>Ga0114966_10001352_pt1 | contig 22749 bp, 28 predicted proteins | sample M_130207_XF_Meta_FD_87029 | JGI IMG/M metagenome (GOLD analysis project Ga0114966, IMG submission 87029) | Freshwater microbial communities from Lake Montjoie, Canada to study carbon cycling - M_130207_XF_MetaG | ecosystem: Environmental > Aquatic > Freshwater > Lake | place: Lake Montjoie... | reverse complement strand
TCGCGCTGACCATCCGTGGTCCCGCCTTTGGCTGCTGCAAAGGTTGGCGACTTTCCGCCCTTTGAAGATTTTCCGGAATTCCGTCTCGCCTTGATTTCAATCTCGTCCGTGACGACGATTCGGATAATCGAAGTTCTCTTTCGAATTGGACCTGCGCTGCCTCGCGCTTTCGGTTGAAAGCGTTTGAAGGTCGGTCCTTCGCCAACCGTTGCTTCCTGAACCACCAATTTTTCAGCGCGAAGATTATTGTTGTTCTCTGCGTTAGCGATTGCGCTCTTAAGCGTCTTCGCAACCATCGGAGCCGCTTTCCTTGGCGTAAATGCCAACATGTCGAGTGCCGCCGCGACTGGGAGGCCCTGAATTGCCCGCGTCACTTCCCTGGCCTTGAATGCCGAGATTCGCGCACCGCGATATATGGATTTGATCTGCATTTGGATGTTCGTCCGAAAAATTCTAAATTCTTATTGTTGAGCAGCCACTTTCACGCGGTCGCCGGTCTTAAATGTTTCTTTGTTCGATACTAAATATTGAATAAGGCCGCCGGATATCCTCTCCCGAACGTCCACGACTCTGATGTGACCGATCGTTTGTTCGTTTCGGACAACTTCCAATGGCATTCCCAGCTTCACTCCAGAACTAAGTCCAACGTTAACGACAACGAGTGACAGATCGTCCTTGATGCTAATCACAGAACCGTTTTCGATCGCAGGAACCTGCGCCTGAGCATGCGAGGAGATCGACTCCGTCAACAATGCACTGTGGCTATTCCGGGTTTCCGCTTCCAACGCCAATCGCGAATCAGCATTTTGGCCGAGTTCAGATTTCGCAAATAAACTGGCTGCTTCAGTCAATCTAACCAGCGCTTCAGAGATCTTTGTTTTCTCTATTGCGGCTGTTCGCAGTTGATTGACCGCAGCTAACAATCGCTGTTCCAGTTTCGCGTCACCACCGGCGACGGCACCGATTCCCAACGCCTCAATCCGGAATTTCATTTGCTGGGTCTGCGCCCTAAAGATAGCCGCCTCACTCGAGGCCTGCACCAAGGATTCTCGCGCATCGGCCAAAGCTTTGGCATTTTCCGCTATAGTATCGCGCAGTTGCCTATTGTCCGCCAAGGCAGCGTCAAATGCGAGCTTCAGTTCGCCGTATTCAATATTTAGATCTGAGAAAGAACCTGCGGAATGGGAAGCCGACGGCAAAGTCAGAAAAAGTCCCGATCCAACAACCGCAACCGCAATTGATCGAGTCAAGGAGTTCATTTGTTTCAATGCTTTGTCCTCAACCCTATGGCTATTTAGTAACTTTGGCCGTGGTTGAGCCATGCTTTTTAAAGATTCGCGTTGGCGAAAATTCTCCAAGTTTATGGCCCACCATGTTTTCAGTTACAAAGACGGAATTGAAAATTTTCCCGTTATGCACCAAAAATGTGTGCCCAACGAATTCCGGGGTAATCATCGAGCGGCGCGACCACGTCTTAATCGGCTTTTTTACGCTCGCGACATTCATCTTGTCGATTTTTTCGAAGAGGTGTCCGTCAACGAACGGACCTTTTTTTAGAGAACGACCCATATCTGGTTAAGTGATTACTTCTTCTTCGCGCTGCGGCGCTCTACAATGAAATTGCTGCTCGACTTGTGTTTTCGGCGGGTCTTGAAACCCTTGGCTAACTGCCCCCAGGGAGACATCGGGTGATGGCGGCCGCCACCGCCCTTGGACTTGCCCTGGCCGCCACCCATCGGGTGATCGACCGGGTTCATGACCATGCCGCGCACCGTCGGCCGGACACCGCGCCAACGGCTGCGCCCGGCTTTTCCGGACGATTCGTTCATGTGCTCGGCATTGCCGACTTGGCCGATTGTTGCGTAGCAGTTTTCGTGAATCTTGCGGATTTCACCGGAAGGCAGTTTCACCAGCGCGTACCCAGCTTCGCGGTTGTTGACGATGACTAACTGGCCAGCACTGCGGGCGATCTGACCGCCGCGACCGGCGACCAATTCCACGTTATGAACCGAGGCACCGAGAGGGATGGCGCTCAGCGGCAGAGCGTTTCCTACTTTTGGCTCGACGGAGTTCCCTGCGCTCACCTTGTCGCCGACACTCAGGCCGACTGCGGCAAGGATGTAGGCTTTTTCCCCATCAGTGTATTGCAGTAGAGCGATTCGGCAGGTGCGGTTTGGATCGTACTCGATCGCCTTAACCTCGGCTTCGATATTCCGCTTGCTTCGCTTGAAGTCGATAACACGGTATTTCTGCTTGTGGCCGCCCCCAATGTGGCGGGTCGTAATCCGTCCGTTGTTATTGCGTCCCCCGGTCTTGTGCTTGGTCTCGACCAGCGACTTCTCGGGTTTAGACTTGGTAATCTCATCAAACGCCGGCAGCGCCTTAAAGCGGTTGGTAGGAGTGAGTGGGCGGAAAGTTTTGAGTGCCATGACAAGTCTGTGGTTAGGCGAATTCGATTTTGTCACCCTTTTTGAGAGTGACGATGGCTTTCTTCCAGTCGGCCTGATGACCGAAAGCCGCTGTGCGTTCGCGCTTTTTCTTTCCAGCGTAGTTGCAAGTGTTCACCGCTAAGACGGTTTTTTTAAAAAGCACTTCGATTGCCTTTTTTATCTGAGTCTTGTTCGCGTGCGGACGAACGCGGAATACATACTTATTTTCTTTCTCCGAGAGAAGCGTTGCCTTTTCGGTCAGGCACACCGTTTCGATAATGTCGTAGGGTTCGTTCATTACTTAGCGAGGCGTTCGGCGATTTGGGCGAGGCCGTCGTTAGTCACGACAATCTTGCGGTAATTGAGAATTTGCTCGGTGTTCACCTCGGAGGCCGTCATCAGGAGCGTCGGTTGGACATTGCGAGCGGCGAGGTAGGTGGTCTTGTCAAACGCGGCGGAAATTACCAGCGTCTTGCCCTCGTCCGTGATGGCGGACAAGGCGGCGACAAACTGCTTCGTCTTCGGTTGAGCAACGGCAAAGGTATCGATGATGAAGACATCGCCACCCTTAATGCGCTCGCTGAGCGCTTTGCGCAGGGCGATACGCTTGCTGCCCTTGGAAACTTTTTTAGAGTAGTCATGCGGATGTGGGCCAAAAACTACGCCACCACCAACCCAAACTGGACTCGTTTTGTAACCTGCACGCGCACGACCGGTGCCCTTTTGACGCCACGGCTTGGCCCCGGAACCACTCACTGTCGCCTTGGTCTTGACCGAGGCGGTGCCGCTTCGGCGATTCGCCCGCATCGCCACGACGGCGTCGTGCACAACCTGGGTGTATTTGCCATTCTCGATGACCTCGATCTTGGCGGCCTTCGCGGCCTCAACTGTAAGAACTTTCGCAGCCATAAATTACTTTGCAGCCTCCGGTTGGCCTTTAATCGCGGGCCGCACAATGACGTAGCCGCCATTTGCGCCCGGCACCGCACCGCTGATCAGAATCACACCCTCCTCCGGGCGGACCTGCACGACTTTTAGATTCTGGACGGTCACGCGTTCGTCACCGAGGTGACCAGGCATTCCCATGTTTTTCCAAACGCGACCGGGTGTGGAACGGTTTCCGATGGCGCCATTGCGCCGGTGCATCATGTGTCCGTGCGACATGGGCTGACCGGACATGTTATGCTTCTTCATTACTCCTTGAAAGCCTTTGCCTTTTGATCGCCCGACCACATCAACAACATCGCCAACGGCGAACTGGCTGACATTGAGATCGACCGTAGCTTCGATGGAGGCGCCTTCCTGAAGTCGAAACTCACGGATGAACTTCTTTGGCTCAGAATTGGCCTTCTTGAAATGCCCGAGGAGCGGCTTGGTCACACGCTGCTCCTTCTGGGCGTCGAAACCAACCTGAACGGACGAATAGCCGTCACTGGCTTCAGTCTTTATTTGCAAGGCGGTATTGCCGCCAGCCTCGATGACAGTGACAGGGGTGGCCTTGCCTTTGTCATCATAGAACCGGGTCATCCCGATCTTTTTTCCTAGTAATCCAATCTTCATGTCGCGGCTTTGCTAAAGGTCAGATTTTAATGGTGATGTCCACACCGGCCGGGAGGTTGAGCTTCTTCAGCTCGTCCACGGTCTTGGCGGTCGGCTCGATGATGTCGAGCAGGCGCTTGTGCGTCCGGATTTCGAACTGCTCCATGGACTTCTTATCCACGTGCGGGGAGCGGTTCACGGTAAATTTCTCGATGCGCGTCGGCAGCGGAATGGGTCCGGCAACTTTGGCGCCCGTGCGCTTGGCGGTCTCGACGATTTCCGCCGAGGACTGGTCGAGCATCCGAAAGTCGAATGCTTTGAGACGGATGCGAATGCGTTGTCCTGTCATAGGTAAAATGGGTTACTTGGCCTTCTGGTCGAGCACGGCGGCGAGCACCTGGGCCGGGACTTGTTCAAAGTGGGAAGGCTCCATCGAGTAACTGGATCGGCCTTTAGAGAGCGAGCGGATGGCCGTCGAATAACCAAACATCTCCGCCAGCGGAACGTCCGCATTAATGATGGAAAGATTGTTCTTCGCCTCGATGCCTTTTATGGCGGCGCGGCGACGGCTGAGATCGCCCATGATGTCGCCCTGGTATTCTTCCGGGGTGCTGTTTTCGACTTTCATGATCGGCTCAAGAAGGATGGCACCAGCTTTCTTGAAGCCGTCCTTGGTTGCAAAGATGGCGGCCATCTTAAACGCCAACTCGTTCGAATCAACGTCGTGGTAACTGCCGTCGATGATGTCCACTTCGACGTCGATCACCGGGTAACCACCGACTACACCGTTGAGGACAGCTTCCTCCACACCTTTCTTACAGGCAGGAATGTATTCCTTGGGAATGGTGCCGCCGACTACCTTGTTTTCGACCACAATACCCTTCCCGCGTTCGCCAGGGCGGACGTTGACAATGACGTGGCCGTATTGGCCGCGGCCGCCGGACTGCTTGATGAGTTTTCCCTCGCCAGTCGCCGGCTTGGTAATCGTCTCGCGATACGCGATCTGCGGTTTTCCGGAGTTGGCGTCCACCTTGAATTCGCGAAGCATGCGATCCCGAATAATCTCGAGGTGAAGTTCACCCATGCCGGCGATGATCGTCTGGCCGGTGTCTTCATCGGTCTTGACGCGGAAGGTCGGATCTTCTTCGGCGAGGCGCTGAAGTGCGACGCCCATCTTTTCCTGATCGAGCTTGGTCTTCGGCTCGATGGACATCGAGATCACGGGATCAGGGAAGGACGGCGGAATCAAGAAGATCGGATGATCTTCATCGCAGAGGGTATCGCCCGTCGTGACATTCTTAATGCCGACGATCGCGGCGATGTCGCCGGAGTAGATGGTATCGATGTCCTCGCGCTTATCCGCCTGGATCTGGATGAGGCGGCTGATGCGGTCGCGCTTATTGGTCCGCGGGTTGTAAATGGTGTCGCCCTTGGTGACCTTGCCGGAATAGACGCGGAAGAACACGAGCTTGCCGACGAAGGGGTCGGTCCAGAGCTTGAAGGCCAGCGAGCAAAACTTCGCATTGTCATCCGTGGCCACTTCCATCGGAGAGGAGTCGTCGGGGTCCTGACCTTTCGCCGGCGGGATATCGATAGGACTCGGGAGGTAGTCGATGACCGCATCGACCAGATACTGCACGCCCTTGTTCTTGAAGGCCGACCCGCCGACCACCGGGACAAATCTGTTGGCAATGGTCTGCCGGCGAATGCCCGCCTTGAGCATTTCGATACTGATGGGCTTTTCCTCGAGGAAAGCCGTGCCGATTTCGTCATCGAGATCGGAGATCGCAGAAACCAATTCGTCGTAGGCCGTATCGACCATTTTCCGTGCTTCCGCAGGGATTTCTTCGATGAGGTAGTTGGAACCCATCTTCTCGTCGTCGAGATAGATGATCGCCTTCTTATTGATGATGTCGTACTGACCCTTGAGTTGATCTTCCGCACCGATCGGAATCAGCACCGGCCAAGCGTTCGCATTGAGCTTGGTCCGCATGTCATTGATGGCGTTGTTAAAGTTCGCGCCAGTGCGATCCATCTTATTGACGAAGGCAATGCGAGGGACGTTGTATTTAGTCGCCTGACGCCACACAGTCTCGGATTGCGGCTGCACGCCAGCCACGCCGCAGAAAACGGCGATGGCACCGTCGAGCACCCGGAGCGAACGCTCGACTTCGGCCGTGAAATCCACATGGCCGGGAGTATCGATGATGTTTACCCGCATCTTGATGGCCTCGTAGGCCTTGTAAACACCCTCTTCCTTCCGCTGCTGCCAGAAGCACGTCGTCGCCGCCGACGTAATCGTGATGCCGCGCTCGCGCTCCTGCTCCATCCAGTCCGTGACCGTCGTGCCCTCATGCACCTCGCCGATCTTGTGGATCATGCCGGTGTAAAAAAGAATGCGCTCCGTCAGCGTCGTCTTGCCGGCGTCGATGTGCGCGGCAATGCCGATATTGCGCGTCCGCTCGAGCGGGTACGGCCGGTTCGGCGAATTTGGATTGGTGGTAGCAGGAGCTGCCGAGGACATAAAAAATCGTTGGATTAGAACCGGAAGTGGGCAAACGCGCGGTTTGCCTGCGCCATCTTGTGGGTGTCGTCGCGCTTCTTAATGGCGTTCCCCTGACCGTTGGCGGCTTCTTTCAGTTCGCTAGCCAAGGCCTTCATCATCGGGATGTTCTTCCTCGCCTGGGCGTATCCGACGATCCAGCGCATCGCGAGAGCGAGTTGGCGGGCCGGCGGAACCTCCATCGGCACCTGATACGTCGCGCCACCGACGCGGCGACTCTTGACTTCGAGGCGGGGCTTCACGTTATCAATCGCCCGATTCAACACCTCAAGCGGATCAACCGCATCCGTGCCAGTGCGCGTCTCTTCGATGGCGGTATAAACAATCCGCTCCGCCAACGATTTTTTACCGTCCTGCATGACCGTGGCAATAAGGCGCGCCACCACGGGACTGCCATAGCGGGCGTCCAACTTTTCTTCCTTATGAATGACTCGGCGACGACGGGACATGTGGAGTGTGGTTGAAAGTGGTTACTTTTGCTTGCCCTTGCCCTTGGCTGCTTCGGCTTCCGCGCCCTTCTTTGGACGCTTGGTGCCGTACTTCGACCTGCTGCGGCGACGACCATCGACCCCGAGGGCATCAAGAGTACCGCGCACGATATGATAGCGCACCCCTGGCAAATCCTTAACACGACCACCCCTGACCAAAACGATCGAGTGCTCCTGCAGATTGTGTCCCTCACCCGGGATGTATGCGATCACCTCATAGCCGTTGGTCAGACGCACCTTTGCGACTTTCCGCAAAGCCGAGTTCGGCTTCTTTGGCGTGCGAGTCATCACCTGAGTACACACCCCGCGCCGGAACGGACAATTGGTCATCGCCGGTGATTTGGATTTCACCGTGACTTTCTTGCGGCCTTTACGGACGAGCTGGTTGATGGTTGGCATGGGAAAAATTTGTCGCTTCGGACTGACAGATCCCCTTTACATCCGGGGACTGAAAACCCCGCTGAGGCAGGCAAATTTTCAGCCCACCAGGAGCGGGGAGCGCGGACTTTAGGAGGAACCGCTTGGTGTGCAAGCGATTTTCCTTCGGACCGCAACTTATTTTTCCTTTGGCAACTCCGCTGGTCTCCACAAATAGACGCAGCCGCCGGGTGACCGGAGCCGCGAATGCTTAAGTGTGAAACTTAGCCGAGCGCGAAAGGGGCCGGATATATAGGCGGTCATCCCAGACCGCGCAAGGAAAGTTTTCTAAAATCTTACGCCGCCCTCGGACGCACCCCGGCTACTTCGCTGGATGCGCTCCAGAAGCGGGACGCTGCGTATCGAGATTCAGCCGGAAACCCGAAGGCGTTTCGTCCTTGGGCGCCATGGATTTCTTCGCCACGTCGAGCGCCTTGCGCATCGCCGGCTTGTTCACGCAGTAGAGGATCGCCGTTTCCTCGGTGATCTTCCCGTCGCGGAAATGCGTCAGCAGCGATTGCTCAAAGCTGTGCCAACCGTTTTGGCAGTTGCTCTCGATGATGTCGTGGAAATCCCGCAGCTCATTTTCACCCAACAAGATCGTCTCCCGCGTCCGCAGCCCGCTGCCCATGATTTCCGAAACCATCACGCGCCCACCGCCCACCTTCGGCGCGAGCCGCTGGCTGATCACGTAGCGCAGCGTATCGGCCAGCCGCTGCCGGATCTGCACCTGCTCTTCCGTGCTGAACATCCCGATCACCCGGTTCACCGACTGCGCCGCGCTGATCGTGTGCAGCGTGGAAAAAACCACGTGTCCCGTCTCTGCCGCCGTCAGCGCGATCTCCATCGTCTCACGGTCGCGGATTTCCCCCACGAGGATCACCTTTGGAGCCTGCCGCAGCGCCGCCCGCAGGCCCACCGCGAAATCCGAAAAATCCTTCCCCATCTCCCGCTGGCTGAACGTCGCTTTCTTGTGCGCATGCAGAAACTCAATCGGATCTTCCAGCGTCACCATGTGGACTTCCTCCTGCTCGTTCAGTTCGTTGAGCATCGCCGCCAGCGTCGTCGTCTTGCCGCTGCCGGTCGCTCCCGTCACAAAAACAATCCCGGTCTTCTCCTTGATGATCTCCTTGAAAATCGGCGGCAACCCCAGTCCGTCGCACGTCGGAATCTGCGTGCTCAGCTTCCGCATCACGATCGCGTGGTTCCCGTTGTTCTTGAAAACGTTCACGCGGAAACGCGCGAGGCCGGGGACCCCGTAGCTCGTGTCGCAGGAGCCGAACTTTTTCAAATCCGACGCCAGCCGCTCATTCCCCGCCATCAGCTTCTGCGCGATCGCCTCCACGTGCGGCCCTTGCAACGTCTCGCCCAGCCCCTCCACCGCCACCGCGCGCAGTTTTCCATCCACCTCCACCTGCGGCGGGCGGCCGACCACGAAGAGCAGGTCGGACACGCCTGCCGACGCGTTCACCAGCGTCGTGATCACCGAATCCAGCGACAGCGTCTGCGCTGCTCCCGGCATCGTTGCCTGCTCCAGCGGTCGTCCCGCCGTCGCGAGGTTGGGCCGCACGTTCGGCGTGGGTTGGTTGGCGGCCCGGGGCGGGGTGGAAAGCGTCTGGTTTTGCATGCGGATGAGTCCCCGATTTGAACACATTGCGTGCCACTGACCCGATCGCGCCCTCAGCTAATCAGCAGCAGCCGCGGCGGATCGCCCGGTCCCGTCTCCGGCGCGCGATGGATACACGGCGGCACCGCGCAGCCGGGCCATTCCACGGCGATGCGCCAAAGGTGCCCCAGACCAAACGAAAACGGCCGCGCCCCGGCGACCGGCGCATAATGGAGGTCGTAGCAATTTTCGCTGAGGTGCGCGCAGAAATCCGCGTCGTCGTTTCCGCCAAAAAGCCGCAACAATTCCGCCCGCGTCCCGGGGATGTCCACGCGCCGCCGGGCCTCGTCATTGCGCAGCCCGTCGCTCGCCGGGCCGTGGTAGGTGCAAAGCCACGTCTCCGCCGCCACCGGCGCGCTGTCCGCGTGAAACGAAAACACATCCGTGCGCACCGGGCCGGCCTCCTCATCGCGCGGGTAGCCGTGAATGCAGTTCAGCACCGGATCGAGCGCGTGCTCGCGAAGCCGCCGCAGATCGGCCACCAGCACCTCGATCGCCACCCGCCCCGCCGCGCTCACCGGCAACGCCCGCAAGCGCGCCTCGTCCAAAATCTCCACGCCCTCTCCGTCCCCCAGCCGCGTCCCCACCTCGGCGAAATCCCCCGGCAGCGTGCGCTCCCAGCACAGTGCGTTCACCCCATCGGTGAAGGTTGCCGTCACCAGCTCAGCGAAATCGCGGACCCGTCGGATGCGCGGGTAGTCGGGCGGCAAATGGAGAGGCGTCATGCGGGCCACGAATAGTCGGTATTCCGTGTCCCGGTCGAACTCAGAACTGAAAATTCGGCCCCTTCTTCACCCACGCGCACCGTGCTTGACGCCGGGGACATTTGTTGTTTTTGCTGCGAGCCATTCGCTCCCACTATGAAAAACTTCCTTTCTCTCCTGACCATCGCGCTGCTCCTCGCCCCCGCCCCCGTCCGCGCGGAAACTCGCCTCAAGCCGCCCACCGTGAAGAAGGAAATCGCCGGCCAAACGCCGGACGGTGAGCCGGTGGAAATCTACACGCTCACCAGTGCCAGCGGGCACACGGCGCGGGTGATGACGTGGGGCGCGGGCCTGGTGGAAATGCAGGTCCCGGATCGTGCGGGAAAGCTGGCGGATGTGACGTTGGCGCTCGACAAGCTGGAAAACTATTTCAAACGCCATCCCTATCTGGGCTGCACCACGGGGCGTTACTGCAATCGCATCGCCAAGGGCAAATTCACCCTCGACGAAAAAACCTACACGCTGGCGACGAACAACGGTCCGAATCATCTGCACGGCGGCGTGAAGGCGTTCGATCAGCGCAATTGGAAAGGGGCGATCGTCGGCGATGCGGTGCGCTTTTCCTACACCAGCCCGGACGGCGAGGAAGGCTACCCCGGCACGCTGAAAGCCGAGGTCACCTACTCGCTGCCGCAGGAAAAGGAGACCGGGCCGAAGGGCGGCACGCTGCGCATCGAGTATCGCGCCACAACCGACAAACCGACGGTCATCAACCTGACCAACCACACCTACTGGAACCTCAAAGGAGGTGGCGAGGGCGACATCCTCGATCACGAACTGATGATCAACGCCGAGCACGTCACCGCCGCCGATGCCACCGACATCCCGACGGGAAAGCTGGCGCCCGTCGCCGACGGCCCGCTGGATTTCAGGACACCGAAAATCATCGCGAAAGACTTCGCGAAAATGACCGGCACCCCGGGCGGCTACGACATCAACTACGTGCTCCGGCGCGCGGCCAAGGCAGCCCCCGCTGACCTCGCGCTCGCCGCCCGCGTCCGCGATCCGGCGAGCGGTCGCGCCATGGAAATCTGGACCACCGAGCCCGGCCTGCAGTTTTACACCGGCAACTACCTCGACGGCACCTCGACCGGAAAAAACGGCAAGCCCTACTTGAAGAACGCGGCCTTCTGCCTCGAAACCCAGCACTATCCGGATTCGCCGAATCAACCCAGCTTCCCCAGCACGGTCCTGCGTCCCGGCGAAGTGTACCGGTCCACCACGATCCACCGCTTCACGGCCCAGTAGCCGCGGGTCGCGGAGCGTGGCTTTGATCGCCCGTCCATGCGGATCGCCGCCTTCCTCCTTCCGCTGATTCTGCCGATGCTCGCGTCGGCTGCGGACTTTGCGAAAGCGATCCCGCGTTCCTGCCGGCAGGTGGTGCTGGTGACGACGGCGGACTGGGCGGCGGCGGTCGCGTCGCTACAGCGGTTCGAGCGGGCGGAGCCAGGGGCGGAGTGGTCGCCGGTGGGGCAGGCGCTGCCGGCGCGGATCGGCGAGCGCGGGTTGGCGTGGGGCAGCGGCTTGCACGCGGAACCGCGCGGGGCGGCGCGCAAACGGGAGGGCGACCGGCGGGCTCCGGCAGGAGTGTTTCGGATTACCGGCGCGTTCGGGGTCGCGGAGAAAATCGGCGGGCTGCGGCTGCCAGTCACGCTGCTCTCGTCCACGCTGGAGGCGGTGGATGATCCGGCCTCGCGGCACTACAACCGCATCGTGGATCGCGCGCGGGTCGCGCACCCCGACTGGCGCTCATCCGAAAAGATGGGCGCGATCCCGGACTACGTGCTCGGGTTGGTCGTGGCGCACAATCCACGGCGCGTGCCCGGCGCGGGGTCGTGCATTTTCCTCCACCTCTGGCTGCCGCGACGCACCGGCACAGCCGGCTGCACGGTGCTGCGAGAGCGCGACCTGACGACGTTGGTCCGCTGGCTCGACGCCGCGCGTGGGCCGGTGCTGGTGCAGCTTCCGCGGGCGGAGGCGGCGGGCTGGCCGGCTACTTCAGCTCGCGGATCTTGATGTTGCGGAAGGACACCACGTTGCCGTGATCCTGCAGGCAAAGGTGGCCCTTGTCCGCTTTGCCGAAATCGGCCCACTTCGCGAACTTTGACTTCGCCACTTTCTCCACCCAATCCGCCGAGCCGATCTCGTATTCCACGTACTTCGCGCCGTTCATGGTGTGCTCGCACTTGAAGGTGCCGGCGGGCGTTTTCTGGCACTTGAGGACAAAGGTGTTCCACTCGCCGACCGGCTTCGTCTTGTCCTCGGCGGCGGCGTAGAGGCCATACATCCAGCCGGATTTTTGCGGGTCGCGGCCCTTCACATTGTCCTGAATCTGCGCTTCCGGACCGGTGAAATATGGCGCCCCGCCTTTCTCCTGCACTTTGAACATGATGCCGGAGTTGCCGCCTTCGCTGATCTTCCAATCAATGGAAAACTCGAAGCTCTCGAACTGCTCCTTCGTGATGATGTCCCCGCCGCCTTTGCCCGTGAGCGTGATCGCGCCGTCCTTCACGGCCCATTTGTCGGAGAGCGTTTCCTTTTTGAAATTGCGCCACGACTGGCTGGCATCCTTGCCGTCAAAGAGCAGTTTCCAGCCGGCGGTTTTTTCGGCTTCGGTGAGTTCGTTGTCGGCGGCGTGAACGGGCGCGACCAACGAGAGGGCGAGGAGGACGGGGAGCAGGAGGCGTTTCATGGGATGCGGGATTTAGTGGAGGCACCCCGGCGGCGTCAATCCTCCGCTGTCCCGTCGGCGGACTCCGTGGCCTCGATGAGGAGCTGCTGGAGGTGGCCGAAAAAATCGACGAAAAGATGTGCGACCGTGCCGGGCTGAAGATCCTCCGGCGGGCGGCGCTCCATCTGGGCTTGGGTGAGGTGATGCCGTGCGGCGAGCGCGAGCCGCGCTTGGTTGAGCGCGAGGAGCCAGGCCTCGACGTGCGACACCGGCACCCGCACGCTCGCGTCGGTGCCGGTCCACGAATGGACGAGGTCCACGCGGACGATTTCCACGGCTGAGGCAAAGAGCACGCGCAGCTCGGGGAGGACGTGTTCTTTCCAGTCCTCGTCGATCTCCGGTTCCGAGCCGTCGGTGGGGCTGCTGGCGAGGCGCTGCTCGGCGGCGGCACTGCCGCTGGGGTCGGCGGCGGCGGCGAGCCGCCACAGCAGGGAGCCTTCGATGAAACCGATGCCGGAGACTTCGAGGGTGGCGGCGGCGAGGTGGCGGACGCGCATGGTCAGGAGGGGCGTTCGAGCGTGGCGAGGAGCAGCCAGCCGTGGAGCTGCTGCACGTAGAGTTCGGCGCGCTCGCGGGCTCCGGTCCAGACGATGGAGCGCCCGTTCCGGTGGACTTCCAGCATGTGCCGCTCGGCGCGTTCGCGGGAGTAATCGAATACTTTTTGAAAAACCTGCGTGACGTAGCTCATCAGGTTCACGGGATCATTGTGGACGACCACATTCCACGGCAGGTCGAGCGCCTCTTCCTCCTCCGTCTCCGGCTCGATGAGAATCTCAGGCACGGCGACAGGCAGCGGTTAGCGCACGAAGGGTGCCGCGCCGGGAGCCGGAGCGGGGGGAGCGGTCGGTGCCGCCGACGGGCGGAGCAGCTCCTCGAGCTTGGCCATCCACACGGCGGCGTTGGCGTGATTCGGAAACTTGCGGACGACGTTGAACAGCTCGGTCGCGCTGCGATTTCTCTGCCCGATCTCGCCAAACTCCAGCGCCCGTTGCGCGAGCAGGACGGGGAGCCGCTGGGTGTTGAATTTGTCGCGCTCAAACTCGCGCTTCGACTCCAGCGTCGTCGCCGCCTCGCGTTTCACCCGCCCGTCCCAGTATTCCACCACGCGCGGATCGCGCTGCGTGCGGAGTTCCGGCAGGAGGATGTTCTCGAAGATGCCATCGAGATCGCCGGGGGTCTCTTCCCAATTCTCCACCGCGACCCACGCGCCGATCCGCAGCCAATCCACGACCATGCTCTCGGGCAGCGTTGTGCTGAGGATGTTCTGGGCCGTCTTATGCACGGCGGCTTTGTTCGATTTCTGCTGCGGTCCGTGCTTGCCGTCCGCGAGTTCTTTGTCGCGTTTGATTTCGTCCTCCAGTTTCCCGATCGACGCCTGCACGGTCGTCAGATCCTGCGTGTAGCGCACGATCGCGGGGATCAGGTCTTTCACCGGCACGCCCGCCGAGCGCTGGAGGGTCAGCCCGAGCCAGATGAAATAAAGCCGGGCGGCGCTCTTCGTCTCGCTCTCCTTCAGCGCCTCGCCCTCCTTGTCGCGCCATGCCTTGAACGCCATCTGCTCTTTGTTCAAACCGTCGAACTGCGTGGCCATGACCGCTTTCTCCCACATCTGCACCGCGGCCTCGCCGCTCGCCGCCGCTGCCGCCAGGTCCTGAATCATCTTCTGCTTGCCGGTCTTTGCCTGGACCGTCGATTGCTCGCGGAGCTGGCGCAGCGTCTGGAGCATCTGTGCGGCATCGGCTGCGGGCGCGTCCTCGGCGGCGCGCGCGGGCAGGCCGAGCGCCGCGGAGGCGAGAATGGCGAGGGTGAAACGGGCGCGCGGGAGGGAGGACATGGGTGGGGGTTATGCGAGTGGAACGCGCATGAGGCAAGCCCGGAGCAGGCGCTCTTGCACCCGCCGCATGCGGGCCGCGGCGCGCGCGGCGGCATCCTCGAAACCATTGAGGTGGAGCAGCCCGTGGATGATGTAGAGCGCGAGCTCCTCGTCGGTGGAGTGCCCATACTGGCCCGCGTAGCGCTGCGCGGTCGGGGCGCTCAGGACGATCTCGCCGTGGGCGAAAGTGATCACGTCCGTGGGGCCGGCGATGCCCATGAAGTCGCGATGCACCCGCGCGATGACGCGGTCCGACACGATGGCGATTTCCACCTCCGCGAGCTGCGCGAGGGCAAAGCGCCCGTCGGCGGATTCCCGCGCGCACATTGCCCCCGCCACCGCCGCCAGGCACCGCAGCCACGGGAGATTCACCGGCACCGCACGCTGGCGGTTTTCGACGTGGACCGTCACGCCGCGGAAGCCGGTGGCTCACTCGCACGCGGCGCAGGCACGGGTGTGTCCCGCCGCTCGGTGCGGTCACTTTTCTCCGTCCGCCCGCCGGGGTAGGAGACGCGCGTGTGCATCATGCTTTGCAGCGTGTGCTTGAAGCTCTCAGCCACGTCCTCCAGCTCGCGCATGGTGAGGTCGCACTCCTTGAGCTGCCCGTCCACGAGCCGCTGCTGGATGATGTCGCTGATGAGCTGGTCGATCTTGTGCGGCGTCACGCGCTCCAGGCTGCGCGAGGCGCTCTCGATGGAATCCGCGAGGCTGATGATCGCGCCTTCGCGCGTCTGCGGGCGCGGGCCGGGGTAGCGAAAGCTCTCCTCGCGCACCTCGGGCAGGTCCTCCTCGCGCATGTTCATGATCTTGCCGCCGGCGCGCGCATCCTCCTGCTGCTGCAGCGCGCGTTTGTAAAAATAGTAAACCTGCGACGTGCCGTGGTGCTGCTGGATGACGTCGATGACCTCCAGATTCAGCCCGTGCTTGAGCGCGAGATCCACGCCCTCCTTCACGTGCGCGATGATGATCAGCGCGCTCATGGTCGGCGCGAGTTCGTCGTGCGGGTTGCGGTCGCGCCGCATGTTTTCGGTGAAGTAGTCGGGCTTCACCAGCTTGCCGATGTCGTGGAAATACGCGCACACCCGGCACATCGTGGCGTTGGCGCCGATGGCCTCGGCGGCGGCCTCGGCGAGGTTCGCGACGACGAGGCTGTGGTGGTAGGTGCCCGGCGCCTCGATGGTGAGGCGCTTGAGCAGCGGGTGATTCAGGTCGCTCAGCTCCAGCCACGAGATGTCCGTGGTGATGCGAAAGACGCTCTGGAAAACCGGCAGCACCAGCGTGGCCAGCAGCGCCGTGACCACGCCGCTGCCGATGGCGACCACGCTTTGCCACCCGATCTCCCGCCAGTGGATGCCGCCCGGCAACTCACCGAAGACCGGCCCCACCATCCCGAACATGACCGCCAGCAGCCACGTCGTGAGCCCGAGGAAAACGCCCGCGCGGAGGAGTTGGGTCCAGCGCCGCACCCGCAGCGTGACAAAGACGGCGACGAACCCGCAGACCAGGCTCATCACCAGCACCACGGGATCGGTTTCCCGGAAAAGGATCGCGCTCCAGAGGCTGGCGAAAATCGCCCCGTAAAGTCCGTGGTAACGCCCGAGCAAAACCGACAGCACCAGCGGCGCAAAAGCCAGCGGCAGGACCAGCCGCCAGAGCTGCGCCTGCTCCGGCGGGAGCGCCGGGTGGCCAGCAGTGACGAGCACCGCTTTGACCAGCGCCAGGTGCAGCAGGAAAACCAAACCGAGCAGCACCAGCCGCGAGTTTTGCGCGAAGGTCTTCGGGTGGATGATCCAAAGCTGCGCCAGCGCCGTGACGAAAATCAGGACGGCGAAAAGGACGTTTGGCACCGGCTGCGGGCTGGCCTCCGAATGGACCAGCAGCCCGAGGCCGGCGACGAACGCTGCCAAGACCGCGAGCCGGGCCGCCCAACCATGCTCCAGCGTGTCCAGAAACTCGCTCTCGGTGCGGCGGCGCCGCAGCTTCGAGGAAGCGAGCCCCTTCTTGACGAGGCGTTGTCTTTTAAAAAAACCGAGCATGGGCTAGGAGGCGGGAAGTTCGGGCCTTCGGGTGGAAAATGTCAATCGGAGGGAATCAGCCGATCGCGGATGCTGCGCCAGCGTCCCAGGTATTCGGCGAAGTCATCGCGGGAAATCTCGGCGTCTTTGAGGATTTGGTTGAACAAGCCGGGGCCGAGAACCTCCCCGGCGTGAACCGGCGCAACCGCCGCAGCCGGCTCATACCTCCACTGCGACCCGCTGCACGCCAATGAACTCGGGCGCTGCGATCCCTGAGTCTCCAACTCCGAGGCCGAGCTCGATGGCCTCCTTGATGCGACAAAGGAGTTTATGGAGTGAGCGCGCCTGGGGGTGGCAGCCGTGAATTTGCGGAACGCTGGCCACGGAGAAGCCCTCGGAGTCCCGTTCGATGACGACGTTGAATTCGCGTTTCATGCGTGGACTGTGCCAGCGGATGCGGTGCTTGGCGAGGACGCGAAAGCCCCCCGCTACCTCTTCGTCTCCGGTTCGGCCGCGCCGCGGTCCCGGCGGTAGGCGCGGACGATGGACTGGACGAGTTCGTGGCGGATCACGTCGCGTTCGCTGAAGTGGCAGAAGTCGATGCCCTCGATGGTCTGGAGCGCGCCCATGGCCTCGACCAGCCCGGAGCGCTTGTTCGCCGGCAGGTCGATCTGCGTGTGGTCGCCGGTGATGACCGCTTTCGACTCCGCGCCGAGCCGGGCGAGGTCGTTCCCGTAGAGCGACTGCAAAACCCGCGCGCTCTCGAACTGCAAAGTCTGGGACTCGCTCACAGGTCGCAAAACGAGTGCAAGCTCATGCGGTCGGCTCCGGCGTCAGCGGAACCCGTAGGCCAGCGACCACGAGGTCCGCTCCGATGGCGATTTTTCAATCTCGACGATGAGGTAATACGAACCCGTCTTCTTCGGCTGGATGCGCGCGGCGGCGAAGTGCGGTTTCTGCCACGCCTCGACTTCCGCGAGTTTCCCCTCGCTGTCGTAGATGTGGACGGAAATCTTCGCGTTCTTCACGTCTGTGCCCATCCAGAACCAATACTCGTTGCCCTTGAAAAGCTGATGCACGATGGCCTTGGTTTGCTTCGCCGCGAGGTCGCCGCCCCAGTAGTCTTCGCGCACGGTGAAGCCCTCCTTCACGTAGGGATCGGCGGCTTCGAGGGCAAAGGAGAGGGCGTCGTCGATGGTCGCGCGCGCGGGGCTGGCACCGAGGGCGAGGCAAAGCAGGGCGAGGAGAAGCGGGATGCGGCGTTTCACAAAGATTCGTTCTTTAGTTTTCAGACTTGGAGTTGATCGCCTTGACCAGCGCGGCGGAGATGGTGCCGATTTCCTTGACGGATTTCTCGGAAATGGCGCTGCCTTCAGGCAGTCCCATGAGCGGGCGGATTTCCAGCACACCCTTCTGCACTTTGATGATCAGCGGGTTGAGCTTCAGCTTTGGCTTCATGTTGGCCAGCCGTTTCTCGAAGTAGTCGAGGAGCAGAGGCTGGTGCAGAAGCTCCGCTCCGTCCTTGGAGTATTGCTTCTCCACGACCGCGGTCAGCGCTTCCGTGCCCCGCAGCCAGCCGCCGAGGCTGACGAGCTGGGAAAGTTCCTCGCTATTTAGTTCGACCATCTGGTCGCTCACGTCGTCGAGCGCCTTGTCGAGTTGTTTGCGCACGCCCGCCCAGTCCTTGGCCTCGGCCGCGTCGGTGATCGCCTTGGCGCGCATCTGCGCCTTCTTTTGCACGCCCAGTGCCTTGGTCAGGTTGAGCACACTTTTTCCGATCTGCTTCACTTCGTTCACGTCCTCGGCCTCCACCGCGATGAATCCCTCGGCGATGACGGAGCCGAGCATGAGCGCGATTCTGGGCTGCTCGGCCGGAGCCTGCGCCACGCTGGGCGTCTTGCGCAGCACCGCCGTCCAGTTCGGTTTCCCGAGTTTGTCCAGAACGGCAAAAATCTCGCTCGGCACCGGCACCACGACCTGGTCGATGAGTTTGGATTGCGCGGAGAGTTTGCGGACGTCGATCGTCTGCGGCGGCTGGGCGCAAATCGTGAAGGGGAGGGCGACGAGACCGAGAAAAATGGCGGGCTTCATAGGGATCGGAAAACGCATCAAGTGGCGTGCGGTAACTGAACCAATGCGCCTCCGCGCGGGCAAGGTTTCTTTTTGTCGGCGGGGCCGCCCGCGCCGCTCAGAGCAGCCCGCGCTTTTTGAAATCGCCGAAGTTTCCGCCCGACGATTCCTGGATCATGTCGGCGGCGAATTTCAAAAGGCAGATTTCCCAGCCCTCGTCCACGCCGTGAATAATCGTGCTCAGCGGATCCTCCGCGCGCTCGACCTCCTCGCGCAACCGGCTCACCACCTCGTCGATCGTGCCGTGGAGCACGTTGTCGGACACGTCCGTTTTGCGAAACTGGAAGCCGTATTTCAGCGCCGCGAGCTGCGGCGCGTGCTCGCGCAGCCAGTCGGCAAACGCCTCGGCGCGCTCGCCGAACCCCTCCAGCAGCATGCGGTGGATCTGGCCCGGCGTGATGATCTGCGGCCGCTCCGCGTGCAGCCGCCCGTCGCGCACGCGCACCTGGCCCACGCTGTCCATCAGCTCCGTGACGAGGTAAAAGCGAAAGCTCGTGTCGCCAAATGTGGCGATGCGCCGCTGCGGGGCGACGATCACCTGCGTGTTTTCGATCGCGTATTGGATCGTGTCCTCATTGAGCATAAAGGCGGGGAATCTAGGGTCGCGGGGTGGGCGCGCAATGAAACTTTTGGCGCGGACAGGCGGCTGGTTCGTGGACCAGCGCGTCGCCTGGTGGAAAAAACGAACCGTTCTGCGGGGACGCCATTTCCGAACGCCGGCGCCCACGGCGAAACTCAGTTTAGGAGGTGGGCGGTGTTTTCGATCCGCTCAATACCGAACTCACCCAACGATCTCTTCCCCGACCATGAAGCGCAGGAAGCGGCGGATCACGAGGTTGTCGCCGAGCTGCTTGCTCTTTTCCGCGACGAGCTGGCTGATGGTCTGGTCCGGGTTCTTGATGAACGCCTGATCCACGAGGCACGCGCCGCTGTAAAATTTGTCCATCTTTCCGTCGATGATCTTCTCGACGATGTTCGCGGGCTTGCCGGGCGGCACCTGATCGCGGTAGATCGCGCGCTCACGCTCGGCGAGGGCGGCGGACACTCCGGTGCGATCGACGCAGACGGGATTCGCGGCGGCGATTTGCAAAGTGATGTCGCGGACGAGCTGCTTGAATTCCTCCTTCGTCGCGGTCTCGTCCTTGTCGGCCCCGACCTCCACGAGCACGCCGACTTTTCCACCGGTGTGGATGTAGGCGGCGAGTGAGCCGTGGCCGGAGACTTCCACGCGTGCGCTGCGGCGGATGCGGACGTTTTCGCCGATCTTTTGCACGGCAGTCACGCGGTCGCTCTCGAGATCCACACCGGGCTGGCTGGCGATCTTCCTGGCAAGGTCGTCGGTGAAATTCTTGAAGAGGTCGTTTTTTGCCACGAAATCCGTCTCGCAGTTCACCTCGACGAGCACGCCGACTTTCGCGCCGGGCAGGATGGCCTGGGCGATGACGCCTTCATTGGCATCGCGGTCGGCTTTCTTCGCGGCGCTGGCCGCGCCTTTTTTACGCAACACGTCGATGGCGGCCTCGAGATCGCCGTTGGTCTCAGCGAGGGCGCGCTTGCATTCCATCAGGCCGGCATTGGTTTTTTCGCGGAGAGTCTTGACGAGTTGGGCGTCGATGACAATGGCAGTGCTCATGAGGATTATGGGATGGGTTAGGTTGGAAAATGCGAAGAGACGAGAGCGCGGGCCCTCGTCTCTCCGAAAGGGGATGGCCGAGAAGGCCGGTTATTCGCCGACGGCGGCGAGGGCTTCCTGGTCTTTTTTGCTGCGACCGGTATTCGTCGAGACGATGGCGTCCACCAGTTTCTGGAGAACGATACGGATCGCGCGGATGGCGTCGTCGTTGCCGGCGATCGGATACTTGATGAGATCAGGATCGGCGTTCGTATCGACGATGGCCACGACCGGGATGTTCAGCCGGTTGGCCTCGGCCACGGCGATACCCTCGCGCATGGTGTCGATGACGACGATGGCGTCCGGATGCTTCTCCATGTCGCGGATGCCTTCGAGGTTGCGCTTGAGCTTCTCGCCCTCGCGTTTGACTGCGGAAATCTCCTGCTTGCCCATCTTGGAATACTCCGGCTTTTTCTCCAGGTCCTCGATGTATTTCATCCGCGCGATGCTCTTGCGGAGGGTCGTCAGGTTGGTGAGCGTGCCGCCGAGCCAGCGCTGGTTCACATAAAACTGCCCGCACGCCAGCGCGGCTTCCTTGATCGCCTCCTGCGCCTGCTTTTTGCAGCCGACAAAAAGCACCTTGCCGCGGCGGCTGGTGACTTCGCTGAGGAATTTCGTCGCCTCATCGAGTTGCTCGACGGTCTTGCCGAGATTGATGATGTAAATGGCGTTGCGCTTCTCGAAAATGAAAGGCTTCATCTTCGGGTTCCAGCGTTTGGTTTGGTGGCCAAAGTGGACCCCGGCTTCGAGGAGTTCCGTCATCAGTTCAGTGGACATAGAGTGCGTGCGGGTTGTTAAGGCAGAAAAAAAATGGGCGGTAGGAATAATGGGATTTACCGGGGAGCGCAACGGGAATCTTTGGGGAAATTTGGTTCCCGTGCTGCCTTTCCCGCCGGTGCCCGATGATCGCGGGTGCCGGGCACGGAGATTGGCGAGGCGCACGTGGCGCTGCGCAGGCTGGACGGGGCGGCGGGGGCCGAATACATCGTCGCCGCCATCCGCAGCCGGATGCTTTTTTTCCACCGATTTAGTCTCACTGCTCGCGCTACACCCACTTCATGCCGCCCGCCTTTCGTACCTGGCTTCAACTCGTTCGCGCCCCAAATCTTTTCACCGTGCCGGGCGACCCGTTCGTGGGCTACTTGCTCGCGGCCTATGGCGCGTTTGGGCCGCAAGTCTTCCTCGCCGTCGGTGCCAGCTTGTGCTTTTACGCAGCGGGCCTGCTCGACAACGATCTCGCCGACCTTGCCGAAGATCGCCGGGAGCGTCCGCAGCGCCCGCTGCCGAGTGGCGCGGCGAGTCCGCGTGCCGTCGCGACCGTCGCCGCCGTGCTGGTGGGCGTTGGGTTGTTGTTGGCGGCAAAACTGGGCGCGCCCGCGCTCACGATCGCGCTGGCGATCGTCGCTGCGGTCGGGCTTTACAACCACGTCACCAAACACCTCCCGGTCATCGGTGCGCTGAACATGGGCGTGTGCCGCGGGTTGAGCGTGCTGCTCGGCGCGGCCGCGGCTCCCTACCCGGAGCTGCTCTGGCGTTTGCTCGCCGCTGGACAACTCGATCCGCTGCTCATCGCCTGCGGCTTGGTCACTTTCTACATCGCGGCGATCACCCACCTCGCGCGCTTCGAGACAAAAGCGCAATCGCCCCCGCTGGCGAAGTGGCTCCCCGCGCTCGCGCTCCTCGGCGGCTCGGCGCTTTTTCTCCAGCAAATCCACGGCGATACCTTCTGGAGCACCACGGCGATCCTCGGCGTCGCTGTTTTCAACGCCGCGGCGGCGGCGCTGACCCTGGCAAGCGATTCGTCCGCGCCGGTCCCGCCGGTCATCGGTCAGTTGATTCGCCTGCTGCTGCTCGCGCAGACGGCATTTTGCGCCGCGGCGGGCTCCGGACCGGGCTCGCTGGCCGCGGCGCTGCTCATCCTGGCGTGGCCGATCAGTCGCGCCGTCTCCCGGCGGTTTTACGCGAGCTGAGGAGGCTGGAAAAAAGCGGCGTCAACCCGGCGGCGGTCTACGCCCTCAGGCGCGTGCGGCCGGGACCGGAGCGGCACCTTCCGGGGTGCCAAACCCTCCTGCGCGCAGCGCCCAGTTTCCCCCTCGATTGCGCCGGACTCAGCCGAGTCGCCGGAAGTTTGTGCGCCTCCGGCGCAGGCCGTCAGGCGGCACCCTGGAGGGAGCCGCTCCGGGCGGTGGTTACTTCTTCGCGCTGCTTTCGTTCGCGAGGTTGAGGAGGTATTGCTCGACCTGCGCGCCGTATTCTTCGGGATATTTTTCGGACTGGGACTGCTCGATCACGGCCCGCTCCCGGGGCGGGAGCGCGGCGAAGGAGGCCTTCTTCGGAGCCGTCTTGCGCGCGCCCACTTGCACGCCTTCGCCCGTGGCCCCCGGCTCGTATTTTTCCGCGCCGCTGCCGGGCTCCCCGCCCGGCTCGCCGGGTTGGCCCGGTCCGCCTTTGCCCGGCCCCTT
>Ga0114966_10001351_pt1 | contig 22763 bp, 16 predicted proteins | sample M_130207_XF_Meta_FD_87029 | JGI IMG/M metagenome (GOLD analysis project Ga0114966, IMG submission 87029) | Freshwater microbial communities from Lake Montjoie, Canada to study carbon cycling - M_130207_XF_MetaG | ecosystem: Environmental > Aquatic > Freshwater > Lake | place: Lake Montjoie... | reverse complement strand
TCAAGACTTGGGCCGACAAAACCAACGCCAAACAACGCGGAGTCGATTGGCAATTCAAGATCACCGACGCCCGCACGAAGCTGAAACGACTGTACCCCGTGATTAAGACTGGATGACGCACTACTCAGAAGTTTCATTGAGCGCCACGCAAACCAGTTCGGAGTCGCTTCGGGCGAAGACGCGGGTTCCGGCGAAGGCGGGATGTGCCCAGGTGGGGCCGATGATTTTGGTGCGGGACTGTTCGTGATAGCCCTCGGGGTTGAGGCGGGTGAGGATCAGTTCGCCTTCCTCGTTGAGGATGATCGCGCGGTCGGTGTCGCCGAGCCAGACGAGGGTGGCTTGCGGGTTGCGGCCGCGCGGGGTGGTTTGGTTGGCGTCGTCCCACCGTTTCTTGCCCGTCTGCAACTCGAAGCACGTCAGGCCGTATTGCTTGTCGAGCAGATAGACGTGGCCGTCGCGATAGAGCGGCTGCGACATCAGGCCGCGCAGAAACTTGTTCTCCTCCCACGCGAGCTCGGCGTTCGTCGGGGTGTCGCCGAGGCGAATCGCCTTTGAACCGTGCCAGTAGCCGGCGACGAAGATCATCCCGTCGTGAGCGATCGGCTTGGCGATGGAGACGCCGTAGGTGATCTCATACGGGAACGACCACAGGAGTTTTCCCGTGCGGGCTTCGAGGCCGCGGATGTGGCTGGGAGTCCAACAAACAAGTTCGTCCTGATCGTGGGCGCGGATGATGATTGGGGTCGAGTAGCCCGCTTCATCGGGCAGGCTGCGCCAGACTTCTTTACCGGTGAGTCGTTCAATCGCCACCACGCCCGAGTCCTTCTCACCACCCGGTTGCAGGATCAGCCAGTCACCGTACACGACTGGCGAACCGGCGAAGCCCCACGTGGGAAGACGGCCCGCGAAGTCGTCGAGATAGTTTTTCTTCCAGACCACGTCGCCCGTCTTCGCATCGAGACAACGAAGATCACCCAACGCACCGACGGTGTAGACGTGGCCCCCGTGAATCGTGGGAGCCGCGCGCGGACCGTTGCCGTAGTCGAGCTTGTCGTACTTCACCGGATAGGTGTGTTGCCAGAGCGGCTTGCCCGATGAGGCATCGAAACAGAGGACACGCTCGACCTCGGGTTCCTTCTGCCGGTCCATTGTGAAGACACGACCCTCGGCCACGCTGACTCCGGCATATCCGCCGCCAACCGGCTGCCGCCAGAGTTGTTTCAATCCCGAGGCAGGCCAAGTCTCGGGGAGCATTGGGCCTCGCCACGTTCCATCCCCGCGCGGCCCGCGAAACTGCGGCCACTCCGTTTCAACGGCGATTGGTTTTGGTTGAGGAGGTTCAGCGGCGTTTGAGGGAGACAACGACAGGCAGCACAGAATTGCTGCGAGCGTGAAGGTCAGGCGGTGCATGCGTTCGGCCCTGAGATCGGTGATTCGTAGGATGGGCACTCCTGCCCATCCGGTTTGGGTTTGGAAAGCAGGACGGGCAGAAGTGCCCGTCCTACGAGGCGGCCAACGTCTGCATTGCTTCGACCGTGCGAGCGAGTTCTTCGACGAGCGGTGGGCATCCGGCAAGACGCTGGTACTCGGCAAGGATGGTCGAGTAGTACCAGAGCGTGCCGTCGCGACCACCATTGAACTTGGTCCAGACTTGATCGCCGTGCGTCCGGAGGTCGGCCACGATGCAGCGGGCGTTGTGCAGCTTGTCACAGCAGGAGACGAGCCGCGCCGACAGCGAAGCATTCGCGAGATGAGCGATGTAGGTTTCCTTTCTCGCTCGCCACGGCGGCTTGGGAGTGACATCGGTGTCAGTGCAGTCGAGCACGATCTGGGCGACGCGGTCTCCGAATCGTTGTCGCAGGTTGTTGAGCCGAGCCTGACCGCCAGCGTCTTCCACCGCATCATGCAGTAGCGCGGCGATCGCTTCGTCTTCGTCACCGCCGTGTTCGAGGACCAATCCCGCCACGGCCAGCAGATGCGAGAGGTAAGGGACATTGGTCCCCTTCCGGACCTGGTCGGAATGCGCGATGGAGGCGTAGGTCATCGCCTGCGCGAAGAGAGGTGTGAGCGTCATGCAAGCGGTCCTTGATATGAAATGGGAATGAGGTCTGCCATGGAGCAAAGCATCATCACCAGAACGAATCTCGCCAAGCCTGTCTGCAGAAACCAATCTGAAACTCTCCGAAAATTACATCGGCGCATCTCGATCGAAGCGAGAACTTTGGGGTGCCACGAAACCGACAACATCACGGCGAAATCAACCAACCCGACTCATTCCGCCGGAATGAAACCATACATGCGATGCGGGACCACGGGCGGCTCAAGAAAACGGACGAGTATTCGAGAGAGAATTCGCAAACGGAAAACTTTTTCCGTCAGGCACGCCGAGTGCTAAGGTTGGATCGGCCCGCTGAGCGGAGTCATTCAGACTGAGTCCGCGACAGTGGGGCATCGAGGTTCATTTTTCTTTCCCGAGTTCTCGGGTGTGTTCGCGTTATCCGTCCCATGTGCTTTAACGGGGCCTGTTGTTTCCGGCACTGTCATCATTCCATCCCTAGCACATGGTGCTCCCGCAGGATTCCCTCCTGCGGGAGTTTTTTTGTAGATGGCCGAGCTGAATGAAGCGTGACTCGATGTGTGTTGGAGACTGCGAACGGCGCTCGCCGTGGGCTGCGTGTCGCGAAGACCCGCCACACCAACCCGCAGCGTGAGCAAGGATGCGGCAAATTGAGAGCATCATTCCTTGCTCTCACTGCGAGTTGGTGTCACTCGTCACTCGTTTGGTCAGGAAGGCCCGGCAGGATCGGGGCGTCGAGGGACTCGCCCGATGATCTCACACTGAGCGGCCGGACGGGGACGGCGGCGGACATCACGTTCGTGACGGGGATGCGCCGCAAGAGGACCATCGTCAACAGTCGCAACAACGTGGAGCAGCCGAACACCGTGAGGTAGCCCGCGATGCTGATGCCGACCGTTTGCAGCAAGGCGGCTCCAATCAGTGAACCGACGGCCAATGCCGCCGAGTTGGCGACGTTGTAGAGCGTGAGCAAGCTGGTTCGTTCGGACTCGGGAATCGTCTCGAAGAAGAGTAGCACCAGCGCGAGTTCATACGCGCCCCATGCGGCTCCTGCCAAAAGTTGCAATGCGAGCAGCCACCAATAATTGGCACTCACGACCCAGCCACCCGCCAGCGGAATGATCCCGATGGCACCGATCCAGAGCAGTCGTTGCGCGCCGGTGCGATGGGCCAGTCGGCCCCACCACGGCAGGCAGACGAACTTCGCGACGAACGAGATGCCGATCAGGATCGCGAAGTCGGTGTAGGCGAAGTGAAGCTCCTTCAGCATGTACGGCACGAAGAATGGCCCGGCGACGTAGACACCAACCTGCATCGAGACCGCGAACAGCAACAGCCTGCCGGAGGGGCCTCGCGAGAACTTTTGCCACTGTTCAGGCAGGGTCAGAAACCGCATGGCGGCGGGGATGGGAGTCGGTTCGCTTTGGAAGGCCAAGCACGCGGACGACAGAATGCGGCACAGACAGGAGACGCCGAACAAGACCGCGAAGACCGGCACGCGATCACCGGCGGCCTTGCCTGCTTCGAGCGCGAACCCGGCTGCGAGGAATCCGGCCAGCGTGGTCACCTGACAGAGCCGCGACCGCTTCGCGAAGAACTTGGCTCGTAGCGAACGAGGAATGATCGTCCCCTGCCACGTATTCCATGCGGGACCGGTCCCGAGACTCGCGCCCCAATAAACCGACGAGATGAGCATCGCCGAGAAGCCGGATATCTGGCCCACCCACGCGGCCGAAATCAACGGCAAGAAGCACGCCGCCTGCAACAGCGAACAGACCACGACCCAACGCTTGTGAGACCCGAGAATTCGGATGGCACGCGGCGAGATCAACTGCAACAGACTCCCGATCAACACGGGGACCGTCGCGACGAGTCCGGCGAACACCTCACCCAATCCCACCGCGAGAACAAATGCTTGGAGGTAGGACTCGCCAGCACCGACCATCACGCCGTACAGCGTGCCATCGCCAATGCTCAGACGAAGATCGCGTTTCAGCACGACCTCGGGGGGAGAGAACTCGGCGGAACGCAAATCGGTGGCATCGGCATCCGAGCCGGCACTCGTCGAGCCGGCCGCTTCCGCAACAAAACCGTGAGACGCTCGTGTTCCAGCAGCATCTCGATCCTGCGGCGCGTTGCCCCGCGTCACATCGTTTCCTTCCACGATCGCCATGCCTCCCACGTCGCACATCCCGAAGCGGCGACGCGGCGGAGAGTAGCAGACGCCTCCATGCGGCGGAACGCGACTGACCGAAGCCTGAAACGCAAGCGAAGCCCTTCTGCACTTGCGTTTCAGGCTTTGAGGGGCAAACGCTTGCCGGGTGTTGTCCAAGCCCCCGACTACCGCACCACCAAGAACCGCTCGAACCCGTGTTGATGCAGCCTCGTTTCCACCAGACGTGACCGCTCCGCCTCACACAGCCCGTTCAAGATGCCGAACAGCACACAGCCCATGACAATGCTCGTCACGCGCACGACGGACATGGGGAGTGAGAACGGCTTGAGGTCCGCATACAGTTCGTCGAGGCTGCAATACTCGCCAAACGGCTGACCGTCATAGAGCATCACGACACCACAGAAGTCGGAACTCCATTCGTAGTCGAACGGCCCATATGTCTTCCGGCGGTGCGTCACCCAGAAGCGGCTTCCATCGAGTTGAATTCCATGCGTCGCTAACACGGTGGTTTGTCGCTTGCCAATGTGATCGAGAAAGAGGGGATGCGAAAGGTGCGTGAAACTCTTCGGCTTGAGACCGCCTCTCGCCAAAAGAGCATCGGCGTGCATCCACAACGGGCTCCCGTATTGGCCCGACACCGGCGACTTGGAGAAACCCTGCGGATCGCAATCGCTCCGCTGCGGAAGGGGCGGGATCATAGCCGTCGCGCGCGTTGTCACAAGACGAGATTGATCCCGCGCCAACGGCCAGTTCTGTTCCGAGAATGGCCTTCCGAATTTGCGCCCACGGTGAAGCCTTCACAACGTCGGTGCCGCGCATTGTGTGGCGTGAGGAGACTTGCGAGGGAGTCGTTCTACAACTGTTTCGCGCACTCCCTGCGGAGTCATTCGCCCCAACGGGCGGGCAGACCACGCGAGCAAATCGCGGCCGCGCCGTCTCGCTTGTCAAACCGTGCGGACTGTGCGGCGTGTGGACTGTGAGAACGATTTTTTTCTGCCACATTCAAATGATTCCGGCATCTCACGAATGAGTTCGGCCGATCATCCCCTCGGATTTGAATTTCCGCCGCGAGGTGCCGCTTGACAACGTTTTGCGTCTCGACTATCCAGTTCCCGCACACGACCCGGCCCCAAGATTACCAGCCGTTCAGCACCGTGTGATGAATCGAGTTCAGCATCCCAACCGAAGGATTTGAGTTCGTCTGCCGAGGATGCTTTCGGCTCCAAACTCAATCAGGAATATCCCGTCCACAGTACGAGTTTTTGAGGTTTCACAGATGAGCACAGTTCTGTTTGAAGACGAAGTGGCCACGTTGCCAACCTGGTTGCCCGCGTTCCCTTTGGGTGGACCACAGATGGCCAGTGATGACGATGGCCCACCGGGTGACGAAGAGTTTGAAGACGATGAAGACGAAGAGTTTGAAGACGAAGAGGCTGATGAACTCGAAGACGAAGAACTCGAAGACGAATTCGACGAATTCGATGACGACGACGACTTCGATGATGACGACGACGATCTGGATGACGACGACGATGATGACGACGATGATGACGAGGATTACTGATCCTTCCAGTAACTTCGTGTGATCGTTGAACAACGACTGCTCTCGCGGCCGAATTCAATGCTCACGCGAGTCACTCCATCGCTCGTTCGTGTTTCGCATACTGGCCGACGTTTCCTCAGGGGACCGTCGGCCGTCTTTTTTGTCCACCTCACCTTTTGTCTCGCAGCAAGGTACTTCCACCGTTTGTCTTTTAAGCGGTGGGACAGCATCCTCCGGACACGAGTGCCATCGCTCATAAACGTCGTTTCTTCGGTTCAATTCAGGGAGTCGTGTCGTGCAAGGTTTGTCGCAACAGATTCGTGAAGCGGTCGAGTTCATCCGTCAGTCGTGGGCCGGTCAGGCTCGAGTCGGGATGATCTTGGGAACGGGTCTCGGTGGACTCGCCGAACAGATCGAGCATCAGGCGACGATCCCTTACGGTGACATTCCGCACTTCCCCGTCTCGACCGCGCCGGGTCATGCCGGTCGCTTGGTCTGTGGTCTGCTGAAGGGAGTTCCCATTGTCGCGATGGAAGGCCGCTTCCATTACTACGAGGGCTACTCGCTGCAACAGGTGACGTTCCCCGTCCGCGTGATGAAGGCTCTCGGAGCCGACACACTTCTCGTGACGAACGCTGCGGGGGGGATCAATCCGCAGCTCGACTTGGCCGATATCGTCGTGATCGAAGACCACATCAGCCTGCTCCCTGACAATCCTCTGCGTGGCGTCAACGATGACAGCCTCGGCCCGCGCTGGCCCGACTTGAGTGCCCCGTACACGAGCAGCCTCATCGCGTTGGCTCGTACGTCGGCGCTGTCGCTGGGAATTCACCTCCACAAAGGAGTCTTCGTCGCGGTCCCCGGCCCGAACCTCGAGACACGGGCCGAGTACCGCATGCTGAAAGCTCTCGGCGCGGATGTCGTCGGCATGTCCACCGTCCCCGAAGTCATCGTCGCCGTTCACAGCAGTATGCAGGTGCTCGGGTTCTCGGTCGTCACTGACATGTGCCTCCCCGATCATCTCGAACCGGCGGAAGTCCCCAAGATTCTCGCGAACGCCGCTGCGGGAGGAGCCAAGCTCGCGAAGCTCATCCCCGCCGTGATCGAACAGTTGAAATGAAAGTGAGCAACCGGCGAGTGTGAGTTGTAGGATGGGCACTCCTGCCCGTCCGGCATTGGAACGACGAACAAGCGGGAGGACGGGCCACAGTTGAGGCTTCTCATTCTTCTTAGCTTCGTCACTTCACACACGGGTCCACCATGACACTCACACGTCTGTTCTTCGTTGGCATCCTGTGTCTGGTACTGGCAGGCTGCGCCGACAACGTGACGCTTCAAAACTTCGCGCTCATCAAGCCGGGCATGTCACTGAAAGAGGTCGAAACGATCTTCGGCGGCCCCGGTAAGTCGTATCAGTCGATCAAGACCTGGCGCGGCGGCAACAACCGCACGATCACGGTCGAGTTCGATGATCGCGGCCTCGTGGTCAACACGACCCATGACGGCTTCTGATTTCGCCACGCCCGGCGAGCGGCCCCAAAGTCCGGCTCTTCTGAAGAGCAGGGCCATCGCCTTTTTGTATCTGGGAGATCGGGTGCCACGGTCACGGAGCTTCAACGTGGCCGTGAGAATGAGAAACAGCCTTCACTTACAGGCACGGCCACGTCGAAGCTCCGTGACCGTGGCACCCGAAATTGACAAAGTCGATGGCCCTATCCTGAACAGCCGGACTTCCTTGTCGTGACATCCGCCACAATCTCTCCGCCGCGTCCTTGATGACATACTTGCAACTCTGTCATCAAGGACGCGGCTTGATATCGCACCAGATGATTCCCGGATCGGCGTTGGCTACCATCCCGCCGCGCTGTTTGGAATTCGTGCTGCTTCTCAAAACAAGGTTGCTCACCGTGCGAAAACCCTGGTTACATCGTCCATTTGTCCTGCGTGCGTTCACGCTGTTGTCACTCGCTCTCGCGGGTTCGATCTCGACGCGAGACGCCTGTGCTCAGAAGTCGGTCCATCCGACATCACCGAAGATCGTCGAGGCTCTTCAACCCTACGTCGAAAGCCAGGCACTGGCCGGTGCGGTAACGTTGGTGGCCGACAAGGACAAGATTTTGAGCGTCGATGCCGTCGGGTTCGCCGACATCGCCGCAAAAAGGTCGATGGCGGCGGACTCACTCTTTTGGATCGCATCGCAATCAAAACCCGTGACCGGCGCGGCGCTGATGATCCTCGTCGATGAGGGCAAGATCGATCTGAACGCGCCCGTGTCGAAGTACCTCCCCGAATTCAACAACACGTGGGTGGCGGCCTATCGCGACAACGACACCGTTCTGTTGAAGCGTCCTGCTCGGCAGATCACGGTACGCGACTGCATGAACCACACGAGCGGGATGCCTTTCAAGTCGGACCTCGAACAACCGACGCTCGATCTTCTCATGCTGCGTGATGGAGTTCGCAGTTACGCCATGACGCCGCTCAACTCGGAACCGGGGACGAAGTATGCGTACTCGAATGCGGGCATCAACGCGGGCGGTCGGATCATCGAAGTCGTCAGCGGCATGAAGTATGAAGACTTTCTCGACAAACGCCTCTTTGCTCCGCTCGGCATGAAGGACACCACCTTCTGGCCCAATGAAGAACAACTGACACGACTCGCCAAGCCGTACAAGCCGACTGCCGACAAGATGGGTCTCGAAGAGACGACGATCAGCCAGCTTCGCTATCCGCTCAGCGATCGGACTCGCCAGCCGATGCCGGGCGGCGGACTCTTCTCCACGGCGAGCGACATGGGCCGCTTCTGTCAGATGGTCTTGAACAAGGGGACGTTCGACGGCAAACGCATCCTGTCCGAAGCGGCTGTCGCGACAATGACGAGCAAACAAACGGCCGACTCGCTAAAGGACGGCTACGGCGTCGGCTGGTCTACGCAGGGCGAATCGTTCGGTCACGGCGGAGCGTTGGCCACCAATCACACGATCGACACGAAGCGGGGTCTCATCACGATCTTCCTCGTCCAGCATGCGGGCTTCCCCAAGAACGGCAACGAAAGCCAAGGAGCCTTCCGCAAGGCGGCCGAGAGCCAGTTCGGTCCAATGAAATGAAGGGCAACAAGAAGAAGAGAAACACTGATCCTCGCTCATCGCCACTGATTCCTATCAGCGAAGATCAGTGGCGATCCGTGTTCCAAATTCACTGCCGCGACTTGAGAAACGCGATCAGGTCGAGAAGCTGCTCGCGCGTGAGCTGCGTATCGAGTCCAGCGGGCATGACGGAGACGGTGCCGGGAAGAATCTCTTCGATTTCGGCGCGAGCGACTCGCGCTTCGTCTTTGGCTCCCGTCGCGAGGACGATCTCGTCGGGAGTCTCGCGCCGGATGAGGCCGTTCACCTGCTTGCCCGCTTTGGTGACGATCAGGACCGGCTCGTAACTTCTCACGAAACTGACGCTCGGAAAGAGCAACGCTTCGAGCAGGTCACGCTCGGACCTGATCTTGCCGACGCGTGACAGATCGGGGCCGATGTTGCCTCCCTTGTAGCCGATCGCGTGGCAGGCAATGCACGCCGCCTTCGAGTTCGCGAAGACAAGCTGCCCGCGCCGGATGTCCCCTTCTCCGACATGAGCGACCATCTCATCCAGCCGCTCCTTCTGCTTGGTCGCCTCAATGTTGATCGCCGCGTAGAGTGCCTCGGCCTGCTGTTGAACGCTGGCCGGAAACTTGGCGAGCCTCAGCTTCACCGCGTCCACGCGCAGGCTGGTCAACACGGGCGATTGCTTCAGCGCCGCGACGAGCTTCATACCGACAGCTTCATCCGTGGCCGACTCAAAGACCGCGAGCAATCGATTCAGTTCCAGCGGCCCGACGCGCGGGATGGCCTCTGCCAACGCCGACTGCTGTTCGGAGTTGAGCCTTGTCTTGAGCAGCGCTTCGACCGCAGAGGAACGCGCCGCAACAGAAGCCTCTTCACCGAGATTGCCGGTGAGCAGCGCGAAGTGTTGCGGTTCGAGTGGCCCTGCTCCGGCAGGGATTGCGGCCAGTGCGGCGATTCGCGTTTGGCTTGCGATCTTGTCGGACGAAGCGAACTTTCGCAGCCCCTTCACCAGCGATTCCATCTCCGTTTTCGGCAGCGGAACGGCGTGAATGACCATGACCGCGTTGCCCTTCCACGAGTCGTCGTCTGCCATGAGCATTTCAGTCAGCGCGGTGAGCCATGAGAGCGGCATCTCCTTCAATCCCGAAGCTTCCATCGCCTCGAGCGCCAGCAGTCGAGTCGAGCCATCCCGATCAGTGGCGGCGTTGATATGGCTCGCCAGAAGTTCCTGCACGCTCGGCGTCACTGCGAACTTGGCCAATAATTCGCGAAATTCGAGATATTCCTTTCGAAGCCAATTCGTCTTCACAAGCTGCCCGCGCAGATGGTCGGCCACGGCGTTGCCCCACTCGGCGTGGCGCGAGGTCAGCCACAACGCGGTCTCGCGAAGCGTGATGTCCTCCGACGACAGTAACGGCACAACCTGCTCGGGCGTCAATCCGCCGCCCGGCATCTGGTCGAGAGCGATCATCGCGACTCGCCGCACCTGCGGATCGGGGCTGCTGAGTCCGACGGCCGTCCCCTGCGGATCGGCGATCTCGATGAGAGCGAACGTGACCGCATGTTCCATCACGCGGTCGGCCTGCGAGACATCGACGAAGGTGGCGGGCTTCGCGCCGTCGTTTGTGGCTTCCCCCTCACGTACCAAAGTGACTGCCGTTCCGAGGCTAAAGCATTTTTCCGTTGCGGCCTCCAGTAGGTGCGGTACCGCCGACTTGTCTCCCAGCCGACCGAGAGTCTCGGCACTCAGTCGCATGTTCTGTCGCGTGCAGAGTCGCAGCAGTTTGAGCAACTGCGGCATGGCCGCGTGGTCTCGCCACAGACTGACCGATTGAAGTGCAACCTGTCGGATATCACGATGGCCATCAAACAGAGCTTCGCGCACGAGTTGCCGCGCCTCGGGAGCGTCGATCCGGGTGAGCGTCCAGACGGCGTTCCGACGCGCCGTTTCGGAGGCGCGTCGTGAGCGAAACGGTCCGTTCAAGTCGATGGCGTTGTCGTCGCTCAATGTGCCGCCCGCTTCCAACTCGCGCAGCAGCGGCTTGAGTGCGGCGATCACGTTCGTGACATCGTGCTTTGCCAGATCACGGATCGCGCGCCGCTGAACGGCTGGACGCGGATCGTCGAGCAACCGAGCCAACTCGTTCGGCGTGAGCTTCGCCCAATCGAGCTTCAACCCGCGCGGGTCGCCCCCCGTAGGCGAGTCATTCCCATGACTCGCATTCTGCTTCGCATCCGCTTTCGGCAAAGTGGGACGGGCAGGAGTGCCCATCCTACGGACGCGATAGATCGCGCCGAGGACATCCGGCTTGTCGAGCTGCGAAGTCGGGCAACAGAGTTTGTACCAGCCGCCCGTGTCGAGGATGACGAGGCTGCCGTCGGCGTCTTCCAACACGTCGGTCGGATGGAAGTCGAGATTGTTCGAGACCACGAAGTCTGAGTCGGTCGAAGTGAACGTCGCACCGCTCGGCTTCAGCTCATGACGCGAGACCTTGTACATATTGAACTGACACGCGAAGAGGTTGTCGCGGAACTTGGTGCCGAAGACCTCGGACTCGTACCGCGTCAGCCCGCACGGCGCGGCGGCTCCCATGTGAGCGAGCGGCGGGAGCAAATCACCCGTGCGCGGATGAAAGTCGGTCACGTTGTGGACCTTGCCGTAGACGCCGCCATAAACGGCGTGAATCAGCCCGTCGCGCAACCCGCCGCCGGGGTTCTGCAAAAAAGTCGTCGTGAAGATTCGCTCGCCGCCGGGAGTGAAGACGACATCAACCGGGTTGTCCATCCCGCCCGTCATCACGTTCTCAACGGGACCGGTCCCATCCGCGCGACGTCGAAAAATGTGAGACGCCTTCGTGACGAGCGGCTTCTTCCCGTGAGGCTGCTCATACGTCTGCTCGGCAAACGCCCCCTTGCACCAGTAAATGAAACCGTCCGGCCCGAGATACGGCCCGTGCAGATCGTTCGCACAACCGGTCAGCGTCTTCCCCGCGAACCACTCGACGCGCTGATCGGCCACGCCGTCGCCATCAGTGTCCGTCAGCTTCCAGATGCTCGGCGGAGCGGCCACGAACAACGAGCCGTCGTGCCACAACGTCCCCTCGGGAAACATCATCTTGTCGGCAAAGACGACACTCTTGTCGAATCGCCCGTCGCCATCCGTGTCCTCCAGCCGCACGATGCGATGCGTCGGGTTTGCCAACTGTTCCTTCACCGGCGCATTCGACCCCGATGAATCCGTGACATAGAGCCGCCCCAGCTCATCAAAGTCCGCCGTGATCGGCCGCTCAACCAGAGGCGATTTCGCCGCCACCTCGATCTCAAACCCTTCCGGCAGAGTGAACGTATGACCGTTCAGAAGCTGTTCGTTGGCGAGAGACTGATTTGCGGCGAACAGTCCCAACAGTGACAAAGTGGCCAACATACGGGTCATCGCGATGTCTCTTGGGTCGGAATGGGCCGGGACATTGCGATTATGAACAGGCTCACCCCGTAATCAAAGCAAGCCAGATCGACATCGCGCGAGAGGAACTGCTACTCGCCGCAATGTCACGTCGCCGCGCCGGTGTAGAGCGGTGTGATCACGTTGCCGTTGAGCAGGCGGTTGGGGCGGCCAAGAGGGTCGAGGAGTTCGACATGCTCGGGGACGCCAAGGGCTTCAAAAATTGTGGTGCAAACATCGGCGGGGTCCCACGAGCGGGAAAGTGGATAGGCGGCGATTGAGTCCGACTCACCGATGACCTGCCCGCCCCGAATGCCAGCTCCCGCAAACAGCGCTGAGTAAACATTCGGCCAGTGGTCGCGGCCGGGAATCTTTTCACCCGGCAACGTCGAAATCTTCGGCGTGCGCCCGAACTCACCCATGACGATCACCATCGTGTCACGAATGCGGCCCGATTCGGTCAGGTCGTCCATCAGCGCGAGCAGCCCTTGATCGAGTTGAGGCAACAATGTGTTCTTGAGCCTTCCCCAGTTGTCGACGTGAGTGTCCCACGTCTGCACAATTCCCATCGCGGCTTGAACGATGGGGACACCAGCTTCAACGAGTCGCCTTGTCAGCAGCAGCGATTGGCCGAACTTGTTGCGACCGTAGCGATCACGGACCTCGGTCGGTTCGGCCTTGATGTCGAATGCCTTCGTCACGCGAGCGGATGTCAGCAGTGAGAACGCCAACTCTTGTTGCTCGCCATAAGATGCCGCTCGACCCGCGAGAGCTTCCGCTCGATCTGCCCCCAATCCGGTCAGTAACCGATGCCGCGATGAGAGGCGTTCATTCGTCATCCCGACCGGCAACGAAAGTTCATCGACTTTGAAGTTGTCACTGTTCGGGTCTTGGTTGATTTGCCACGGGTCATGCCGCACGCCCAGGAATCCCGCGTATTGGCCCGGCCATGTGAGCGGCCCTTCAATGAAGTAGTTTGGCAGCGACACGCCAGACGGCACGCCATCCGTTCTCGGCCGAACATAATCAAGCGCGGCGGCGAAATTGGGGAAATCGCTCCGCGACTGCACGCGATCGAGATCGCTGCCACCGCGCGGCACCGGCGTTGGCCGTCCCGTCAATGCGACGTGAGTCGCCAGCAGATGGTTGTATTCCTTATGAGCCAACGAGCGAACGATCGACCAGCGATCGAGCGTCTTCGCCAGTCGCGGCAGATGCTCACCGACAAACACTCCGGGAACCGCAGTGCCGATGCACGAGAACTCGCCCCGAATTTCAGCCGGAGCGTGCGGCTTGGGGTCCACTGTCTCAAGCTGACTCGGCCCGCCACTGCACCAGACGATCACGACGGACTTCGCGCGAGGTGACGACTCGGCTGCCAGCCCCGGTTTCGGTATGGCCGTCCCCAAAACACCAGCCCCTGCCACCTGCAAGAAGCCTCGTCGTCCGAAGGAATATGAAGGTGTCATGCCCGAGTCTCCGTGTCGTGTCCGTCTCAATGATCGGCCCGTATCGTACCAATTCGCTACCCGAGTTTATTCTGGCGGCATAACTCCGGCCAAGCCGAATGTCATGTCTGATGAAGAGGTATCACTCGCGGGGCGGAGATTTGACAAGCTTCATCCCATGCGGCACAAGTGACTGTTGCAAGTCGTCGAACAGCCGTTGCTCGGCCACTGCGTCCGTCAACATGCCGGAGGGAAAGCTGAACGTCGTTCCAGTGGGGAAGCGACTCAGCAGCTTTTTGAGGTCGGCCAGCGAAGGGGCGTCGTACTGTGCGACCATCCAATAGTCGTTGTTCGACGGAAACTGATTGGTGTAGGACTGCGGTGCCAGCATGCTGGAAAACTCGCCGTCGGTTCCCGGCTGAAAATGGATCACGATCGGTTCGCGCCAGCCTTCGAGTGTCCGGTCAACAGTCTCTTGCCCCTGCTCAGTCAGGCACATTGCTCGCAGGCGTGTGAGCTTGGCTCGGTCGGTGATCCAGTTCTTGGCGTGGGACAGAGCATAGACCAGCGAATGCTCAATCCGGATCTGCGGGTCCGTCTGAGTGCCGTTGTCATCGACCGTCAATTCGCTGACGCGACCCTTCCAAGTGTTGTGCCACTTCTCGAATCGCCGCCACAGGGCCTGTTCGGCAGCCGTCGAGCCATATCGCCCGAGCAGTGCGATGGCGTCGGTGGCGATCGCGTGATTCTTATCATTGAGGCGTTCAATGGCGATCTGCTCCAACTCGGCCGACATGTAGACGTGAGCCACGTCGGTCAACACATTCTGAAAACAGTGGGTCTGCTCGGGCGCCGTGGCATCGAGCGCCTGGTTCACCAACTGCGTTCCTTCCTGGGGATTGTGATGGATCAGATAGGCGAGCATCGTGGCTTGCAGCGCGCAGGCCCAACTCCCGGCGTCGTTGCCATAGACTTTGCGTACGCGGTCATAAATGGCGGGCGAACCAAACCGAGTCACGAGCGCCGCGGCCAACTCGGCGTCATCCAAGTCGCTGATACTTTTCTCCAGCCGCGTCGCCAGCGAATTGTCCAATTCAGGGATCGGCCGCGCGGGCAACCGGGCGAACGTTTCCATCGTGGCTCGCGGCTGCGGACGACGAAGCTCGGCCAGAATTAGGGAGGCTCCCTCTTCTGGTGCCAGTTCGATGACGCGATGGAAAGCCATGTCGAGCAGCGAGGGCCGATCGTCTCCCTCACGACGTTCGCGCGCGGCGGCGATGAATTTCCGCAGCGCTGGCAAGAACTCGGGGGCACCCAATTGTTTCCATTTCGTCCCCAAGATGCTGGACTGATCGTGTGCGGGAAGTTGGTCGAAAACGGATCGCACCGCCTCGCGAACCCGAGCCAACTGCTCGGCGGACAATGGTTGCGGGTCGCGCTTGTAAACCGGTAGTCGCTCGAGCAGCGTTCGGGCGCGGGGCAGCGGCTGCTTCCTTTCGGCGGCTACCCAAGTGGCTTCGGAGTAGATGTGGAAGAGCGTTTGTTCGAGTGCCCGGTGTTCAGCCTCCAACCGATCCAGCTTCGCCCGCGATTCGTCGTCCTTGCCGAACTCTTTGTAGTCGATGGGCAATCGAGCGTCGGCAGCCAGGTGCGCCAAGTTGGCCACGAAGCTGGCGGTCACTTCGAATTTGGGAGCCTCCAGACGTCGTTCCAGTTCCTCGACGGCGGCGGACTTGTAGAGCGACTCGACCAATCCCATCCCGACCTCACGTTGTTCTCCGTATCGTTCCTCATTGTCTGTTCCAACATACTCGTCGCGACCCGATTGACGACGAGCCAATTCGCGCGTGGCGGCTTCGGTGTCGAGATACCGCAGCCGCCGCAGGGCCTCGCGTCGCAGCCCGCAGCGTTCGACCGTCATGTCGCCGGGGAGATCAAGAACAGCGACGGCCTGGCGGAGTTGTTCGTCCTGCCATTCGACCGTGGCCGGTACGATCTCCAACTCCAGCAGATTCGACGTGACTCGCAATTCGTTGTCGCCCTTCGGCCAGACGTTCGGGCTCCAGACCCGAGCACTCTCGCTGTAGAAGCCATACCTGCCCGGCTTGTCGATGCGTCGCCATTCATTGAGCGAGACGCGGTAACGATAGACGCGATCCGTTTTGGCCGCCAACGGTGTGCCACCCGCCGTGCGATGGAAGTTCGGCTCATCCAACGTCATCGACCTGGTTCCCGCCTGCGGTGCGACGCGGAACACTTCCAGCAGCCGAGCGGTCCCCGATCCTCCTGCCAGACCATTGTTGATCAGATACGCGCCTGCCTCGCGGAACTCATACACAATGTCGATCGGGATCAACTCGCCGACACGGAATTGTGTTTGCTGATCGGCAAATTCAATCGTGAACCTCACCCGTTCGGGGTTCGCCCCGATGGCTTTCAGGTGCATGGCGGAAAAGTCACGCTCCGCCGCGCTCGTCAACGTTGCGGCAAGCACCGCGACAACGAAGACCCCAATCTGCGCGAGATGAACCTTGCTGGAGTGGAACCGAGTCTGGGTCTTCATGAGTCCTCGCTTCTCGCATTTTTGTGACTGCGACCTGTCGAGTCGGTGTGGCGAGGTTGAGATCACGCGGGCTTCGGTCCCATCAGGCTGATGCGGATGTTTTTGTCGTAGTGGCAGGTTGCGATGTGCAGGCCGTCGGGGTGAAGGGACATGTCGCGGGTGGTGTTGCCGAGGTTGAACGTGTGGTACTCGTCTTTGGAGTCGGGCTTCCAGAAGTAGAGGTGTCCGCCGCCACCACCGCCGGTCGCGGCGACGACGAAGCCTTCGGGATGCCATGCCATGCCGAAGGCTTTGCCGTTCACTTTGGCTTTGCAGAGATGGGTCATCACATCTTTGCCTGACTCCCAGTCGATCTGGACCACGATCGGATCGCCCACTCCGGCGAAGGCGTTCGTGACGTTGGTGATGCCGCCCGCGATGAGCTTCTTGCCGTCGGGAGTGAAGCTCATGCAGTACGGCCCGCCATAATCGGCCATGAAGCCGGGATCGAACTTGCTGAGACTGGCGATGGGGAACTCGCGGACCTTCTTCCCCGTATCGACCTCCCAGTGAATGAACTTCGCGGTGAGGTCTCCCGTCGCGAGTTGCTTGCCGTCGGGATGGAACGCGAGGTTGTAAACGTGTCGCGCGTGGCCTTCCTCTCCCGCGATGGGCAGCTCGCGAATGAGCGCGCCGTCGGCGAGATTCCACAATTTGACCTTCTTGTCATCGCTACATGAGGCGAGGACGTTGCCATCGGGACTGACAGCCAGCGAGCGAATCCAGCCGGTATGCGCCTCGACCTTGCGAATGATGGCCGGAGCATCCGCCGCAGCCGACCACCAGATGAGTCGCCCGTCGTAGCCCCCCGACACGAGGACATCGCCGGCCTTGTTGAACGCAAGTGCTCGGATCCAACTGTCGTGCCCGACCAGTTCGACCTTCGCCCCCGAGGCAACATCAAACCGCACGACCTTGTTGTCCTCGCAACCTCCAAACACAAAGCGACCGGTCGGGTCATAGCGACAGCCGACGAACGGAGCAGTGTGAAGGAGCGATTTCTCGACGTGAGTCTTGGTCGGATCGGCTGGCATCGTCTGGTCTCCGCTTTGTCCCCTCGCCCCGGCTTGGGCACCGCGGCTTCGGTGGTCGGGAGAGGGTGAGGGTGAGTGGGTTTCTGTTTTCTCTTGGCGAGCCGGGTGCCGTCAGGCACCGAATTCTTCACACGATGATCAGGGGTCAGGTGGTTCAAAGTTCATTTTTCGCTGCGAAAAATGAACTTTGAACCACCTGACCCCGACTTCTTCATCAACTCGCGTCTACGATACCTTCCGAGATCATCTGCTGCGCTTGCCGAGCTGCCTCTTTGTGGATCGGCTGGTATTCGTCGGCCAGCCAGCTTCGATCGACTTGGGCGAGGAGCTCGAGCGCCGCCGGCGGCCTCTTCAGAAACTTGACGTTGAGGACCGCGAGCTTCACCTTTTGACGACCCGCCTCTTTGGGAAAACGCTCAATGAACTCTTCGAGCAGCGGTCTCGAATCACGCACGTTTTGCAGCTTGAAGAAGGCGTCGGCCAATCCCCGCAACTCGGGCATCGGTAGTTGGAAACTCGGATCGACGACTCGCTGACGACGCAAGACGGCCAGCGCGTCGTTCGGCTTGTCGGCATTGAGGGCACTCCGGCTCAGACCGAGCGGCGAGGTATCACCGGGCGTGGCCGTCAGCGCGACCGGCGGCAGCGGAGGGATCATGTCGCGCTTCTGAGAGTCCGCCAGCTTCTTCGGCGATTCCGCCGGTTTGGAAGCGGAGGCCAACTTCGCGGACGCGACCGGTTCGTGAGTGACCTGAGGCTTCGAGTTCGACTTCGAGGGGATTGGCGGCAGGGGCGAAACCGCGTGTGAACCGGCTGTGGATTTCTTGTTTCGCTCCGGCGAGGAACCCTTTACGCCCGGCCCATCCCCTTGCAAGGCCCGAGCGAGGGGTGTGTTCGCAACATCCTTCTTCGAACTTTTCGGAGCGTTCTTCAGAGAGGGCGACGGTTCTTCGATGACCTCGATCCCCCCACTTCAATCGCCTCATCCGAAGGGACTTAATCGTCGAGCGACGAGAGCGATTGCAGCTTCGGCATCGCGCGCCGTTTCTTGTTGGCGCGGATCCGCGGCCCGTCGTCATCGTCGTTGTTGACCACGACCTTCTTCTCACGGAGCGACGCGAGCGCCACCGTGTCTTGGCACGAGCCGACGTTCGCTACCGCGTCATGCTTGTTCTGAGCGTAGGCGAACCAGTCCCAGTTCTCACAATCGACCCAGTTCAGTTTGACGAACGCCGCCGCAACGCCGAATCCCAAGACCGCACCCAAAGCGTGTGCGATCTCGGACGTGACTTCATAGCCGTGAGCACCGATGACCGAGCCAATAATCTCAGCCCCAATTTTGAAGCCGCAGAAGTAGACGTACTCCATCTCAAACGTCCCGGCGTTGAGACCGATCCACAGACAAGAGATTTCATTCTTCGGCGCCCACACCAGCACCATGCCGAGCAGCGCGAAGACGACCAGTGACGCACCGCCCGCCCCCGGCCGCGTCATCTTCATGAGTTCGCGTTGAAGCTCCTTCATCGCCTTCGGATCGAGCTGGTCATCGTTGCCGTCAATCCCAGGGAATGGCCCCACCGAAAAACCCTCGCCACCGGGAGCCATATCGGGGCCATCGTCCCCGTCTTCGTCTCAAGCGAAGGCCGGTGTCGGTTCGAGCCACGACCACGGCGGCGATTCGCGCGACGACGCGAAGTCACCCATGTCGAACATCGGCTTGTAACCGAGCATCGTCAGTTGAATGAGTGCCCCGACAAGATGCCGATCGACAGATAGACGCACAGAAACTTCCACCAGCCGAGCTTCCCCTCGACGACGATCCCGAACGCCCACAGGAAGAACATGCTCCCGAGCAGATGCCCGATCCCGAAATGCAGGAAGTTTTAAGCGACCCACTCGAGCGGATGCAGCCCGTTGCCGTACTGCAGCAACCACCCTTCGTCGTTGTAGCCCATGCCGGTGATGGCAAACGTGATGCAGTTGATGACGATCAGCACGATCGTCATGTACGGGAAGTGATGGATCGGAGCATCAGTGCTGTACGGGATAATCATCAATGATTCTCACGTTCAGGGGTTTGTTGAATGCGGCCACGGTTCAAGCAGTTCACCGTAGAAAAGAGTTTCACGTCGCCTCGTCACGGCCAAAGTGAGCGAGCGTTTCCTGGAATTTCTTCTTGCCAGCTTCGACGACGCGGCGAATCTCTTTGGCGTTGAGATCGCTCTCTTTGCGGAGGTCGGAGATCATCTTGATGCTTTCGACTTGGTAGTCGGTGATCGCGGTGACGAGCTTTTCCACCGACTGCGGGCTGATGGTCGAACCGTAGCCCGCCTTGAGGGCCGCTCGTTCGAGATCGCGGCCGAGGTCCGCCACGTCTTCGAGGCCCTTGTTGACGCCCTCTTTCATCGCTTCAGTGGAACGAGTCGCTTCGTTCAGACCTTGCTGTGACGTGTAGACGGTGCCGAGGATCGTGAAGACGTGTTCGTTCGTCGTGAAGAACGTGACCGAGCGGCGGTAGACCTGATCCTTCACGTCGTGCGTTTGCTTGAGCTTGGTCACGAGCGTCTCGCCCACGTCGTAGCCGATGCTCAGATTTTCAGCGACATCCTTGAGGAGTTGGTACGTGCGGTCTTCACGTTCGTAACCGATCTTGGCTTCGTCGCGAGCCAGTTCGAGTTTCGAGCGTGTTCCCTGTTCAGCGGTCGCAGCGGCGGTGACGGCGGCTTGTGCGTTGGCGAACGTCGTCTTCGCCGCTGCGAGTGTTGGAGCATGAGTCTCGACAAGTTCGCGCGACAGAATCTCGGCTTCCTTCAGAGCGAACCGGAAGTCGATGTAGCCGTCCATGATCGCCTGTTCGCGTTCGAGCTGGTTCCGCGTATCGGCCGCGACATCCTTGTAGAGGTCCATGATTTTCTCAAACCGCGCACTCGGAGTTCCTCGCCGCAGCCTCATCCACAGGTTCTGAGCCTTCTCCGTCACGCTGAACTTGCCGTCGTCGAGTTGCCGGATGAGCGTCTTCGAGTCGTCGCGCACGCTGTCGAACATCTGCGTGATATCGAGGTAGCGGTTGCCGATGTTGATGCTCTCAACGTTGTCTCGCACGAGGGCATTGAAGGTACTCATGTGCTGGATCGTCTTGGCAATCGCCAGCACCTTGGGCTCATCGACATGCTTCACTTCGTCGAGCAACTTCACCAGTTCCGACTGCGATCCCGCAGCCGGTGCCACACCAAACTTTTGCAACACACCGATGGCTCGGTCGAGATAACGCTGAATGCCAGACGGCATCGTGGGAATGAACAACTCGGTCGTCTTGGAGCCGGAGTTCACCGAGCCGGTCGTCACCGTTTTCGAGGAAGCAGAAGTGTCAGCCATGGGAAGAGGTCTCGCGATTCAAGTGAGGTGCGGAAGGGAATCGACTCCGGTACATCGCCGTGTTACCGTCAGTTGCGGCGAGCGTATCAAATCTTTTTGAGACTCGCGACGAAGCCCTAAGGACGTGAAATGTCGGCGAACACTGCAGAAACTCAACCTCATCTTTCTCTCAACGAGATGCTACGTGTGATGGACGTGGCGACCGAGTTGCGCAAGCAGCGCGAGTCGGTCGAGAAAGAACTGGCCATCGACGAGACGCGGCAGATGCTGCGCGAGCGGCTGCTGGCGGCGACGAGTATCACCGGTGAACGAGTCTCCGAAACCGAAGTCGATACGGCGATTGCTCAGTACTACAGCACGCTCTACACGTTTCGCGAACCACCCGCGAGCCTGGACCTTCGGCTGGCTCAAGCCTACGTCCGACGCGGCCAGATCGGTGTGACGCTGGTGTTGATGCTCGCGCTCGCCGGAGTGGGCTGGTACATGCTGCACACCTCAGCCGAACTGTTTTCTCGCACATCGCGTTCGTCGCGACAGGCCGTTCAGCAAGCGACCTCGGCCAGCGATCTGTCGTCACGCCTACAAGCGACTGCGAAGGCCCACACGGTCGAGCTGACAACGGCCGCCAGCGACATGCTGGAACGCATCCGCGCCGTCGCACGCGATGCGTCGGTGACTCAAGAACTGGAACGACTGGCGGGCGAACTCGATGTCGCGAGAAAGCAGTTCGACGTGAAGTCGCTCACGGAACTGGGACAACGGACTACGACTCTGCTCGGCCAACTGAACGAAGCCTACGAGGTTCGCATCGTCAGCGATCCGAACACAAAGAGCGGAATTGATCGCTACTTCGAGGACTCCGACGGCAAGCGCGTCTCCGGCCACTACGTGATCGTTGAAGCGCGCGATGCGTCCGGTCAGCCGATCACGCGATCCATCCGCAACTCCGAGACAGGCCGGGTCGAACCCGTACAGCGTTGGGCCGAGCGTGTTCCCAAAGAGGTCTATGACCGCATCAAGTCCGACAAGAAAGTTGATGGCGTCTTGGATGAAAACCTCTTCTCGGTGAAACAGCGAGGCTTTCAGAACGACGAAATCAAGTTGGTCGGCCCCGATGGCCAGCCACTGTCGCGCCTCGGCCAGATCACGAAGTGGTGACGCGGATCAAAGCGATGGCCCGCGTTGGCTTCCGGCTCCGTGACCTGTGTTGACGCGACGTGTGATTCCAGCTTGAATCTGCGCCGACCTCGGATGGTCGTTGCCAATTCAACTCACTCGCTGCTGGAGTCTGCCATGTCATTGCACGGTTGCGCTTGCGGACTGTTTCTCATCCTGTTTTCCGCCGGTTTCGCCGGTGCTCAAGGGACAACAGAGGCTGACAAACTGAAGAGCGACGCGGAGGCAGCCTATCAGGCGGGCGACTTCGCCAAGTGCCTCGATCTGACCACGCGCGTCTTGGCACAGAACCCCAAAGATCACGGAGCGCTCTACCTGCGAGCCAGCTCGCACGTCGAACTCGGCGTGGTCAATCGCAACGGCAAAGAGCTGCGACAGGGAGTCGAAGACGCACGCGACTCGCTCCGCCTCGGCGGCAGCAATGAGATCAACTACTACCTGCCCTACATGTACGGCATGACGGCGCTCGCCAACCTGGAGGGACGCAAGGAACACGCCGATGTCGTGCTGGCGGTCGCCAAAAGTGTGCTCGACCGCACGACGCTGACACCCGAACAACGAGCCAACACTCTCTATCAACGCGCCGCCGCTTACATCCACCAGAAGAATCTCGAAGCCGCCATTCAGGACTATCAAGCCGCCATCAAGGGGTTTCCAGGGCATCTCGGGTCGCACGTCGGGTTGGCCGAGAGCTACGTCGTGAGTCAGCAGGCCGACAAAGCGCTCGCCGCGTTCTCATCGGCCGTCGATACGTTTCCAACCAACCCACTGGTCTTCAACAATCGCGGCCTATTC
>Ga0114966_10001350_pt1 | contig 22798 bp, 14 predicted proteins | sample M_130207_XF_Meta_FD_87029 | JGI IMG/M metagenome (GOLD analysis project Ga0114966, IMG submission 87029) | Freshwater microbial communities from Lake Montjoie, Canada to study carbon cycling - M_130207_XF_MetaG | ecosystem: Environmental > Aquatic > Freshwater > Lake | place: Lake Montjoie... | reverse complement strand
ACCTTCTGCCCAGTGACCACCCAGTGATCGCCGTCGAGCACGGCCCGCGTGCGCAGCGCCGTCAGGTCGGAGCCCGCCCCCGGCTCCGAGAACAACTGGCACCAGATGTCCTGGCCGGTCAGGATGCGGGCGAGCCAACGGCGCTTCTGCTCCCCGGTGCCGTGCCGCATGAGCGACGGGCCGACTAGGTTGACGCCGATCCGGTTGATCACCTCCGGCGCACGCGCGAGCGCCATCTCCTCTTGGAAGACGTAATTCTCCTCCGGACCGGCGCCGCGCCCTCCGTACTGCTCGGGCCAGTGTACGCCCACCCAGCGCCCCGACGCGAGTTCGCGTTGCCAGTCGCGCAGGAAGGCGAACTCCTCCTCGAGCGTCGCGAAGTCCGGGAATTCGTCGGTGCCGTAGCCGCGCGGCGCGTGTTCGGCGAGCCAGCCGCGCAACTCGGTGCGGAATTCTTCCGCGGGGGTGGAGAAGGCGAGATCCATCGGCGCGATTCCTAGCCGCGGCACCGCGCGCGTCGCAAACGGTCGACCGGACAGCCGCTGGATCCATCGAGGGCGCACGTTGACCTCCCCCCGCGAAAGCGGTCTTCTGGCGCCAGGTGGACGGCGAGGACCAACCCGCGTTCGGCTCCGACGGCGGGGGCGATCGGCGCGAGCGCACCGACCGGGCCGCCGTCGGGGCGGCCTCCGGCCTCTCGGAGTCCGGGCGCGACGTCCTCTGCCTCGCCGGCGCCGCGCTGGCGCTGCTCCTCTACTGGTTCCTCGGCGTGAACGGGCGCGTCCATGACGTCGTCGACTTCGCCGGCAGCGACCTGCCGTTCCAGTTCCTTCCCGACTACGCGTACCTCGCGACGCGCATGCGCGCCGGGCAACTCGCGCTCTGGAACCCCTGGCAGGGCCAGCCCTTTCTCGCGACGCTCCTCCCGGGCACGCTCTATCCGGCGCGCCTGCTGCTGATCGCGCTCGAGCCCGCGACCGCGATGCACGTGTCCACCGTCGCACACCTGCTCGCCTCCTTCGTCGCGACGTTCGCGCTGGCCCGGGCGCTGCGCGTCGGCCGTGCGGCTTCGCTTCTGGCCGGCATCGTTTACATGGGCATCTACGCCCTGCCCCAGGTCTACTGGTCGTCGTTCCTCGAGGGCGGCGCCTGGCTCCCCGTCGCGGGACTGGCGCTCGTCCGGATGGCCGAGACCGGGGCGTGGCGATGGTCGATCGCGCTCGGGGCTTCCGTCGGCCTGGTGGTGCTCGCCGGCTGCTACCAGCACGCGCTCTACGCGGTCTACGGATTGGCCGTGCTCTACCTCGCGCTCCTCGCCGATCCATCACGTCGCGGCTGCCTGCTCCGACCCAACGGCCTCCTGCGACTCGCCGTCGCCGGCCTCCTCGCCGCCGCCACGGCGGCACCGCAGGCGCTGCCCACGCTCGCCTGGAGCGCGCAGAGCGTGCGCAGCGGGATTCCGCTGACCGACGACCAACTCGACCTCTGGCCGCTGCCCGACTACGTCCTCGCCGCGATGTTCCCGCCCTGGGGGTCGGCCTCGCCGATCATCGTATCGCTGCCCGTCGTGCTGCTCGGACTCGTCGGCTGCCTGTCGACGGGATGGTTCGGCGCGGTCCTCCTCGTCGCGACCGCGACGACGATGGCGATGTGCCTCGGGCGGGGCTTTCCCACCTACGCGCTCTTCCACGTGCTGCCCGGGTTCTCGAGTTTCCGACAGCCGGAGCGGCTCGTTTTCCTGGTTGGCTTCTTCGCGGCGATCGCGACGGCCCTCGGGGCCGACCGGCTCGCGCGCGGGGGCCGGATCGAGCGCGGCCTCGCGCTCGTCGGCGCAGCCGCGATCGCCGCGAGCCTGCTCGGACCCGTGCGGCTCTCCTCGGCCCTGCCGTGGACGATGCCCCGCAATCGCCTCGCGGGGCCGCCGCGACTCTTCTCGATCGTCGCCCGCGAGACAGCCGGCGGCCGGACGCTGCTCACGGGCAGCGGTTCCGGAGACGGCATCGCCGTGAAACAACCGGGCATGAACGGCGTCCGGGCCCTGCAGGACTACAATCCCCTCTCCTCGCGTCGGCTCGCGGGCTACCTCCACGGACTCGTCGGCGAGCCGACACCGAAACCCGAGGACCCGGACATGTTCGCCGGATCGATCCCGATGACCCAGCCGATCGTACAACCCGGAATGCTCGACATGGCGTCGGTCCGCACGCTACTGCTGCGCGCGACGGCCTCCATGCCGGTGCGCGAGCCGCCCTTCCGTGCGCTCGGGACCTGGGGACCGTGGACGCTCTGGAACAATCCGGGAGCCTTCCCGCGCGCGTACCTGGTCGAGCGGGCGCGCTTCGTGGCTGACGACGACGCAGCGCTCGAGGTCGTGCGCACCCCGGATTTCCCGGCGCGCGACGAGGTCGTCCTCGTCGGCGAGGCGAGCGGCCCCGAGCGGGCCGGACTCGTCGACGGGCCGCCGGGAACGATGCGTGCTGCACGGATCGCACTCGACGCCCCCGAGCACGTCGTGGTCGAGGCGAGCAGCGAGCACCCGGCGGTCGTCGTCCTGACCGATCCCTTCGCACCCGGATGGACGGCAACGATCGACGGACGGGCCGCCGCCGTGCTCGCCGCGAATCACCTCGGGCGCGGCGTGGTCGTCCCGCCGGGCCGGCATCGGGTGGAATTCCGCTACGCCGCCCCCGGCCTGCGGACGGGGGTCGTCGCTTTCTCGCTCGGCTGGGCGAGCGTCGCGCTCGCCGCCGCCGCGGCCCGGTGGTGGCGACCGCGACGAAATCGGGAGCGGGCCCGGGCGCCCGACGCCGCCGCGGCCGGCCCTTCTTGACTCGAACCGGGTGCGGCGCGACGGTCCACCGGTCGCGGAGCGCCGCGGCCGAGGGCAGGCCTTGAGCATCGCGACCCACGGAGACGATACGGCCGTCGTGACGGTGCGCGAATGGCGCCCCGGCGACGAGACCGGAATCCTAGACCTCTTTCGCCGGGTGTTCGGCGTCGAACGCTCGGTCGAGCACTGGCGCTGGAAGTTCCTCGACAACCCGGCCGGCCGCGAGGTGCTGGTCGCGGTCGACCGCGACGGTCGCATCGCCGGACAGTTCGCCGCACTGCCCAACCGCGCCCGGATCGAGGGGCGCGACGCGATGCTCTCGCAGCTTCTCGACCACATGGTCGATCCGGCGCTGCACCGCCGCGGCGCCTACGCCACGATGGCGCACGCGTTCCACCGCCGCTTCGTCGCAACCGCACCCGGCACCACCTGGTACGGCTTCAACCTCGAGGAGATCCACCGGATCCAGCGCGGTCTCTACGATATGCAGGCGGTCGCCCCGGTCGAGACCTGGTCGCTTTCCTCGACCGCGCAGGCGGGCACAGGAGGTGCGTGTCATGCGTCGCGCTCGTTGGCGGCACGCCTCCACGACGCGCTGGTCGCCGTCGAGCGGGTCGAGCGTTTTCCGGCGGAGGTCGATGGGCTGTGGGCGCGTGCGCGCGTGCGTTACCCGGTCGCCGTCGAGCGCGACGCGCGCTACCTCGGCTGGCGCTACGCCGACTGTCCCGACGTCGATTACGCACTGCTGCTTGCACGCCACCGCGCGACGCAGCGCCCGCTCGGGCTGCTCGTGCTGCGTCCGGGCTGGCCGCACGACTCGCTCGCGGCCGTCGTCGACTGGGTCGTCCCGCCATCTTCGACGGCCAACGCCGCCTGGCGGGCGCTCCTCGACCGGGCCCGCGCCATCGCCCGCGAGTCGGGCCTCCCGGTGCTGCGCGCCTGGCTGCCGGCGACCTCGCCGGACCGCGAGATCCTCGCCCGACGCGGCTTCGCCACCGGCGCGAGCCCGTTTCTCACCAGCCTGTGGGAGGACGGCGAGACCCGACGTCCGAATGCGGCGGTGCGCCGCGCGTGGCACTACACGATGGGCGACACCGACATCTTCTGAGCGGCCGGCGCGAGGGCGGCCCCGAAACGAACCGACGAGAGAGGATGCATGCCCGGTCCCGTTCCCCTCCCCGAACCGCGCGCGACGCCCGAGGGCGGTCGCGTTCTGGTGCTCGCGCCGCATCCCGACGACGAGACGATCGGCTGCGGTGGCGCGATCGCCCTCCACCTCGCGCAGGGCGATCCGGTGTCGATCGCAATCGCGACCGACGGCGCACTCGGCGACCCCGAGGGGCGCTTCGCCGACGTCGACTACCGCGAACTCCGCCGCGCCGAGGCCCGCACGGCGGCCGGCGACCTGGGCGCATCGCCACCGATCTTCTGGGAATTCCCCGACGGCGACCTGCGCGGGATCCTCGAGCGTGGCGGCGGCGAATTGCACGCGGCGGTCCGCACGGCGATCGAGCGCAGTCGCGCCGAGATCGTCTACGCCCCGCCGCGCCTCGACGTACATCCCGACCACCATGCACTCGGGCGGGTCGTGGAGGAGGTGCTCGCCGCCTGGGGACCCGGGCGGCCGCGCGGCTTCGCCTACGACGTGTGGGTTCCCGTGCACGCGACGCACGTGCTCGACGTGAGCGCCGTCTGGGAGCGCAAGGAGCGCGCGATCGCCCGCTACGCGAGCCAGATCTCCTACAACGACTACCTCCGGGTCGTCCGCGGGCTGGGTGCGGCGCGCACCATCTACATGCCGGGCGCTCGCTGGGTCGAGGCTTTCGCCGAGATCCCGCCACCGCCCTGAGCCCGGCCGGCGCTCCGCGAACCGGTGCGCCGGCGGACGGCGAGGCGTGACGACGCCGGGTGCCGGCGGCCTTTTGACTTGCCCGCGCGAGCGGGGTTAGACCCAAGTTCGGTCGTCGAGCGACGGCCGGAGGGCCCATGGGGAAGCAGGCATCTTGAACTCCGGCGCGCCCCTGCACCCGATCCCGGGGATCTTCTCGCCGGTCTCGGCACCGGCCGAGGCGATCCGCGATCTCTCCTGGCTGGTCATCGGGATCAGTGCCGGCATCCTTCTCGCGGTTGCGGCAATCCTGTTCTGGTGCGTGGTCCGCTTCCGCGCCCGCCCCGGCGACGACCGCGAGCCGCCTCAGATCTACGGCAGCAACCAGATCGAGCTAGCCTGGACGCTCGTCCCCGCGCTCATCGTGCTCGTGCTCTTCCTCGCGACCGCGCGCACGATCTACGACGTGCAGGCGATGGTGCCGCCCCCCGGGTCACTCCAGGCGACCGTCGTCGGCCACCAGTGGTGGTGGGAGATCCGCTATCCCGAACTCGGGATCGTGACCGCAAACGAAATGCACGTTCCGGTGAGCGACGCCGCCGAACGGCGGCCGACCTTCCTCACGCTGGAATCGGCCGACGTGGTCCACAGCTTCTGGGTGCCGCAATTGGCAGGCAAGACCGACGTGATCCCCGCCCGGTCGAACCACACCTGGGTCGAGCCGACGGAGACCGGAACCTTCCTCGGGCAGTGCGCCGAATTCTGCGGCACCCAGCATGCGAACATGCTGCTGCGCGTGGTCGTCGATACGCCCGGGGATTTCGCGGCCTGGGTGGCGGCGCAGAAGCAGCCCGAGGCGCGCGACCCGGCGGTCGCGGCCGGGCGGGCGATCTTCGAATCGACCTCCTGCGTAAACTGCCACGCGCTCGGCGGAACCGGTGCCCACGGCACCTTCGGCCCCGACCTGACGCATCTCATGTCGCGCGAGACGATCGCCGCAGGCGCCGCTCCGAATACCCGCGAGAAGCTGCGCGGATGGATCGTCGACCCCCACGCGATCAAGCCGGGAGCGCTCATGCCGGCGATGAAACTCCTGGACGCGGAGGTGGAGCAGTTGACCACCTTCCTGCTCACGTTGCGCTAGGGGGACGGAGAGCATGGCGGTCCTCGGACAGAGCATCGACACGGTGCGGACGGGCGAAGGCGAGAGCCTGCCCTTGGCCGCGCGACTCCACGAGTGGGTCGTCACCGTCGACCACAAGCGGCTCGGGCTCATGTACATCGCCTCGGCCCTGGTCTTCTTCCTGGTCGCGGGCTCGATGGCGGCCCTGATGCGGATCCAGCTCGCCGTGCCGCTCAACGGCTTCCTCGGGCCGAACACCTTCAACCGGCTCATGACGATGCACGGCACGACGATGGTGTTCTTCGTCGGCATGCCGATGTTCTTCGGCTTCGCGAACTATCTCGTCCCGCTGCAGATCGGGGCGCGCGACCTCGCCTTCCCGCGGCTCAACGCCTTCGGCTTCTGGATGTTCCTGTTCGGCGGGCTCCTGCTCTACTTCAGCTTCCTCGGAGCGGAGGGACTCTACGGCGCGGGCAGCGCGCCGGACGTCGGCTGGTTCGCCTATGCGCCGCTCACCTCGCGCGCCTTCTCCCGCGGCAACTCGACCGACTACTGGATCCTCGGCATCCTCCTGAGCGGCGTCGGCAGCACTGCGACCGCGATCAACCTGGTCACGACGATCCTGACCATGCGATGCCCCGGCATGACGCTGCGCCGCATGCCGCTCTTCGTCTGGATCATGCTCGTGGACGCGGCGCTCGTGCTTTTCATCCTGTCGCCCCTCGCCGCGGCGCAGGTCATGCTGCTCTTCGACCGCTTCCTCGGCGCGCACTTCTTCGACACCCAGGCCGGTGGCTCCGCGGTCCTCTGGCAGCACTTCTTCTGGTTCTTCGGGCACCCGGAGGTCTACGTCCTGATCCTGCCGGCCTTCGCGATCGCGAGCGAGATCATCCCGGTGTTCTCGCGCAAGCCGCTCTTCGGCTACCCGGTCATGGTCGCCGCGACGGTGTGCATCGGCTTCATCAGCATGGGCGTCTGGGCCCACCACATGTTCACGGTCGGGCTCGACCCGGCCACGAATACCTTCTTCGCTGCCTCGACGATGGCGATCGCCGTGCCGACCGGCATCAAGATCTTCAACTGGCTCGGCACCATGTGGGGCGGGCGTATCCGCTTCCGGGTGCCGATGCTCTGGTGCACCGCCTTCCTGCTCGAGTTCGTGATCGCGGGCCTGACCGGCGTCATGCTCGCGGTCGTCCCCTTCGACTGGCAGCTCTCCGACACCTACTTCGTCGTCGCACACTTCCACTTCGTGCTGATCGGCGGTCTCCTGTTCAATCTCTTCGCCGCGATCTACTTCTGGTTCCCCAAGGCGACCGGGCGCATGCTCGACGAACGGCTCGGACGACTCCACTTCTTCTGGTTCGTGCTCGGCTTCAACCTGACGTTCCTGCCGATGCACGTTCCGGGACTGCTCGGGATGCCGCGACGGATCTACACCTACCAGCCGGGACGCGGCTGGGAGATCTGGAATATGGTGACGACGCTCGGCGTCGCCGTCCAGGTGATCGGACTGCTCTTCTTCCTGTGGAACGTGGTGTCGTCGCTGCGCGCCGGCGCCCCTGCGGGCGATGACCCCTGGGACGCATGGACGCTCGAGTGGGCGACGACCTCGCCGCCACCCGAGTACAACTTCGAGAGCGTGCCGACCGTGCACAGTCGCCGCCCGCTCTGGGACCTGAAGCACCCCGACGATCCCGACGGGAGGTGGGAGTGATCGCTTCCGCGCACGACGCCGAGGCCGTCGACGATCTCCACGCATGGAAGGGCCGGATCGGGATGGCGTGCCTGATCGCGGCGGAGACCTCCTTCTTCGGCGTGTTCATCGTGGCCTACCTCTTCTACCGCGGGAAGAGCGCGACCGGTCCGCAGCCGGCGGACGTGCTTTCGACGCCCTTGCTCGCGACGATCTGCCTCCTGTCGAGCAGCGTCACGATCTCGCTCGCGGTGCGGGCGCTGCGCGCGGGCCTGCACGGTGCCTTTCGCATCTGGTGGCTCGCGACCATCGCGCTCGGCGCGAGCTTTCTCGCCGCAACGGCGCTGGAGTGGCGCGAGCTGATCTTCGGACGCGGTCTCACGATCGCGACCAACCTGTTCGGGACGACCTTCTACGCGCTCGTCGGTTTCCACGCCCTGCACGTGACGCTCGGCCTCACGATGCTGGCCTTCGTACTCGGCGCGGCCCTGCGCGGCAGGCTCGGGGCGGAGCATGCGGAGCACGCCGAGGTTCTCTCGTGGTACTGGCACTTCGTCGACGCGGTGTGGGTGGCGGTGTTGGCCGTCGTCTACCTGGGGCGCTGAGGAGGATGGCGATGGCGACCGGACGCGCGAACGAGCGGGACTCGATCCCGATGCCCGCCCCGACCGCATGGCCGATGCTGTTTGCCGCCGGGATCTGTCTCGCCTTCGCCGGACTCGTGACCAACGCCGTCGTGAGCCTCGCCGGCGCGGCGCTCTTCGCCGTTGCCGGCGCGGGCTGGCTGCGCGAGGTCCTGCCGCAGCAACGCTTCGAGGAGATCGCCCTGCGACCGGCGGCGGAACGCGCGCAGCCGGTGCGCCGGTCCACCGTCGTCGTCGAGCACCTCGAAGTCGGACGTGACGGCCACCGCATGCGGCTGCCGGTCGAGGTCCACCCGTGGTCGGCCGGGCTGCGCGGCGGTCTCCTCGGTGCGGGCGTCATGGCGCTACTCGCCGTCGGCTTCGGACTGCTCGGCCACTCGAGCCCCTGGTATCCGATCAACCTGCTCGCCGCGACGGCGATGCCGACGCTCGCGTCGGCCGGCACGGCAACCCTCGAGGCCTTCGATCCTACGGCCTTCGCCGTCGCGAGCGCGATCCACCTCGCCGCCTCCCTCGTGGTCGGACTGCTCTATGCGCTCATCCTGCCGATGATCCCGCGCCACCCGGCCGCCGTGGGCGGCCTGCTCGCGCCGCTCTTGTGGAGCGGCCTGCTGTGGGCCGTGCTCGGCGTCCTGAATCCGGCGCTCAACCGGCGCATCGAGTGGCCGTGGTTCGTCGCCTCCCAGATCGGCTTCGGACTCGCGGCCGGCTGGCTCGTGGCGCGCACCGAGAAGATCTCGACCCTGCAGGGACTGCCCTTCGCGGCGCGCGCCGGCGTGGAGGCAGCGGGCTTCGGCGAGGGGAAGCACGACGCGTGATGCGGCGGGCGCAACGACACACGGGGCCGGGAAGACGCGACCATGCGCGCCGCAGTGCCTTGGCCACGGTGCTGGGCACGGCACTCGCGATCGCGGGCTGCGACTCGCTGCCGGGCCGGCCGCGCGAGGCCGATCGACCGCTCGCGCCGACGCAGGTCACCGACTTCGCCGTGCTGTGGGGCGAGAACTGTTCCGGCTGTCACGGGGCCGATGGCAAACTCGGCTCGTCGACTCCGCTCGGCGACCCGGTCTACCTCGCCGCTGCGAGCGACGCGGCCATCCGCGACCTGACCTTGCGCGGGATCCCCGGCACGCCGATGCCGGCCTTCGGACTTGAATACGGCGGTACGCTCACCGACCACCAGGTCGACCTGCTGACCCGGGGAATGCGCGCGCGCTGGGCAAGCGACGTGACGCCGCCCCCACCCCCGATCGACGCGGCCGCGACCGGTGACGCCGCGCGCGGCGCGACGGTCTGGCAGGCGAGTTGCGCGGGTTGCCACGGCACCGACGGCGACGGCGGTGCAAAGGGCGGCTCGGTCGTCGACCCGTCCTGGCTGTCGCTCACGAGCGACCGGGCGCTGCGCACGGCGGTGGTCGTCGGTCGCCCGGATCTCGGCATGCCGGACTGGCGTGGCGAGGATGGCGCACGGCCGCTCGACGCCGAACAGGTCTCCGACGTCGTCGCCTGGATCGCAGCCCGACGACCGGCGCCGATCGCCTTGCCGGGTGCAGCGGCACCGGCGGCAGGCCCGAGTGCGCCGACGGGGGCCACGACAACGACCACGACGACCGCGAGGAGCGAAGATGTCCCGTGATCCGGACACCACAGGCACCGCGGGAATCCCGCGCCAGGACGCGCTCCGGCCCGATGGTTCGGGCGGCTCGACAGCGCCCCTCGTGCCGCCACCGCCCGTCGACAGACGCGGCTTCCTGTTCAAGCTCGGACTCGCGATCAACGCGGTCGCCGCGGCGGCCTTCGCTCTCCCGCTCGTCGGCTATGTCCTGGCGCCGATGCGCCGCCGCGCCTGGCAGGCCTGGATCCCGCTCGGCCCGGCGACGGGATTTCCGGTCGGACAGACGCGGCTCGCGACCTACCGAAATCCCTTCGTCGTGCCCTGGTACGGCGTGACCGCCGACATTCCCTGCTGGGTGCGCTGCATCTCCGACACGAGCTTCCAGGTCTTCGCCGTGAACTGCACGCACCTCGGCTGCCCGGTGCGCTGGTTCCCCGAGTCGGGGCTCTTCATGTGCCCCTGCCACGGCGGCGCCTATTACGAGGACGGGCAACGCGCCTCGGGTCCGCCGCCGCGCGGCCTCTACGAGTACGAGTACAAGCTGGAGGACGGCCAACTCGTCGTGCGCGGCGGCCAGATCCCGACGCTGACCCAGCCGTTGTGATCGGACGACCGCAATGAAGTCACGCCTCGCATCGATCGGCAGCTGGCTCGAGGAACGGCTGGGCCTGGGCGCGGCACTCGGCCCGGTGCTCGGCCACGCCGTGCCGCGCGATACGGCGAGCTGGTGGTACGTCTTCGGCAGCGCGACGCTGGTGCTCTTCCTCCTGCAGGTCGCGACCGGCATTTGTCTCGCCCTGGTCTATGCGCCCGCGGCGAGCGAAGCGTGGGCAAGCCTTGAGTGGCTGAACTACCAGCAGCCACTCGGCTGGTTCCTGCGCGCGCTGCACGGCTGGGGCTCGAACTTCATGATCGGCATGATGACGATCCACCTCGTCCAGGTATTCCTGTTCGGGGCCTTCAAGTACCCGCGTGAACTCACCTGGATCGTCGGCGTGATCCTGCTCTTCTGCACGCTGGGCATGGCCTTCACCGGCCAGATCATGCGCTTCGACCAGGATGCCTACTGGGGTCTCGGGATCGGTGCGGCGATGATCGCGCGCGTGCCGCTGGTCGGCCCCTACCTCGTCCACCTCATGCTCGGCGGGCCGATCATCGGGGCGCAGACCCTGTCGCGGTTCTTCACGCTGCACGTCTTCGTCGTACCCGGACTGCTCTTCGCCTTCGTCGGGCTGCATCTTCTGCTGGTGCTGAAGCTCGGCATCAACGAATGGCCGATGCCGGGTCGCCTGGTGAGGCGGGAGACCTACCGCGAGGACTACGAGCGCCTCGTCCACGAGGACGGCGTGCCGTTCTTCCCGGACGCGGCCCAGCGCGACCTCGTCTTCGCCGGGATCACGATCCTCTCCGTCGTCGCCTGCGCCGCGATCTTCGGGCCGATCGGACCCAACGGCGTGCCCGACCCGACACTCATCCGCACCGTGCCGCGCCCCGACTTCTTCTTCCTGTCGCTGTTCGCGGCCTTCGCGCTGCTGCCGCCGTGGATGGAGACGGCGCTCATCCTGGTCGCACCGGTCGTCGGCATCGGGCTCTTGTTCGGGCTGCCGTTCCTGTTCGGCACCGGCGAGAAGAGCTGGAAGGCACGCCCGATGTCGGTGCTTGCCGTCCTGCTCGTCCTGGTCACTTTGGTCACGCTGACGAAGCTCGGTGTCACCTCGCCCTGGTCGCCGGTCATGGACGCATGGAGCGGCGCGCCCACGCCCGTCGAGTACGTGCGCGGCCGTAGCCCGCTCGAAATGCGCGGTGCCGCGGTCCTCCAGTCCAAACAATGCCGCAACTGCCACGCGCTCGGCGGCGAGGGCGGCCAGCGCGGCCCGGCTCTCGACGGCGTGGCCACCCGGCTCACCCGCGACCAACTCATACGGCAGGTGATCCAGGGCGGCGGCAACATGCCGGCCTACGGCCGCAACCTGAGTCCGGCCGAGGTCACGGCACTGGTCGCGTTCATGGAGACCCTGCGACCCGCCAACCAGCCCGCGGCGCGCGACGCGAGCCGGCCGGGCGCAGCCCCCGCGGCGCCGCCCGGGCTCTAGCAGCCGACGCGGTGGATCCGACCCCGGCGAGCGACGCCCCGGCGGTTCTCGCGGCCGCACTCGGCTCCTGGAGCTTTCCGCCGCTCGGCACCGCCGCGATCCTGCTCGGCGTCGCCGTCTATGCGCGCGGCTGGCGGGCGCTGCACCGCCAGCGCCCCGACCGCTTCCCCCCCTTTCGTCTCGCCGCGTTCGCGGCCGCCGCGGCGATGCTGCTCGTCGCGATCGCCTCGCCGCTCGAGGCACTCTCCGGGCTTCTCCTCACCGTGCACATGGCGCAGCACTTCCTGCTCGTCATGGTGGTGCCGCCGCTCATCTGGCTTTCGGCCCCGGCGATCCCGCTCCTGCGCGGGCTGCCGGTCGCAGGTGCACGCGCGATCGGACCGTTTCTCGCCGCCCCCGAGCTGCGACGCCTCTCGCACCGGCTCACCCACCCGGTGGTCGGCCTGCTCGCCTTCACTCTCGCGCTGTGGACATGGCATGCACCCGCGCTCTACGAACTGGCACTCCGCGACGCCGGTTGGCACCGCGTCGAGCATGCGACGTTTCTCGCCGGCGCACTCCTCTTCTGGTTCCCGGTCATCCGGCCATGGCCGGCCCTCGACACGACACCGCGCTGGACGATCCCGCCGATGCTCCTGCTGGCGGACCTGCAGAACACCGCCCTGTGCGCGATCTTCGCCTTCTCCGACCGGGTGCTCTACCCGACCTATGCCGCCGCGCCGCGGCTCTTCGGCACGACCGCGCTCGGCGACCAGCACCTCGCCGGGGCCCTGATGTGGGTCCCGGGCCAGGTCGCCATGCTCGTGCCGGCCGCACTCGTCGTCGCGCGCCTGCTCGCACCGCAGCGGTCCGACGAGCCGCACCCGACCGTCGCCCGGCGCAAGTACGGCGGCGGACCGGGCGCGGCACGAGCGACCACGCCGCCCGACGGTCGGCGCGGCGACGGCCTCGACCTACTGCGCGTCCCCGTCCTGGGCCGCGTCCTGCGTCACCGCGTCACGCGACGGGTCGCCCAGGCGACGACTCTCGGGCTCGCGGTCGCGATCGTCGCCGACGGACTGCGCGGCCCTGCGATGGCGCCGATGAACCTCGCCGGCGTCCTGCCGTGGACCTGGTTCCGCGGGCTCTCGATCCTCCTCCTGCTGGTCGCGGGCAACGTCTTCTGCTTCGCCTGCCCGTTCGTCCTGCCGCGCGAGATCGCCAAGCGCGCGTTCCCCGACCGACTGCGTGCGCGCTGGCCGCGCCGACTGCGCGGCAAGTGGTTCGCCGCGGCACTCCTCATCGCCTGGTTCTGGGGCTACGAAGCAGCCGCTCCGTGGGATGCGCCGCGTGCGACCGCGTGGCTGGTGCTCGGCTACTTCGCGGCGGCCTTCGCGGTGGATGCGGCCTTCCGCGGAGCCGCCTTCTGCAAGTGGGTCTGCCCGATCGGGCAGTGGAACTTCGTCGCCTCGACGGTCTCGCCATTCGTGGTCGCGGTGCAGCGCCCCGATGCCTGCGCCTCCTGCACCGGCCGCGAGTGCCTGCGCGGCAGCCCCGCGAGCCGCGGCTGCGAGACCGAACTCTTCCTGCCGCGCAAGGCGGGCAATCTCGACTGCACATTCTGTCTCGACTGCGTGCGCGCCTGTCCGCACGACGCGATCGGGCTCGTCGCACGCGCACCGCTCGCGGAACTCCCGGGCGACGCGCGGCGATCGTCGATCGGGCGTCCTTCGCGCCGCCCCGACCTCGCCGCCCTGGTCCTGGTCTTCGTGTTCGCCGCATTCGCGAACGCGGCGGGCATGATCGGGGCGGGCGCGCCGATCGGCGATGGCAGCGCCGTGGCGAACTCGCTCCTGCGGAGTGCCTGGATCCCGGCCGCACTCGCCGTCCTGCCGCTCGCGACCGTGACCGCCTGCGCCTTCCTGTCGCGGCGTATGGGCGAACTGGACGCACGGCCGCGGGATCTCGCCTGCCGCTTCGCGCTCGCCCTGGTGCCGATCGGCGTCGGCATGTGGGCGGCCCACCTGCTCTTCCACCTCGCGACCGGTGCCGGTGCGATCGTGCCGGTCGCGCGCCGCGCGCTCGAAGCGGTGGCGCCGACCTGGTTCGCGCGGCTCGGCCCGCCCGACTGGAGCGCGGCACGGGGCTCCGCCGCGGGCTGGCTCGATCCGGCGAAACTCCTGCTGCTCGACGCGGGACTTTGCGCGACGCTCTGGGTCGCCTGGCGCATCGCCCGTTCCCTCGCGCGAAGCCCGCGCGCCGCCGTCGGTGCCGTCCTGCCATGGGCGATCCTCGCCTGGAGCCTGTGGGGCTGCGGCGTGTGGATCCTGCTCCAGCCGATGCAGATGCGCGGCACGATGGTGCACTGATCGCGTTCCACGCGGGGGGAGGCACCGAGGGTCGCGGACCCCGCGCAGGCCGGGCCCCGTCGCGGGCCGGCTTTCGTGGCGTCGTCGCACGGGCTAACCAGCGGCGGAGCGAGGACCCTGAGATTCCTGAGGGCCCCTCCCGCACAAGGGCTTCGGAGTCCGGGGCGAAGGCGACGATGCGAACCGGCGCGACGATGCGAACCCGGCCCCCGAAGGCCCGGCAGACGGTACCTGCACCGGGCGCCGCGCTCGTACTCGCGGCGCTGGTCCTGGCGCCCCTCCTGGCTTCCCCGCGTATCGGGCGTGCCGACGGGGGCACCGTACTCCTGCGCGCCACCCGCGACGGACTCGACGTCACGCTCTTCGGTGCGCCTTCCCCCCTGCGCGTCGGGCGCGCCGACCTGAGCGTGCTCCTACAGGATGCGGCGCGTGGTACGCCGCGACTCGACGGCACGGTCGCCCTGATCCTGTCGCCACCCTCGGGCAGCGGCCTCGCCGAGATCGCGGTTGCGGCGGACGCGGCACGGGCGACGAACAAGCTCCTGCGTGCCGCATCCGTGGACTTTCCGGCAGCCGGCGACTGGCGCGCACGGGTCGCGATCGGGCGCGACGGCGCGACGATCGAGACCATGACCACGCTGCGCGTCGAGCCACCTGCACCGGCGCCCCTGCGCCTGTGGCCGTGGCTCATGCTGCCGGGTGTCGCGACCGCGCTCTTCGCCTGGCGCGAGTGGTTGCTCGAGCGCCGGCCGCGCGGACGAGACTAGCGCAGCGGGGACGGTGCGACCGACGGGGTCGCGACGGCCGGCGACGGTGGTGGGGCGGCGCGAACCTCGACGCCCGGTGCATGCCCGACCGATGGAGCGGGAGAAGGGAGAGCCGACGGCATCGGGGATGCTTCCGGGCCGCCTTCGGCGGCCGGGGTGGCGGCGCCCTTCACCCCACCGAAGCGCATGTGCCAGATCGCGTCGACCGAACTCTCGCCCTGCGACGACGCCGCACCCTGAATCGTCACGCTCGGCGACAGGTAGTATTGCACGACCACCGAGGAGCCGACGAGACCCTGTTGCTGGCGCGTCGAACTCGTCTGGCTTCCGCCGAGGTCCTGCGAGATCGAGACGAAGAGATCCTCGCCGAGGTAGCGGCCGACGCCGATCGACCCGGCGCTGGCCCCGCTCGGCATCTGGAAGGTGAGACTCGTGAGCCCGAGCGTGTCGATGACCGAGCGCTCGAGTCCCGGCGCCACGTAACTCGCAAGGAGGCCGAGCGCCTCCTGCTGCAGCCCCTGCCCCTGCCCACCGGTGAGTTCCGAAGCCGGCTTTCCGAACAGCAGCATGGCGAGAATGTCACTCTGGTCGAGGCTCGGCTCGCTCGACAGGTCGAGACTCGGCTTCTGCGCGGTCCCCTGGACGGCGACGGTGATGCGGTACTGCGCGTCGCGGTAGATCGCCGCGACGTTCAGGTAGGGATCGACCGGCGACTCGCCGGAGAACGTCACCCAGGCGTGCTCGAGTTCGAGCCGACGTCCCTGGAAGACGTACCAGCCCCGGGTCGAGAGGATCTGGCCGGAGATCCGGATCTGGTCGCCGGGGTCCTTGGTCGCCCAGAGTTCGCCGCCGAGCCGGATGTCGGCGTCGTTGCGCCGGATGCCGACGCTCTCGCCGAGGAGGACGCGCACGGCGACCCGCATGCGCCGGTAGGTCTCGCCCTCGCGACCGGAGGCCGTCGCAGCCTTGCCCGAGAGGGATTCGAGAGCCTCGCCGACGGTGCCGACGTCGCCCGGGCGGACCGCACCGGGGTCGTTCGAGTTCCACACCACGATCGTCGGGTCGCGCTGCGCGCCGCTCGAACCGGGTAGCAGCGAGGGCCGGATCGTGACCGGATCGAGCGTCACGTTGCCCTCGATCTCGGGGGCCGCGAGCGTGCCGAGCAGTCGCAACCGTCCGGTCGCCACCGCGGTCGCGATGGGCTTGTCGTAGACCTTGAGCTTCGCGAGGTCGATCGACAGGTCGAGCCGGGGCGACTCGCCCGACGGGAGTTCGACGTGGCCGCCGCCGGTGAGCTTACCGTCTTCCGCCGAGAACTCGACGACCTCGGCACGATCGCCGGCGAAGTGCAGCGCGATCCGGCCGTTGCGCAGGCGCATGCCGGTCGCCGCGAGTCCCAGCGTGACATCCGACGCCCTGGCCTCGCCCGAGAAGCGCAGCGCTCCCGCGGACCCGGCGACGGAGACGTCGAGGAGCGCGCGTCCGCGCAACTCGGAGAACGTGCCGGGTGGCACGAACTCGCGCAGTCCTGCGAGGTCCACTTCCTCGCCGTGCACCCGCATCGAGAGCGGGTGCTCGAGCGCGGGCTGCGGCAACGGCCATCCCGGTGCGAGCGGCACGGTGCCGCCCACCGCCAGGTGCCCGCCGAGCGGCGAGTCGACACGACCATCGACGACGAGGCCGTGCTCGGTGTGCAGGCCGAGGTCCACGTTGCCGAAGACCTGGTCGGCGAAGGACAGGTCCGCGGCCGAGATCCTGCCCGACACCTCCGGCCGGGCCTGAGCGCCGGCGAGCAGGAGGTGCGCGTCGATCCGGCCGCCGCATTCGCCGCGGCCGGCGAGCTTGCAGAAGGGGCCCAGGTCCACTTGGTGCGCTTCGAGGGTGATGCGACCGGGCCGATCGCTGCCGGGCCGGACGAGCCGCCCGTCGAGCGCGAGTCGCGTAGCGCCGGTGTGCAGGGCGAGTGCGCCGACGTCGAGGCCGCCGGCGTCGAGGGCGAGCTTCGCCGGGTGCTCGAGCGTCCAGGCCGGCCCCTCGACCGGGGCGACGCGCAGTTGCGAGAGATCGACGCGGGCCGAACGCGCGTCGCGCTCGAAGCGCAGCACCGCGCGCTGCTGGCGCCCGTCGGGCGAGTGCGCGGTCACGTCGAGGTCCCCGCTGTCGGACGGTGCCGCAGGGCCGGAGGTGCCCGCTGCACGCGCCCATGTTCCGGCGAGATCCACGTCCTGGCTCTTCCCGAGCAGTTCGCCGGCGGGCCCCTTCGGCTCGAAACCGCCCGAGAGCTTCGCCTTCGCCGACGGTCGATCGCTGCCGAGTGCGGCGAGGTCGATCGAACCGCGCAGCCGCGCGCGACCCGCCGGCGTGTCGACGGCACCGCCGGGGCGCAGGTCGATGCGTGCGCCCGTATCGTCGGGTCGGCCCCACAGTTTCGCGGAGAACGGTGCGGGGCCGGAACAACCGGGGATCACGCCAAGGTCGGCGGTGCCCGAGACGTCGCCCCCGAGGGCACGGCGCTTCGGATCCGCCGAGGTCCGCAGCCACCCTGCACCCGAGAGATCGCTGCCGGCGGCGCGCACCACCACGTCGCGCAGTTCGACCAAGTCGGCCTTCGCACGCAGCCTCGCGCGCGCCTCGTCGAGGACCACGCCGCGCACCCGGCTGCGGTCGAGGCGCAGGTCGGCCTCGACCGTTCGCCCCTCGTCGAGCCGGTCGGTGCGCGCCGTCCCCTCGACGCGCAGTACCGCGTCGGGCATCGCCTCGCGCAGCGAAGCCGACAGCGAACCGGGGTCGTCGCTCTCCAGGCGGAAGTCGGCGCTGGCTGCATGCGGCGCGACGTCGGCGACGCTCACGGTCGCGTCGCCACGCCAGGCGCCCTTCGGCGCGGCCGCCTGGGCGGCGATCTTCCAGTTCGCGCCTTCGCGACGCGCCTGCAGCGAGGCCCAGTCGGCGCGCACCTCGCCGAGGGAGCTTGCCCAGGCGCGCGCCTCGACCACCGGCATGCGCAGGCTGCCGTCGCCGGCCAGGCCGGCACCGAGCGAGCCGGCGGCCGAGATCTTGCCCGCGGGTGCATCGGCAGCAACCACGCGCGGGTCGAGATCCCGCACCGCGACCGAGAGCGAGAGCGGCCGCTCGAGCGCCGTCACCCCGTCGGGCGGTGCGGCGAGTCGGGCCCACGCCTCGACCGTCGTCGTCCCCGACGCCAGGTGGACGTCGCCCCTTGGTGCATCGAGGGATCCGTCGAAGAGGGCCCACCCGGTGGCAGCGCGATCGGCGGGCCAGGACGGAGCCCAGCGGCGCAGGTCCGCGCCGGCGATCGGGTCGCCGGAGAGCTCGATCGACATCGGGGTCTCGCCCGCGAAGCCGATCCAACCGCTCGCACGGAGCGACGATCCCGCTTCCGCGCGGAGATCGAGGCGGTCGACGGCGAGCAGCGGCCCGCCCGCCGCCACGAGATCGACCACACCGCGAGCCTCGACATCGTGGAAGCGCAGGGGGTGGTCGGCGACGCCGTGCACCGCGGCCGAGCCGCGATGCAGCCCGAGCGTCACCGCGCGCAGCCAGACCGGCGGGGGTTCGTCGGAATCGCTCGCGAACATTCCCGCGACGTTCCACTCGCCCGCTGGGTCGCGCCGAAGGTCGAGCGCGAAGTCGTCGAGATCGACACCGAGCCCGATCCGCGGCGGGAACAGTCGCTGCACGGCGAGGCCGACCCGGGCGCGCGGGACCTGCAGGGCGGGTTCCCCCCCGTACACGACCGAGACGTCCTGGAGTTCGATCCCGGCGATGCCGACGCCGGCGATCCTTCCGATCGAGACCTCCGAGGAGAGCACCTTGCCGAGCAGCGCCTCGGCCGCCGGACGCAGGCGATCGCGCAATGCGGTTTGGCCGAGCAGGACTCGGGCCGTTCCCGCGAGGAAGAGCCCGAGGGCGGCGAGGGCCGCGAGCGGGCGGATCAGTGCACGCAACACGGCCATCGCTCAGAACTCCGGTCCGATCGAGAAGGCGAGCTGCACCAGCGAGTCGCCTCTGGGCCGGTCGAGCCCGAATCCGAGGTCGAGTTCCACCGGACCGATGGGCGTGTTCGCGCGAAAGCCGAAGCCGACGCCGGTCTGGAAGTTCCGCGGCGAGATCGTCCAGGCGGACTTCTCCACGTCGCCGGTGTCGACGAAGAGTACGCCGAGAAGCGGCCCCCAGATCGGGTAGCGCCCCTCGAGCGAGCCGATTGCCAGCGTCCGCCCGCCGAGGGGGTCGTTCGAGCCGGTGATCGGCCCGACACGCCATCGTCCGTAGCCGCGCACGCCGTAGATGCCGGTGCCGCCCGCGTAGAAGCGGCTCCACAGCGGGATCTCCTGCGTGCCGTTGTAGGGCGGGATCGCGCCGAGCGTGATGCGCATCGCGCCGAGCAGGTCGCCGAAGATCGGCCGGTAGGCCCGCAGCGTCGCGATCGTGCGCAGCCAACTGAAGTCGGCGCCCAGCACCGGGCCGCCCGCGACCTCGGTCGATACGTTCAGTACGAACCCCTGGTGCGGATCAAGCAGGTCGTCGACGTGCGTCCAACGCATCGAGCCGCCCGCGGAAACCGTGAAGCCGACGTTTTCGTAGACGGCGAGATCGGCGCGCGTCGCGTCGCTCACGTGCGACAGCGAGTCGTAGGCCCCGCGCAGGAAGACCGCGCCCGTCAGGTTGCGACCGATCCGCCAGTCGATCTGCGGCGTGACGCGCCCGAAATCATCGCGGTAGGTCGTCTCGTCGTCGACGCCGAGGTTGAAGGTGAGCGCGGAACGGTTGCGCTGGCCGGGGAAGTGGGGCTCGACGTAGGATGCGGTGACGATGCGGTTGATCTGCGACACCCGGGCGCTGAAGCCGATCTGCTCCCCGCCCCCGAAGGCGTTGTAGTTCCACCAGGAGGCGAGTCCGCGCACGCCCTCCTCCGAACTGTAGCCGACGCCGAGACGCACCTCCTGGGTGTCGCCGGGTTCGAGCGACAACCGCATCGGGACCTTGCCATCCTTGATGGCCCCGGGCTCCGCTCGCGCCAGGGAGAACACGCGCAGGCCGCGCAGGCGACGCTCGGTCTCGCGCACCAGGCGCGCGTCGAAGGGTTCGCCCGGCTCCCAGGCGAGTTCTCGGGTCGCGATCTCCGGCTGGAGCGCGCCGAGCCCGTCGATCTCAGTCTCGCCGAACGTCGCCGCCGGACCGGGTTTCACGACGTAGGACACCCACGCACAGCGCGTGCCGAGATCCACGGCGGCCTTGGGTTCGACGAGCGGCGTCGGGTGGCCGTGATCGGCGTAGTAACCGCCGAGCAACTCGGCGGTACGTCGGTAGTCTGCCTCGGCGAACACTTCACCCGAGACGAGCGGCACCTGGCGGCGGAACCGCGCCGCGTCCGCCTCCGGAATCCCCCCTCCTTCGAGATCGATGCCGAGCCAGCAGACGTAGGTTGGATCGCCGCGCTCGATGCGCAGGCGCACCGCGACGAGCCCCGGTTCATGACCCGCGAACTCGTCGACCACCGGACCGGGGCGGTCGCCGCCCACGAGCCATGGCGCGCGTCGGAAGAGCCAGGCGGGAAGCGGCATGAGGGGTTCGTCGCTCCAGTCGCCGTCGGGGGCGTGGAGGACCCGGACCTCCGCCGTGACCTTCGCGTCGTAGTAGCCGTCGGCCTCAAGAGCTCGCTTCACCGACTCGACGTCCTGCGCGAGGAAGGCGGGGTGGAAGCGCCGCGCCTTGCGCCAGATGGCCCACCAGGGCCGGGCGACGGTGGAGAGGCCGGAGGCGAGAGTCCATGCACGCAGTGGATTGACCCCCTCGATGTCGACGCTCTTCACGCGCCAGGGCCGGTCGGGATCAATCGCGACGGGCGATACCCAGGTCGTGTCCGACGGGGCCGACGCGTCCGGTCCGGCCGGCACGAGGGGGCCGGAGGCATGCGCATCGAGCGCGACGACGAGCACGAAGGAGAGCGCGACGGCGCGGAGCACCCTGACTGAACACACCGGCACCTCGGGGCTCCCCCCCCTTCGAGTAGCGGACGGCCCGCAGGCGGACCAATGCCATGGCCGTCCGACCGGCGGCACCGCCCGCGGCGGCGGTCCGGCCCTGCCCGTCGGCCCCGGGCCCGCCCCCCCCCGGGGGCGAACCGCACCACGGGTCGGACCGCGTTTATGCTTCCGCTCGAAAACGGCTAGACTCGGGGGCGCCGCGGGAGGCGTGGGAGGGACGCGTTCCGTCAGCGACCCTGCGGACCGTCCCGGCTGCAACGCAAGAGGAGCCACCGTGCCTGCCTCCGACTATGTGAACCGCGACAACGCCGACCTGGTCGACGAACTCTACCGTCGCTTCCAGGCCGACCCGCAGTCTGTCGAGACGACGTGGCGCGCCTTCTTCGAGGGCCTCGAACTCGGCCTGTCGGCCGCCGACCGCGGCGTCGGGGCCGTGGCGAAGGGCGCACCGGCAACCGCCATCGCCGAAGCCGCGGCCGGAAAGTACCGGCCGACCTCGTTCGGACTCGTCTCCTCGTATCGCGACCTGGGCCACGTCCTCGCCGACATCGACCCCCTCACCGACCCGCCGACCGAGCACCCGCTGCTCGACATCGCCCACTACTCGCTCGATGCGGGCGATCTGCGGATGTCCTGCCACCCCGGCGGCTTCCGCGGATTCAGCCCGGAGCAGCCGCCGACGCTCTCCGAACTCATCGCCGCGCTGCGCGAGACCTACTGCGGGACGATGGGTGTCGAGTACACCGGGATCCGCGACCCCGAGCAGCGCGCCTGGCTCGAGGAGCGCATGGAGTCCACGCGCAACGTGCCGGCCCTCTCGCCCGCCGATCGCAAGCGCATCTTCGCCAAACTCGTCGAGGCGGAGAGTTTCGAGCAGTTCCTGCACGTCAAGTTCCCCGGACAAAAACGCTTCTCGCTCGAGGGCGGCGAGACCCTGATCCCGATGCTCGACGCGCTCGTCGAGGGCGCGGCCGGGGTCGGCATCGAACAGGTGATCCTGGGCATGGCGCACCGCGGCCGGCTGAGCGTGCTCGCCAACATCGTGCGCAAGCCCTACGAGATGATCCTCGCCGAGTTCGAGGGTTCGACCCTGCCCGACTGGGTCCAGGGCGACGGCGATGTGAAGTACCACAAGGGCTACTCCCGCGACCACAAGGCCGACACCGGGGAGGTCGTCCACGTCTCGCTCACCCCCAACCCCAGCCACCTCGAACTGGTGAATCCGGTCGTCGAAGGCAAGGTCCGGGCGAAGCAGAACCTGTCCGGCGACCTCGAACGACGGCGCGTCATGCCGGTGCTCATCCACGGCGACGCCGCCTTCATCGGCCAGGGTGTCGTGCCCGAAACCCTCCTCCTCTCGCAGCTCGACGGCTACTTCACCGGCGGCACCGTCCACGTCGTCATCAACAACCAGATTGGCTTCACAGCGCCCCCCGAATCCTGCCGTCCGACCCGCTATGCGACGGACATCGCGCGCATCATCGAATGCCCGGTTTTCCACGTGAACGGGGACGACCCCGAGATGGCGGTGCACGCGATCCGCCTGGGGCTCGCCTTCCGCCAGCGCTTCCGGCGCGACGTCGTGATCGACCTCGTCTGCTTCCGCAAGCACGGCCACAACGAGGCGGACGAGCCGACGTTCACCCAACCGGTCATGTACCGGCGCATCGCCGAGCACCCCGGCGTGCGCACGCTCTACCAGCGACGTCTCGTCGAGGCGGGCTTCGACGCAGCGGCACTCGAGATCGTGCGTCGCGACTTCGGAGAGATCCTCGACCTCGCCCTGCAATACGCGCGCGACTTCCGACCACGCCAGGAGGTCTTTACCTACGGCGCAGCCTGGTCGGGT
>Ga0114966_10001349_pt1 | contig 22799 bp, 16 predicted proteins | sample M_130207_XF_Meta_FD_87029 | JGI IMG/M metagenome (GOLD analysis project Ga0114966, IMG submission 87029) | Freshwater microbial communities from Lake Montjoie, Canada to study carbon cycling - M_130207_XF_MetaG | ecosystem: Environmental > Aquatic > Freshwater > Lake | place: Lake Montjoie... | reverse complement strand
GTTACAATGGAACCCAGCTCATCGGTTATTATCGTGGAGGGCACATCGTACCAAAGCATAAGTGTGCCCGATGGTTCCTACAATATTGTGGCAACTGTGCCTAGTGGACAAGTGTTTGATCAGTGGGTCACAACAGCCACGGTCGAGGATATTTATGCAGCAGACACGTGGTTAACCGTTGAGGGTAGCGACGTGACCGTTACGGCGACATTTACAGATACACCTCCAGTAACGTATCTTGTTACAATGGAACCCAGCTCATCGGTTATTATCGTGGAGGGCACATCGTACCAAAGCATAAGTGTGCCCGATGGTTCCTACAATATTGTGGCAACTGTGCCTAGTGGACAAGTGTTTGATCACTGGGTCACAACAGCCACCATAGCAGATATTTCAGCGGCAGACACGTGGTTAACCGTTGCGGGTAGCGACGTGACCGTTACGGCAACATTTACAGATCCCCCTCCAGTAAAGTATCTTGTTTCACTGCGGTCTGTGGACCCATCCGTAATAAGAACAGCTATAATCGTAGATGGTACTCCTCATGAAACAGTGTATACTGTATATCCTGGCACGTACTCTATACAGACCTATTTGATGGACGAGACGTTCCATTATATATTTTATGGATGGAGTGTATCTGCAGGAGGATCCATTACGCGTCCAGATCTTTCAAGTACAACCGTTACCATACCGGCAGCGAACACGACTATTACAGCGTTGTATCACCCTGCTACGCGTATTCGGATGGAAACTAGTGGGGCCGTCGGTGCTTCTGCTGATATCAGTTATAATGGAGTCCTGTATACAGATGTAGTTGTACCTGAGGGCAATTATACGATAACGGCACATCCACCTGCAGGATATACCTTTTCCGAGTGGCAATCACCTCCTTACTCTGTTGACAATACGAATGCTGCTACAACAACGCTTCGCATACCATCGAATCCAATTACTTATGGTAGTGTCTATGTGAGAGCAATATTTACGGCGACTGGGTCACAGGGATCACAGGGATCAATATATCGTGTTACGACGCAATCTTCCACAGGTGAACCGGCTATAAAAACGTATCTATTAAGTAATCCTAACATAACAACGTTTGATGTATATCCAGGTACGTATCCATTACATACATATATAGATACTTCTACTAGCCGCTCTGTGTTTAATGGGTGGAATATAACGGGTGGAGGGTCCATTACACGTCCAGATCTTTCTAATACAACTGTTACCATACCTGCAGCGAATACAACCATTACATCGTTGTATACCCATTATACAGGTATCCGCATGTTAACTAGGGGGGCCACCGGTGCTTCTTCTGCTGATATCAGTTATAACGGCGTCCCGCAAACAGAGGTAATTGTACCGAATGGTACTTATACAATAACGGCACGTCCTGCAGATGAAGACGAATTTTCTGAATGGCAATCTGCAGATTACACATATAGCGACCCGAACAGTGCCAGTACAACAATTAATATAACAGATAGTGTACGTGATAATGGTGGTTTTATCACCCTCACTGCTAAATTTAATGGAAAGGACACACCGATCGGAGGAGGCGGAGGCGGAGGTGGAGGCCTCCCAGGGCCATAACCTAAAAAAGTTCTGCCAGCTCCTGATAAAAAGAACGCGGCGGTGGTTCCAGAGCATCCCACGCAAGTGTCTCCACGTGGGCAAAATACGCGGTCAGCTCAGTACACTGTGAAATTTCGGCCTGACGAAGCCCGATCAGGGTTTCTTCAGTGAGAAATCCGCGCCCTTCCCGCTTCAACCAACATTCGCGTTCAAACTGCCATTCGAGGAGAAGCGGGACAGTCGACACTAGACCCGACACTACATACCCGAGAGCCACAAGATCCGCCCGCCAAGAAACAAGCGGCTGATCGAGATCACCTCCCATAGCGACATAATACCATTTCGTTGACGGCTCGTAGGTTCTGAGAGTTCGCCGCCCTTTTTTGGGTATATCCACATTCCCAAAATCGCACACGTGGAACAAACAAAGATCGCGATCCACGAGAATGTTCCCTTTCTTAATGTCCATATGTGCCAACCCCACGAGATGATGAAAGTCCTCGAGGAATTCTAACACTTGTTTGGCAAGAGACCGCCAATGTGTCCGACAAAACAGATCGACTACAACGTGTCCGTCGTATCGCCGCATTGCGTACCAATCGTACCCTCCTTTATCCTCGCGGAAGAGAACACAGGAGCGTGGCTTCACATCTCTGACACGTTGAACAACCCGGACCTCATCGTTGTCAGGGCTCTTAACATATTTTACCACGTATTCGCCCGAAACATCGTAGATCTCGGAGCCGTTCAGATCATATATGCATTCCATCTATCTAAAAATAATCGCATACTTTAGATAGAAATGCCTGCAGATAGAAGCAGTACGGAGCGCATTCGCAGAATCCGAGCACAGCTCCAGGCTGTTGGTCGTTCCACTTGCCCAACGTGCCCTGAGGAGGGGCCCAGCCGAGTAACGTCCAACGAAATACGTCTGTCGCGGATGTTCGGACAGATGACCTATACGAAGCTGAACGCGGACGGATCCCGCGTTACGACGAGCTGCTGTGATACGGAATCAGAGGACCCTCCGATCGGCTAATAATACGCCATAACCGAATGATGCAGAACCTGAATCTCATTGTTGAGCACGCGAGTAACCCCCGGCGAGAACATATCCGTCAACCACGGATACGCGGTACTGGCCTGCGATGATACGAGTGACAACGCACCCAAGACATACATCACACCCAATTGCCTATCTGCACGATTCACAGCCGTAGAGATAAGCGATGTACATATTTTCATCAGAAGTGGGCGCAGAGCCTTTTGTTGCATAATGATAGCGGTACTGACGGGCACGGGTAGGACACGGCCCGCGGGGGGAGCAATACGCATCCGATCCTGGGGTGTGAGGGTTGCCCGATGGAGCCAGATATCGGCGAGTTCTATGTAGAATCGCATAAGGTCTGCACGGGTGAGATCCATAAACCAGCTCGGGTCTGTGTAATACCCCAGATCTTCGATGACGCGGAACATATCCGTTACCGCGATGGAAAGTGGCAGGACGACCTCACATGCAGGCTTTGCCTTGGCCTTCTTCTTGGATTTCATTGGAGTGTGGCGCTGAATGCGGCGCAAGAAGGTGTTGGACAACGGAGCACGCGTAAAGGGATTGGTGGGTGCCTCCGCCGTTTTCGTCGCGTGTTCGAGGAGTTTTGCCGCGGAAGTGATGTCCATCACGTATCCTTTGCCGGCGTCTACGAAACTAACAAAGTGGCCGATCGTAATGTCGGTGATGAGGTCGCCGGTGAAGAAGTCGAAGGGGTTGTTGGACTCTTCACGGAAATAGAGCAATGGCCCGGCGCGACGGGCGATCCAACGGGACCAGGTCCTGTGGAGAACGGCGATGGCGACGTCAGGAGCCATCTTGGATGGCTCCCTTTTCGTCTTTATGGGAGTCACGATATGTTGGATAGCATCGGACCCTCCTGCTCCTGCGCCTACGGAAGCAAAGCGCACCTGAGTTGTCTTATGTTTGCCGCACCAGTCCATTCCAGGGAGAGCCAAGTTCATACACTTTTCTCCCGGAACGCTCTTTGCACGAATACTTGCGCAAGATGTCTTCATCCCTATTGATGTCATAGTTTTTCAATACGAAAGTCATCCGCTTAGGGGGCTGGGGTCGGCAACTTTTATGGTTTGGCCCCCAAACTTGACGGCCGCACATCACTTCCCCGGTAGCAAGTACCCGCGTTAAATGTCCGCAAATACTTCCTCCGACACTACCAAAATGAGCGCCGTCCCTGCCAAGTCCTCCGCCACGAAGACGACCAAGAACACCAAGGCCGCTGTTGCCGTTGCCGCCCCCGTCGTTGCCCCCGTTGAGGCGACCCCTGTCGCGAAGGCCGCGAAGGCCCCCAAGGCCACGAAGGCCGCCGTTGAGGTTACGCCCGTTGTCGCCGCCACGCCGGTGGTTGCCGCCACGCCCACGGACTCCGTCGTCGAGGAGGACGTCGGTGCTTCTCTCCAGAAGTCGATCTCGGAGCTCCACGAGCAGCTCAGCGCCCTCAAGTCCGCCGCGTCGGCCGCCGCCACTGCCCTCAAGAGCATTGAGAAGCAGGCCGCGCGTGTTATCAAGAAGGCCGATCGCCGCCGTAAGCGCAAGGCGGAGGCCGTTGAGGGTGCCGAGCCGAAGCCCTGCATCTTCACGAAGCCCGTGAAGATCAGCGACGAGCTCACGGCCTTCCTGGGTCAGCCCAAGAACACGGAGGTCAGCCGCTCGGCAGTCACGAAGGGTGTGATGGCGTACGCACGCGCCCACAACCTGATGGACAAGCAGACGATCAAGGCCGATGCCGCGCTCCGCAAGCTCCTGACGCTCAACGAGGGTGACTCGCTCACGATCCTCAACCTCCAGAAGTTCCTCCGCCGCCACTACATCAAGGCCGCCGTACCGACCGCGTAAACAAGTGACTTCTGATTATCAACAACTGGAACACTAAAAAAAAACAAAAACCACAAAAAAACTAACAAAAACCAAAACCAAAAAATCACAACAAAATTAATTTTGTTGCAGCGGGTCCTTTAGCTCAGTGGTAGAGCATCTGGCTGTTAACCGGAAAGTCATAGGATCGACCCCTATAAGGACCGATTTCTATCATAGTCTTATGTTAGAAATTGGTTAGCGTTCTATTGGTGGGATAGAAATAGCATTGTTATTTTTTCTTTCCTTAATACGTTCATTGTATGCTTGCAGCTCTTTATCGTAGTCGGCAAATTTTGTTTTGTAAATCTCGTCGTACTCCTTTTGGAAATCATCACAATCCTTCCATACCGCAATCCAGTCGTGTATGGGTGTTATACATTTCTGTAACTCTGATAGTTTACTGGTCACGTATTCGTATGGGTGACAGATAGTGCATACAGGATCTTTACAATTTATATGCATCCTAATATAAAATGATGGCGTTTGTATAGTATTATTAAGTATACCAGTAACAGAATTCTGAAACGCCATTGGCATAGACTCGCCGACATTGGGTGGCGGGGGGGCACCTTGTCTCCAAACCCCTCCTTTATTATCTATGAACAGTTCAACAGCAGCTATTTGAACTACTACCGTTGGCTGACCACCTCTAGTAAATGAGTCTGCTGGGCGTGCGCATTTTGCTATTATCCATCTGTCACCTAACATAGATTTTGTAATTGATTCTGGTTGTGGTGACATAGGTGGATAATCCAGTAGTTTTCCATTTGTAAACATGTGAGGATTGAGAAGGTGTGCACTTCCCGTATTACTCCAGCCAATACATATATTAAATTTTTGTGCTCCTGATGATTGCGCTTTCTGATATACATTTGTTCTCTTTTCCGTACGTTTCTCCCTCAATGCCTGTAGTTCAGGAGGGACAACCGGTATAGGATAAAGTTCACGAAATATCTCGTTATTTCCGCCAATTGCCACTTTCTGTTTGAATCCCAACAGTTCTGCGCGGAGCTCATCCAACTCATTGTCGATACGAAGAGGCGATGCTAGACTTCAGCTCGGCGATCTGAGCCTGGAGGTCGGCGACCGTTTCCTGTAGAACCTCTACCTCTGTACGATTCTTAAGGCGCTCCATTTCGGCGGCAATGGCGTTCTCCCGTTCCTTCGCCAAGCGTTTCGCCTCTGCCTCTGCCGCTACCCTTTGTGCCATAAGACGCAGCTTCTCTTCCTCTATGCGCAAACGCATCTGCTGTTCCAGAATATTCTGTTCGATAGCGGCGCTCTTCTTCCTTTCCTTATCAGCAATGAGGCGCATAGCAGCAAGACGTTCGACTTCCGCCGTTTCTAGGCGTCGTCGCGCCTCAGCTCGAATGGCATCGTCAACTACTGCAGGAGCAGTAGTATTAGTAATCGTCTCGTTTGTAGACATCGTACTGTATCTGTTACCGACACCGTGACCCTGTCAAGTTTTTGTCACGTCGTCAGTAACAGATACGGTGGATCTAAAATCAGTCGATATGTATAGGGGTATGGGCTATATTTATAAAATCACGAATATAGTATCTGGTAAAGTCTATATTGGCGAAACAAAACTTGCGGATCCTAATGATAGATGGAAATGTCACATAAAGAGCCTTACGTGTACAAAAGGTGGCTGTCCGTCATTGAAAGACGCAATGAAATCATATGGTGTTGATAAATTCCGCTTTGATGTACTCATCATTTGTTTTGATGAGGACAGATTGCAATTAGAGCGCGAATACATAAAACGGTATAACTCTATGGTACCTAATGGCTACAATATCCTGGAAGGTGGACAGATGGGTGGAGGATTCAAAGGTAAGAAACACAGCCCTGAGACGATTAAGATAATTCAAGATAAACGCAAGTTGTTTTACATTAATAATCCAGAAGCAAAAGCCAAAGCATTGGCTAATTTAAAGGAAAGTATGAAACACGTAGATACTGGTGCCTGTATGCGCGCTTCTGAAAAATTTAAGAAAGCTGTTGCTGAAGGGAGGATCGGTGGTTGCGCACATAAAAATGCTGGACCAGATTGTACGGTTGCCGAAAATGTTAAGAAAAAAATTAGCGATTCATTAAAAAAATATTTTGAAAGGAATGGCCCACATAAAATAGATAAAGAACACCATAGAGCAGTTATGGCTAAAGCGAAAGGCCACTCCATTCATCGTTGTGATGAAGATGGGAAGATCCTTGAAACATATGTAAGTATAAGTGACGCAGCACGAGTTATGTGTGTTAGACCATCAGCGATTCAACGGGTACTTAAAGGCAAGCCAAATCTTACATGTTGTGGATGGCGTTGGAAATACGCATCTACCTGAACGAGGATGAATCGAGTTGGTCAAGATGCGCGCTTTAAGATCGCGTGGAGAAATCCGCGTGGGTTCAAATCCCACTCCTCGTATTGATTGATGAATGGAATTCCATCAATCAAGAACCCAACACAGAAGCCCACGTCGATGGCCAACCGTTCGCCAGAATAGCCACAGCCAGATTCTCCGGTTCACGCGGAGGTGCGCCCGCCGCCCATTTCGCCTGCTGTTTTTCTCCCAACAGATCCGTCCAACGAACAGTGGAACCAATGAGTATATCGACACCCACACTCATATCGTCATCCACTTCTTCACTGACCCCCCGTCGTGCCATCGCGATAGCGCGACCCGGTTCCACCGGCTCCCGATCCTTTGCCGAATAATCGGATCCCATAAGCATACACGCATCCACAAATTGCAGATATGTCAGTCGAACACCGGCCAACACATCCGCCAACCGGATTTCTGTGAGTACCGTACAATCGGGTGTCTCTGGCGTGATTAGTACCGCCACACCCCGCGGCAACATATCCATATCTGTGGAGACAACCGCCTGTATGTCATCCGCCCGTGCCAAATACGCTAACAGATCATCCGCCTCACCGGACGCCGTCACAAACAGAACACCCGCGGCATACAAGAACTGCTTCAACATATCCTTGTCAGAATTCGACACAACGGGTGCCCTTTTCTTAAGAATGGCGTGACGCTGTTCCTTGGTGATTTTTTCGCTGCTCGTGATTTCGGGGGACGAGATCTCCGCCTCAATCTCCGCCATCTCTTTGTGAGCCGCCACGCGAACCGTGCGACGCTGTTCGATAGTGTCCGATTTTGCAGCAGGAGCACGCCCGTCGAACACAATCACCGGCTCGACCCCTGCAAGCCGCATTTTGACAAGAAGACTCGCTACCACGGTGATCGGTGAAAGACCGGCTCCACGCGCCCTGTATAACAAACAAGAGCAATCAATGCCCCATCGTTGCCCCTTATATGTAGGCCATTGAAGAGATTTTCTGGCGCTGGGTACTGTACGCTTTATAAAACCGCCCAGGCCCCTGATTCCCATGTGTGTAATAGATAATTCAGTATCCGCCTCTTGTCTATAAGTAGTCACATTTACGGGATGGGCAACCAAAGTTGACGGGGGCCGAGGTCAACTCTGACCGCAATTACAACCAATGGCGACCAACAGCGGCCTCCCTGGCATTAATAACGAGCGCACGTACTCCTACACCCCTGTCTTCTTCGGTGCTCCGCGGGAGTACGGGCCAAACGAGGGATGGCAGGAGGCCCGCAGGAAGAAACACGTCAAGAACAAGCGCCGAAGGAAGGTAGCCAGGGAGAATGATGAGAAAGACAACGATCTCATCACGGATGTCTAGCATCATCTGTAGATGATCAGCAAGTCATTCCAAGCGGGACATCTTCGCCCGTTTCTACCGGAACAATCGTAGTCGCCATCCACCAATCAAACCAGTGTCTCGCGGAAGCCGTCGGCCCCAACAGAACTTCCGCGGTATGTCCCATTAACACCCACTTCAGAATATAATAGGCGAACACATTCGTATCTTCCGCCGCTGTTTGTCCCCGTGTTCGTCCCCAGATAATCGCCGCCTGTTTCGCCGAACACGCCAATTGATAGTCCCAGCGTTTTTTGGCATCTCCCAGCCCCGTAGCAGCCGCGATAGACCACAGCCACTCGGCATAGAACTCCGTGAAGGCCTCGCCCAAATGCGGCCACAGCGCGTGTCCCAGAGCACCTTCGAAACGTACACGAATAGGATTCATCACCGTCTGAGGAACATCGAGGCCGATGGCGTGGATCGTCTCGTGAATGAGGACCTTATGTGCCTCCTCTCTGCGATAGACGTGAACCTCTGGCGTACCTGGGACCGCCCATCCACCATTGATGTGTTTCGGCCCCGGTGTAGCTCCCACCGGCAGAATACGGGGCCAATCGTGGTCCCACCAATACCAGACTACCGGTGTCTTCGTCGTCATCCACCCCAGAAGGCGGAGCCCCCGCTCCAAATCTTTCGTGAGAGCCGCGAAAGGACGGTCGCTGACACAATGGATACTGTGTCCCGTGACGGCATCACGCACAGCCCGCCACGTGGGGCTACGGAGTCCCGCCATCCAGGCCGCGGTTTCGCCGCCATCATAATCGCCGACGCGCCCGTGGAGCTGCGCCTTATTTACCGGAATGTCAGTCAATGTGACGGATGTTGCAGTCCACCCCGAATACGCGAGTCGACGACAATAATGTTCCATCCCCCTCCCTTATTCTAGGACGGGTATTTTTGAATTTGATCCGATTCAAACCGCCAGAGCCTTGTACACCGCGGAAACGATGAGCTCAAGAATCAACGGTGTACGATAACTTGGCACCCATCGCGACCGCGACAGAACACCCAGAACCGCCTTCGCTTTGTTCGTCGGCAAGGCGCCCGATGCCGCAAGTCGTACAGTAGCCCACACGAGCCCTGACACAAGATCGCTCCCTGTAATCATCAGCCCCAGAAGATCATAAATCCGTGCGCGGATCCAGGGCGCCGCCGCAAGAGTCGGTGGGCCTTCAGCGAGAGCAACGACCATCTGGCGCAGCATCTCGGCGATATATGTTTGGATGCTGGGAACCTCCACGCCTTCCAGATCAAATCGTTCTTTGAGTTCGGTACGGAGCCGCGATTCCAGAGGACCAGGAACTCTGCAATAGACAAATCCGTCCATAACACCGGCCACGGCAGAATTCACGGTTCGCGCCGTACACCAAATCATCGCCGGCGCTCCGGGCGACCATACAAGTTCCTCAAGACAGACACGGAGACGGATCGCGGCCGGTGGCGATAGGCCGTGGATCCGCCGAAGGATCATGATTTTACGACCGGACCCCGTGACATCCCGCGTCGACAACAGTTTATTGAGAATCTCGGGGAGGATCTGTTTATCCATCATAGACAGATCCATAATATCCACCTCCATATGTGTCGGGAACTCCCAGTAGCGCGCGGAATACTCGCCGATTTCGAGGGTCTGGAGTCGGGGTTCGCAGCCGGTGGGTACACCGAGGGCCGCCCGTGCTGCCGTTAATTTACCGGATCCCGCCGGTCCGACCCAGAGGATAGGAATAGCCATTACTTATGTTAGCGCTAGGCCTGCTTAAACCCACGCTAGGCGTTCTGTCCCGCCAAGAGGTTCCTAGTGTTCTGAATCGACGTCACATTCATCGCGGTAGCACCGATCGTGGCCGGCAGAATAACAAGGAACATCAAATGCGTGTTCAACCACAGAAGCTTCGTATTGTTGGGGTCTCGCGTATTCGAAGAATAATACGCCATCACGATCAACCACGCTAACACAGAAAGCCCATAGGCGATTCCCAAAATAATACTAACACCGGTTACAGCAGGAACACTGTCCAGCGGAATCAGAAAAGCGAAGCTCGTGATAGCGACGGCAGCACCGATTACGATAACACCGCCATAAATGGCCATATCCATCGCTCTCATATTGGATGTTACACTCTTTCCAATGGGAGCATCGGCCATTCTTCTATTAGACCGGTAAGGAATTAATCGGGCCTCTGCCCCTACCCACAGCCGGGATCGCCGATAATCCCTGTAACACCTGCGGCTCCATTATAACACCCGCCAGAAATAAAACAAGAACAAACAATCCCCACAGAGGTATCGTCCACGTCCATATAGATCCTAAATCGAGGTCTTTGCTGTATGTAGACGGTATTATCGCGATGTTCATATTACTATTGACCGAGGTCATTCCTTATAATATAGCACACAAAAACCTCTATCCAAAATAAGGATGCCTCATCGGCATGAAAAAGATTTCAATCTCCAACAATGTAATCCGACCACTCTGACGAATATAACACGGACAACCTGTTTGCCACACGATATGTTAGAACGTCTTCGGGATGAGTGGAATTCCCGTTATCCGCGCCACGCCATACCACACACCATAACTCGTAAGGAGCGGCTCTGGAAAGAGCTACGATTACGTCTCCGCGATAAATACAAATGCGAATCCGAATACTGTGCTGTCCAAGAGCTCGGTCCCACAGATATCAAGGCATCGAGCACAAAGTATTTCCGTCCCCAGAAGCCAAAGCAATGGATCTCCGATCCAAGGGATTGGCACGACACCGAGACACTGGCGGAGGTGATGGAGCAATATGAAGGAGCATATCCGCACTTCGACTTCATCGGCCCAACACCCATCGACTTCGATACAGAACTGAGCTTCGGCAAGTGTGTAATGGATGAACTCTGTAAGCTCAGTCTCAAAGATATGGCCGCCGCCGGCAAGACAGCAATTGGGATCATCTTCAACCTGGATCCGCATACACGAGCCGGTTCCCACTGGGTGTGTGCCTACATCGATATTCCCAAGAAGTCCGCCTACTATTATGACTCCTATGGATACGAGCCGTGCCCGGAAATCCGCCGACTCCTCCGACGTTGCCGTGATCAGGGATGCAAACATATTGTCTGGAACGATATCCGCCATCAAACAAAGATGTCGGAATGCGGCACCTACTGTATGTATGTCATAGTCTCCTTGTTGAAGGGGCGGAGCTTCGGCGACATATGCAACAACCGCGTCGACGATGATACGATGAATGCGCTGCGTGATATATTTTACGCCACAGAACGACCGACTCCTGCCGCCATCGCCGCTCTGAACAAACTCATCCTGTAAGGTTGATGACCCATACTTCTTATCGCAGCACTCAGTAATGGACAGGTTTCAAGATATGCTCACCGATTTACGGTCCACATTTACAAAGAAGATTCCGGGTGGACTCACCGACGCAGCCGAGACACGACTCCAGAAAACACTGCGACACTATATCGGAGAGGTCGAACGTGTCAAGGGATCGGCGCTGGATACACTCAGTTTAACCTATGAATCGATGGCGAAGTGGTACCGGCGAAACCTTGGAACAGGAACAGCAGGAGCAGGGGCAGTCGCCGTGGAAACATTCGAATCGGAAGTCGACCCGGAGACGCTCTTTGCGAGCTTAAAGACGGTACAGCCAAAGGCCGCTCCCTTCGAGGCCCCAGACTTTCAGAAGATCGCCGAGCTCCCCCGAGTCGCCCCTACTCCCTATGTCCAACAGAAGGATGTTCTTCAGCCGCAGGAAAGCGTGGTGAAATATCGCGATTCCGAGTACAATCTGATAATGAATTCGAAGGACCGCGACTGGAGTTCACCGGTCTCGAAACAGAATCGCTACGGATTCACGATCCAATTCAACACGAACTACAAGCCCCAGGGGTTCGGCATCAACGCGAACATACAGACGCGTCTGCGGAATATTGTGCGTATAGAATTCGTGAAGGCGATCATTCCGGTAGAGAACCTCGATCGGACTCTTGTTCCCTCCGGTGGCTTCTATTCGGTACTTGCGCTTCCGTCGATCAATGTGCTCGTCGACGAGTTCCAGGGCAACAATTTCGGGACGAACAATGCGATCGATAAATCATTGGCGATCTGTCAGTACGATTCGACCTGGCGCCCCGATCATTATTCTACGCCGGCGATGAGCCGTGGATACGCGTTGTTCATCCCGAAATTTATGAAGGCACAACGTGTCTATACTCCGACACCACTGGCAAATCTCCAGACACTGACATTCCGGCTCGAAGATACCCAGAATAATCTGTTATCGGAGACTCCCGATTCCGCTGCGATCTCCACAATCGCATTCGGAAATACGCTCAGTGGCCCATCGACCTACATCGATGCGTCCGGGTCCTACATATTTATCAAGACCCGTGCCTGGTTTCCTCATTGGAGTTTCAGCCAACTCGACAAGATCCTCCTCCAGGGCAACGGATTTATATCCGGATCGCAGCCGACGGGATCAGAAGCGCTGGTGCCGTGGCTACAGAGTTCTGCAGGACACACGATTGTCGGATGTGCCTATGACTCGGATTTGTCGGGTAACATAGCGGATGGAAGCAATGCCGCGGGTTATTCAAATTGGGTCATCCTCCAGAACCGTTCACTGAACCCACAAGCAGGTTCTACGGGACTGGATTATTTCACGGGTTCCGCTATAACCGAGGCGGAGCTCGGAGCGGATATACTACACTATCCCCAGGAGGGTGCTATGCTGAATCTGAGTCGACAGGTCCAACTTACTGTCCGGATTATTACGCGCGAATATGATTATGGAACAACCATCCGAGCCGATAATGTGTAAATCACTCTATTTACATTTGCCTATGTATGTTAGAGGGAGATGTCTCCATGGGTGTGGTTATTGATATGTGTGGCAGCCATTGTGGTTCTATGTGGTCTAGGCTTACTACAGAAACAAATAGGGGAAGAAGGGTTTACTACGGTGGATCTCAACACCTTGATGGAGCAACGTCAACAGCTTCAATACGAGGGAGAACGCCGATACAATGATCTTGCGCTCTTACAGCCAGAGGATCCGTCTGCTCCGGAAAATATTATACGTGATTCTCTTCAACAGGTATTCCCGGTCCCGAGTTCCTCTGATTCACGTCAGTCTTTAATACCGATAGATTTGTATAAGGCAGCGGATGATGGTAGTAACAAGATAGGGCCCACCCTAGAACAAACGGGTGTCCTTGCAAAGAAGATCGAATTATGCGAACGAATTTCGCATATGGACTGTGAAAAACTCGGCGATCCGGCATATATCGAGTGCGGGATCTGTCACAAAGATGGTATTAACTCTAAGGGAAAGAAGTCTCGAGGTGGTATGTATATTTCGGCAGAGGATCAGATTCGTGCGAACGAGATGGCCGCGGCAAATGGTACATCTGTCGCGTATACCCCTACCTTTGGATCGTGTGACCCCAAGGACTTTACGATGAGGCGAGAGGCGTGTAGCGCGAAGCGCGATACGGAGAATTGTGCAAATCAGATTCCTTCGGCGGGAAACTCGTGCGGAAAATGTATCGAGACGCAAAATATGGTTTTTATGGGTGCGAAACCCAGTGAATTCGATGCGATCCTACACGTGAGTCATTCCGGGTTCTATCTCAATAGTCTGTTCGTTCGACACACATCCGTTGTCGCCGGTTCTACACCAGAAGATATTCTTATACCGAACAGCCTGCAGTCAGGCGGAGCATCACGATCTCCCTTGGTTCCGTCGACCATCGCAATGACGTTGCGTGAAGGAGACACGATTGATATAGGTGTATACGGTATGCCCCAGATATGGTGTGCGTGGTTATCGAGTGCCGATGGAACACGAACAGTCGGTATTAATATCGGTGTCGATGAAATATATCCTAAGAATGGAATTGTTCCTCTGGGAGATACACAGTCTGTAAAAGTAAATGCGTTCTTCAGCAAGGTTCCTGGATGGGAAGCCTATAAACAAACTGTTCCGCCCACAGTTCTTTGGTATACAAGACGTAATGATATTGTTCCACCTGCTATTGTTCAGGCGGACGCAATCATTAAGACGGATGATACTATTACTTCACAAGATATTACATCGGGAATGTACATTATGGTAATGCGTTCTGAAAATAAAAAGATTGTACTATCAGGTGCAAATATGACCTTCTTACCTAAAGGCACAGGGCGGATAACAGCGAAGCTGGACAATGGGTCGTCAAAGGCATCTATTATAAAGGATAACGCGATGATACTCACGAATGTTCAAGTTGGCGCGGTTGCTCTACGCGTGACGGTACCTGCTACACTTACCGAACCGCACTACGATATAGATTTGGAGTTGTGCCCTTCTGGACCGATGATCCTAACAGGTATCGGTGTCGGTAAAATGGATAACAATCCTTGTTTCGATAGAAAAGGGAAGTTTCAACAAACAAAGGAGTGTGTACAGCAGCTCTTTTCATCGGCCGGTGGAACAGAAAAAGGTACGCTGTATCCTACAGTGGAGGGATTCGCATCCGCAAAAGCGCTCGTTGTCGATAACAACTTCAGCAAAACCGTGGACAATCTCAATAATCTGGGAAGCATCGCGATGTACGGCACGGACAACAATGGCGCACCTACGGGCTTCGCAAAACAGAAAGATGCGGCATTACAAATGCTGGGGGTGAATATGACTAATCCGTGTGATGGCCCCTCGCCCTATTCAAATGAATGCCTGAATTATCTGTGGAAGACGAGTGGGCAAACAACGCCTGACAATATAGTGGATCCTACTAAGATTGATTCGCTCCCATATTCATACTGCACGGCAAATGGAGAAGCTGCGCCCCTTAAGAGTCAAGAAAATGTGGATATAGCCAATGAGTACGAGACTGTATCGTCGATTCGGCAGTATTACAACAGTTTATTTATGCGATCTCACGATGATTCGGATTTCGATGTTCAAGCGGCCGCGATGAAACAGTGCTATGGTGTCACGCTGAAAGCGCCCGAATTAGGAAAATTAACGTGCCCTTCCCAACAGAAATCTACCTCTATTACTTTACAAAGAGGGCAAATTGTAGGGTCTGTAAATATCCCGCGGGGGGATTACACATTGAGTTTTACCATTACAATGCGTGGTACAGTCGGTGATTGGGGAAGCATTATCCACGTTACAAAGGGGGCGAACTGCTGTAATTCTGGAGACCGCGCGCCAGGCATATGGACATCTCCTGGTGGGACAACCTTACATATCGTATTCGGTGATGAAACCGATGGAAATTGGCGTATTGACAGCACAAACCCGCTCCCTATAGGGCAACCTGTGAACGTGAGTATCACTGCACAGGGTTCTTCTGTATCTGCAACTATTGGAAACAAAACATATAGCCGAACACAACCTACGCGCAGACCCACGGGTAATAACTACAATATATACATGTCAGATCCATGGTATGAACCGGCAAATGCAACCATTGAGAATATCAAATACGTTGTGGACGGAGTAAATGTTCCTATTAGCAGTACAATCCGACCAATGGTAATGTATGGAGACTGGATTGGACGTGACACCCCTGTTCAAACTGTAAAACAACTTAATACGGGTGAAAATGTGTATATGATTGTGGATGATAGGTATGTAAAGATGGTAACCCAATCGGGTGTAGCCAAGTATTTCTCTGGTACGGATGTAAATCTATTTAATCCAAACAGTTGGAATTCCTATACGGACGCAACGGGGCACTATCTGCTTAAACCAGTATAGACCCCGGATAAACGGGGCGAGGGCGAGGGAGAAATTACATATGTTGTATAGAGGATGTCAACACCATCATTTATACAAGGTCAGCAACAATATGTTTCTGGACTCACTCAGCGTATCCCAACCCTTTACACTCAGGATAATGCTGCTATAGAACTCGCCTTGGCAGGTGTCACCCCCAAGATACCAGCCTCTTTTTCGAATAAGCCAAACACGGCACCCCCTAAATATTTCACCGATGTGTCCCTGGTAGCGAAAAAGGACGCCGATTGCCGAAGCTTTATGAGCCCTAGCAACTCGATGCGCGCTGATATCGGTGATCGCATTGGGTGTGGATGGTGGTATGTCCCCGATACGCCGCAATCACAAGGGACATCTGTTGGAGCATATGGGTCAAGACGTGGACCCTTCAATGCAGCCATAGGCAAAGAGTATGGTAACGGTAATTGGGTGTGGGACTTAAACGAAGCACGTAAACGAGAAGCATTGAAAGTTGCGAATAGAGTTAAATCGTGTCCGGATATACAATTGTATAGCTCATCAGAGGCTCCGTTGGGTTGGTGCCCACCCACGAAACAAGCCATTGTGTTAACAGCCGATGGTCGTGTGGCATACCCTAACAATCAAAGCTGTTCCCCCGACGCACTCGTCGTTAACGCAAGGACGTGCCCGATACCGAAAGGGCCTGGTGCAGGAGCGGGTGTATGTGATACACAGCCATTATCCTCCGCGTGCTTACAAGCGGTAACAACGGCCGCCGGTTGTAATGCGAGCGGGTCTCTGTTCGATTCATTACACGGAGGACGACCCACCGAATCACAGGTATTCAATTCGGTATATCAGTATGTGACAGACGGCGGATTCTCACTGAACAATGGTATCATTACGGATGGTAATGTATCGGTGGAAACGGCACTCCAAAGCATCAAAGGGCTTAAAGGCGTAGCAAATATGTCTATTTCGAACAGTTCTGACCAGACAAAATTGGGTGTGCTAGCAGCGAAGAATATGTGTTATGGCACGGAGTTTGACCCGTGTAATATCCTCGACAGCAAAAAACAGCCCTATGATTCACAATGTATACGTAAACTCGCAATAAGTATGGGGTATAGCAGTAACGGTACACTCCTAACAAATAGCGCAGCATATTGGAATCGGTTCGCAACGTGGAAGGATGTTAAAGATCATTTGTCAAGTGTCAAACAGTATGCAGATACGGGTCCGAACATGGATGAACAGATCGCCTCCATTCTAAAAGTATATGGTGTATCGGTTAGACCTAATATTCCAAGTTGTATAATCAATAGTATTGCTACCCTCGGATTATGGTTGGATGCTGCAGACCCACACGGCAACGGGGCTTCTCCCGCCAACGATGAAGTGATATCGACGTGGGTAAACAAAGCAGGAAACCAACAGTACAATGCGAAAGCAGTGACAACAATTGCGGCGTTAAATACACGAGGAGGAGCCACATATTCGAGTTCCAAGAAAGGGCTACGAATGAATAAAAATATGTATGAAACAAACTATCCGGCGAATCCATCTACGGAAACCGTATTCATTGTGTCTAATACAAACACACCAACGACTACACCTTATAATGCAGCGCTCATATCCGGTCGTCAAGGTGCTCGTGGTATATGGGTAGGCTATACAGATGCTGGCGGCGCAAGAAGTAGCCCTGCTCCGGGAACAATGGGTGTATTGAGCAGCGATGTAAGCTGGATAGGTTCAACGGCGGTTGGAACATATAAGAATGAAGAGACAACTATCTCCATGGTACAGTTTGATGGCAGACAGGCCATTACAGATGTGGGTTATTCAGATCGGCCGCGTGGGTGGTATGATGCGAAGGGAGACGGACGTGGACCGGTTGATTACGGGCGCTGGGTGGGCAGCCCCCCGTGGTGGTCAGTTGCTCTCGCCGATGAGCCCAGCCAATATTCGGAAAATCCTATCCTGCCAACTACGCCGCGTCGTTTCAACCAGCCTGATCCAGCAACCCTTCAGCCAAATATCCCGTCAAATGCTAGTCCCTTTTTTCCCAAGTTTTCTCTTTCTCTAAATGGGGCAGCACCAATCTCTGGTCCGCTCAATATACCGTTTGCAGCAGGTACAACGACGACGATTGGACAACAACTGGGCGCAGGATATATCGCGTACAATTTTGATGGCTACGCTATGGAAATTATAATATTTAAATCCGTATTACCCCAGGAGCAGATTCAGAAGGTAGAGGGTTATCTGGCGTGGAAGTGGGGGCTCAATAAACAGCTTCCGTATAATCATCCGTATAAATCGAAGGCCCCATAAGCCAAGGCATCCATTTCTTCGTCTAGATACTTCTTAGGCATCTAGATGAATAATTGTTAAGATACATAAAAACCACACACACACAAACACAAACACGGATCAAACCCCACCCGCTGCTCGGATTATTGCCTCCGAATCCTTGTGCCAATCGGGATGATACATAAACATCGGTCGCGCTCCACTGAATTTGAAACATTGGACGGCTTTTCCGTATTCGACCGGATTACGCCGCCGCCCCATTTCGTGTTCGTAATAATGGAGCTGGCAGTCCACAGCAGCACTCTTGAGCACCGCGGCCAGTTCATCGGCGAGCTGCTGTTTCTTTACCGCTATATCGTAGATCACCTGATCGGTGGTCATCGCATTGTCGTGCTTCAGTACAATATTGGATGCCGAATTGTTCTTTTGTTCGGGCGAGAAGACAGACAAATACGTATAGATATCTACAACACGATCCTCCCACGGTAGATTCATATGCGAACACAGACGAATCGCACGTCCAATGACCTGTTGGAGACGAACATTATTCCAGTAGGGTTCCATAATATGGACTTGGCGCGTGTTCGACAGTGAAATACCCTCTGCACCCGACTGTGTGATCATAAAGACACGGCACACACGACCATCACGATTATCGTCCGCTCCATTCAAGAGCACACGGCATTGTTCGGCCAACTTCGCCGGCAGCTCGGCTAGATCGGCATTGTACATCTGTAACAACAGACGACGCTTCTCGCGATCCTGGTCGCCTGTATACAGGATATAGCGCGGTCGTCCGATATCCATCTGTTCGTCGGGGACGGCCCATTCACCACCGACTTTCTGTATGTCGAGAGGCAGATAACCCGCGGTGCGCAGCGCCGCCGCGAAGATACCGAGACCTTCCAGGCGTTTGAACTGACTGTACACCAGTGCCGGACCGGGGCTCGCCTGGATATGGCGCAACATTTCTGCGTATTTGGGCGAATAGGTCGCCAGGGCCTCCTTCAGATAGGATGCAGCCGATCCCTCCAACTCTGCCATAATTGTCGCAAGAGTCGCGGCCTCTGGTGCGTCGAGCTTGACAGGTTCCGCGGCTACAGCTTCGTCTTTAATCGCAACTTCTGCTCCTTCATCTGCACCTCCCTCTGCCTCTGCAGCATCGGCCTCGGGCTCGGCATCAGCTCCATCCGCCGCCAGTATCTTTTCCTTTTCGATCCCCAAAAGTTTCGCGTGCTGTTTTTCGTTCATAGGGCGTGTAATACCCTCTGGGAACACCCAATTACACGCGGCACGACTCTGCGAAAGAAACCCCGTCTGTTTACTCTTCGTGGCGTACTCATAGAGATCAAACGCCCTGTTATCGGTGGGCGCAACGACTACGGACGGTTCTTTCCGGATTTCTTCGGAGCGGACACGCACATATTCGGCGAACATATACTCTGACATTGGCACGCTTACAACCTCGTGGACACCCACGCGCGGCATCAGTTCCTCGGAGCCGCCGCGGTAATACGACACTAATCCCGTGGTGCGCGCCTTGAGAATGTTCGCGTTTTTGATTTCCAGTGTATTCTTATTAATGAAGGCCTCTACGAATTCGGTCGCATCTTCCGGTAGCAGCGGCATTGTTATGATCCGCGCCGGCGGAAAATCCACGGCGACTACTCCCGCAGCCTTCATCTCGGCAACGACGGAAGCAGCCCAGGTATCCATTGTTCGTTCGCGTGATGTCTCACTGTTGGTATCGGCATCCGGATCACGAACAAATCCGCGGGTCTCCCCGCCTTCTACTACCTTCGTGAACTGAAACGGTACCGGTGTAATATTCAAGACCGTGGCACCTCCGCCCGTGGTTTCTATTTCCGCGTAGTCCACAGCCGGTCGTGAACGTACCCATGTACTAACCACCTTTGGATCGACAGAGGCGGATAATGGAATCTCTGCCATACGCTGTTCGCCAGCGATAATGTTCATAAGAATCGCCATTTCCTGGGCGTAATTGATCATTGGCGTGGCCGACAACGCAATAACTTTCGCGCCGACGGCGTTCTGGAGGAGGCGATACAAGGTGTACGCACGCGGATAGCGATATCCCTTCGTCATCGTCGCCAAGTGTAAGGACCACGTGGCTTCTCGCGGCTCAATGTCCTTCAGTATGACAGACAGCGGTTTACCACCCATCTGCGTACCATTGATCGTACGCACCAGATTATGAACCTCGTCGATGACAATGACGGAATTATCGAACATCCGTTGCCCCTTCCGAACACCGTCCATTACCGTTTCCGAAAGCGAGGCGGGAGAGACACCGTTGTAGTGGATGAATTTGAAGCGGTGTTCGAGGTGTTTGGCCTGTTGGGACCGGATGTCGTCACGCTGAACCTGTGTGAGTTCACCCCAGTTCGTTGCTCTGCCCGGCGAAGGCACCCATCCACCGTTGCGTTTCTCAACATAAGCCGGCGGGAGTCCGAGCACCTCTGTTAGCCAGATATAGGCCGGTTCGCCTTTGCCGGTATTCAGTTGGAGAAACTTCCAGTAGTTGTTTTGACGCAGCGGATAGAAGCCGCATTTCGCAATATCCTTGCGATAATTGTTGGACAACGTGGCCGGTGTAAGAATATATATCGTCTTTTTTCCGCCGTAGTACAGTGCTTCGGCAGCGGCAATGGATGCGCACGTTTTCCCTGTTCCGAGACCATGATAAACAAGGAGACCACGGTAAGGCGATCCGTAACTGAGATAATCGCGGATGAATTTTTGATAATAGAAGAGCTCGCGCGTACCGGCGGCACGGACCTTACATTTCTCTTTATCGACTTTGATCTCGGCGGCGGAATCCAACATTTTGGATTTCGCGATTTCTAGATAGGGTTTCACTCCACCGTCTCTCTTTTTCTCTTCGTCGGTTTTCGTTGTATCGGCAGTGTAGGCGGATTGTGCTTCCTCGAAGAGACTCATCAAGTGGGGCGAATACTGCTGGTAGGTCTGAACAATAAAATCGGGGAAAGCGCCCGATGATACGGGCAAATACTTATCTGCTTTGATCTCTACGGGATTCGGACCCTTCAGGACTGCAGCAAACTGCTCATCAGTCTTGGATCCCCTCCATTCGGCGGGTGTGATAGCTCCCGAAGGAACGGGGACTACTGCCACTATTTTTTTCTTAGGGACGACCTTGCTGGAGCCAGGCACACGAATCGAAGGAGGGGCCTCTGTTTCTGCAGCTGCAGCTACAGCTGCAGGAGCCATAATAGAAGGAGCGGCAGCTGCAACTGCAGGAGCCATACGAATAGGGACAGGGACAGGAGCCAAAGACCCAATCTCTGTCGACACCCGTGTTACTGCAACGCCGCTCTGTCCAAGTTTATTTACAAGGCCAACAACACCCGCTTTAGCCTTAAATCCAAAAGATGGTTTCGTCGTCGACGCCATTCCTCTACCATTACCGCCGTATTTTCAAACTTATTGAATCGCACCCAGCTGTACCAAGGCTCGCCGGGATGCTTCCTGTTCAGCATCTTTCTTGTTACGCGCCGTGGCCGATGTCAACACCGTCCCATCCGGAAGTAGAACACCCATTGTAAAAATCCGGTTGTGTAACGGTCCCTCCGACGACACCTCTTTATAGCGCGGCGGCTGGTGAAACGTCGCCTGATAATAGCGCAACAGCTGATCCTTGTAATTCGTATTATTCGTAATAATCTCGCCGAAATCCACATACGTCTCCAACACGTCAATCATCCACTGTTGTACGTGCCAGAACGCCGTCTGCGGGTTCGTCGCCGCCCGATCGCGATACATCGCGGCAATCCACGCCTCCAACATCGACCCGAGCATACGTCGATTTGTTCGTCCCCCGCAGACTTCCTCCATATGCCTCGACATAATCAACCACGGTGCCATTCCCATCTTGAGTGCCAACGTGCCCAGATGTTCGTTGTTCACGAGCTCCGATCGCAGACTCGTCCAGAATCCCTCTCCCTCACCAGGATAGCGCCGTTCCAAGTATTCACCGACAATCGCATCCAAGATACCATCCCCCACATATTCCAAATGTTCGTTATCCGCCGCCTTGAGTGGCATACAATCCGCCGGTCGCGGAGCAATCAGCTGTGTATCGTGCTGTTCCCGCGCCACGAAGGATTTATGGACACACGCCTGACGATAGAGCTCCACCAACTTGGGTGTATACCGCGCAATCCGAATAATTTCTGACATCGAAATGTCGCGGTTATTCGGATTCCACGGATTGTAGATTTTCGCGGCCTCAGCGGCTGGAGCACTCATTGGTATACCCTGACTACCGCGCACCAGCTTTAGCCCGAGACTTTATCACAAATGTTGTTTTTTTCCTCGGCGGTAACGGTTGTAATGGACGCGCCTGTGTCCAGTCGTAATTCAGTTTTGTTAGCACACAGACTTTACGAAGAAAGAGTGCACCTGATTCGTATATCGCACGAAGCGGTTCTTCCACTAAATCTTCATCGTGATAGGTTTT
>Ga0114966_10001347_pt1 | contig 22840 bp, 17 predicted proteins | sample M_130207_XF_Meta_FD_87029 | JGI IMG/M metagenome (GOLD analysis project Ga0114966, IMG submission 87029) | Freshwater microbial communities from Lake Montjoie, Canada to study carbon cycling - M_130207_XF_MetaG | ecosystem: Environmental > Aquatic > Freshwater > Lake | place: Lake Montjoie... | reverse complement strand
GACGAGGGGATCGACCGCGTAAAGGCGTGGCGGAGCGGATGGCCGCTCTCAGTCTTGTCGATGGTGGGATCGCGCGTGATCGTCTGACCGTCGCGGCCATATTGCGCATAGGTCAGGCTGTGCATCGGGTCACGGTCATTGGCGTAGACCACATGGCAGGCCGCGCAGCCCGATGAGCGGTAATCGCCCGGCTGGTCGTTGGTGCCGAGGAACCACATCAGGGGATCGTTCAGCCGCGTCTTGGAAATATTGAGCACCGGAATGGCGACCCGCAGGCCCGTCCCCGGCCCGCGGTTCGACTGACGGATATCCGGGCGCCCGGGCTCTTCCAGACGCTGGGTCAGGCCCGTCGCATCCGGCAGGCCGATCTCCGGGAACTGCGATGAGATATTGCGCCCGCCGCGCTCGAACACCCGGAAAATGTCGGCCGGCGGCGTGGTCTGCCAGGTGGGCAGGGGATACAAACCGGGCAAGGCGCCCTTGGCCGCCTCCTCGGGCGTCACGGTCCCGGGCGGATTGCCGGCAGAGAGGATGCGCGCCGGCTCGCCCTCATGGGTGTAGGCCTCGCCGAGGACGTAGTGCTTGGTGGGCAGGATGCCGTTGTTGTAGGCCGCGCCGCCCCAGAGCATGGCGCCGGTGGCCATCAGCGAGCGCTCGGCTTTCTGGATCATGTCGAGGTGACAATCGCCGCAGGCCTCGCGCACCACACGGTAGTCTGACGGATTGATGAAGCGGATGAACTGCGGGGCTTCACGGTTGAGGAGGGTGTAGCTGGCCTGCGGATTGGCCGAGCGCGGAAACTTCCAGTCCTCAGGATAGCGCGGCAAAACGTGCGCCTGATCACGCAGCGTGGCGTAGCTCGGGTCGCTCTTCGCAAGGCCGGCAGGCGCCGTGACGGTCGCATCGCCCCCGTGGCAGTCGGCGCAGCCCAGGACGACGGCGGCCGACTGGTGCATGCTGGGGGCGTCCGTCTGAGCGTGACAGGTCACGCAGCCGGCGCTGGCCGCCTGGGCCTCGGCGCGCGTTTCGCCGGCGTGGGCGGCCGGGGCAGTGACGTAGGTGCGGGCGGCCGGAGTAGCTTCGTCCGCGACCAGGTGCATGGGGCCCACGAGCGCCAGCAGGCCCGCGCTCAGCACCAGTCCGATGGCCGCCCTGATCTTCATCAGTAGGTCACTGCGGCGTTGAACAGGATGGAGAAGTAACGGCGGTCGCCGCTGGCATTGGTGAACAGGTCGTGGTGCGCCGAGCCGGGATCGAAGATGGCGGCCGAGGCCCGAAAGACCACGTTCTGGGTCATCTTCGGCCGCCAGATCAGCGCCGCCGAATAGTCCCAGCCGAGAGCCGTGGGGATCGAGCCCTCATTGCGCAGCGCCTGGACGACAGCGGTGTTGTCGAAGGCCAGATGGTTGGCGTTGAGCGACAGGCGCAGGGCCGGTTTGAGGTCGAAGTCCGCGCCGGCGCCCAGCAGGAGGGTGCCTGGATTGTTGAAGTTCGACTGGCCCTCGTCCTTGGACGAGCGCAGGGCGTTCAGCACCCCGTTGCGCCCCGAAAGCGCCACGGCACGCCCGCCACCGGCGAAGGGAATCGACTGGCGGATCCAGTAGCTGGTGTCGGCCCCGGCGAAGAGCGGGTTTTCCTGGATGGCGTCAAAGCCGCCCTCGACATTGTCATAAGGATTGTCGTCGCCCGAGGCGTAGAGGCCGGAAAGCCGCACCCGGATCCAGTCGAAATCCCATGAGGGCTCCACCGCCGCGAACCAGGCGCGGATGTCGGCCGGGCGGCTGGTGAAAATGCTGTTGCGGTCCTCGCCCAGCGCCGCCCAGGCCGAGGCCGTCAGGTTGGTCCGCCCCCAGTGACCGTCGGCGTTGTAACCAAGATAGACGACGTCGTAGTCGCGGCTGCGCAGGTCGCCGATCAGGGCCGGGCGGACCGGAAAGCCGTTGTCGTCGACGTGGATGTCGCCGCCCTCGCGGTTGCGGTTGTAGACGAGGGAAACCTGCGAGGTCAGGCCGGGAACCGGCAGGTCCTGGCGATAAAGATTGGCGACAAAAACCAGATCATCGCGCGGCTGCTGGAAGACGGCGTTGAGCCCCGAATTGGTGTCCTTTTCCAGCCGCCAGAAGGCGGCGAGGTTGTACTGTAACCGGTTGGAATCACGGTCGCCGAACAGCCGCACGCCCGGCTGGCTGTCCTGAAAGAGGAACCCGCGAAAGTCCGTGGAAAACGGCTGGACGCCGACGCGTAAGGAATCGAAATCGTAGCGGTCCGACACATTGCGCAGATGCTTGTCGACAAAGAGCTCCTGCACGCCAAGGAAGTTGTCGGTCCGGTGCGATCGGCGCGACGGAAACACCGACAGCACCCGCCGCTCCTGCACATCCACATCGCTGATGTTGAGGGCGAGGATAGCCCGGTATTCGATCTCGGGCGGCTTGAAGGCGGTCGAGCCCCTGAAGATCGACCCACCGGCGATGAAGGTTTGGGAGAGCACCAGGCTGTCGGCCCGGCCAAACACATCGTTGCTGCCCGGCAGCTCGGTGGTCTGGATGCCGACCGGCGTCGGGAACGAGCGCGGCTCGACGACTGTGTCGGAAATCCCTGTCAGCGAGAGGAACCAGTCCTTCGTCCCCTTCAGCGGCCGGTCGCCCTTCAGCGTGTTCTGGTTGTAGGGATCAAACCAGCGGTCGGTGACGCCGAAATTGTCGATCAGCCGCCAGCGGTCCGGGATAGGAATCGAGTCCGTCGGAAACGCCTCTGGCGGCGGCGCCTCCACCGCGCCGGGATTGGTCTGCTGCACCGGCGGGGGAAAGGTCTCCGGAGGACCGGGCCGCCGGCGGCCGTCCTCCTGGCCGTGGACCGCCAGTGGAGCGGCGAGCGCCGCGGAGAGCCAGAGGGCCGCTACTTTCCTTCGCATACGTTCTGCTCGGCGGTGTCGAGGAACGGGGCGAAAGGACAGCTGATGTATCGCAGCCGCACGGCGGCGCCGGGAATAGAGACGATGATCTGGTCGGCGCGGATGGCGGCCGGCGCGTTCTGGATGGCACCGCCCAGCCGCGTGCTGGCGTTGTGGGTTCCGAGGAACGAGACCATGTCGTCCTGGTCGATGCCGTCGCCGGAGACGCCGATGCCGCCGACCAGCACCCCGCCGCGATAGATCGGCACGCCGCCCGGGAAACTTTGCGAGCCGTTGGCGAGCCTGGCCGTGCTGGTGCAGCCCACCGGCGTGTCGCCTCCGCCGCCCCCAACGAACGCCAGATGCGTGCCGAGATTGCCGATCACCATGGCCGACTGCAGGCCGGTGGAGAGCGGGCTCCACGAAGCGATCGGCCGCGAGAACGGCCCGTTCGGCCGAGCGATCTCGCCGTCCGGGAAATGCGGGCGCGACAGGTTGCTGACCGAGCGTTCGGCGAAGGCCCGGGTCCCGGTGAGGAACGTCGCGTCGGACATGAAGGTCCGCGAGGCCGCGACATAACCGTTCACCGCCGCGCTGGGATCGGCCAGCAGGTCGGCGGCCGCGTGGCTGTTGGAGAAGAAGGCGGCGGTGCGCGCCTTTTGCACCGAAAGGTCGATGCCGAACACCGGCGCGTCAGGCGAGCGGACGATGCCGAGGATCGCCCCATTGGCGTCCGTCACCGCTATCGAAACCTGGGCGCGGCTATCCAGCGGCCGGCGAATCTGGGCCCGCGCCCGGCTCATGATCTTGAAGGCCTCTTCCAGCAGGGCTTTGACCTCGCCGGCGGTCAGTGGCGCCGCGGCCCCGTCGGCGGCGGCCCCGGCGCTGGCCGGAAAGCGGTTCGATCCCGCGCCATTGGTCAGGATGAAGGCGTCGAGATTGTCGAATTCGGCCAGGCTCGCGGCCCGCACGCCGGAGCCTTCGGTCCCATAGGCCTGCCCGGCGATCACCGCGCCGCCTGCATAGTAGCCGGTCACGGCCGAGAGCACGCCGCCCGCGCCGCTGAACGCCGGCGAGGCCGCCGGGGCGGTGCTGAGGCCCGCGCTGGTCATGTCGGAAAAGCGCAGGGATGTGCCGTCGACCGTGATGCGATCGGCACGGATCGAGTCCGGGGCGTCAAAGCCCGTCGCGGCGGCGAGCGCGATGGCCTCATCGATGTCGGTGTCGGTGTCGAGCACATTGGTGTCGAAGCCATAGTCGCCGTCGGCCATCACCCCGACGCCGCCCACGACGACCCCGTTCTTGTAGAGGGGGAAGCCGCCCGGATCGGCGGAAAGCCCCAGCGGCGAGCGCTTGGGGCCGATGGTCCCGGCTCCGATCCGTGCGTTGACGTCCGAGCAGGGCAACTGGCTGAACTGCACGCCGAACAGAGGGCCGCTTTCCAGGCCCGCCGTTGCCGGGCTGGGCGGGAAAGGCGTCTCGACGATCATGCTGGCGGTGCGGGTCGAAAAGGCGTTGCCGGAGGAAGAAAGGTAGGCGCCGGTGATGGCCTTGGCGATGGCGGCGGCGGCGGCCGGAACGACAAGGCCTTGGGCGTCGGTGTCGGGCCCGGAGGGGGCGTGGCGGGTCGTCGTCGTGGCTGGCGCGCCGGTCATGGTCAGGACGGCCAGCACATTGCCGACCCGGTCGGTGACAGCAATCACGGCCGGGCGACCGCGCGCCGTCGCCTCGGCCATGGCCTGGCCGAGGATCTTGTTGACGTCGCCCGTGGAGAGCGATTCCTGGGCCGGGACCGCGTAGAGATGGTTGGGCAGCGGCGGCCCGCCGCCCCCGCCGCCCCCGCCTCCGCCGCCCGACGATCCGCCGCCCCCACCGCCGCAGGAGGCGAGCGCCAGGGCGGCCGCTGACAGCGCGGCGATGAAGGCCCGCGCGCCTCTCACCTCAAACCTCTCGCGGCCGTCGCCACCCGCTGGAACGCTGCCCGGAAGGCGATGGGGTCATAGGTGTTGGGATCGCGCACGGCAGCGTAGGCGCGCTCGAGATCAGGCCGGATGGCGGCGACGCGCGCGGCCGGAACCTGGCCTTCGGTCACCAGCGCGGTCAGCAGGGTGTCAGCCGCCATCACCCCCTGGGCGCTGCCCTGATAGTCGGTGTAGCGCTCGAGCACCGTGGCCAGCACATTGTCGAGCACGGCGAATGTGTCGTTCCGGGAAAGGGTCTTGCGGGCGAAGGCGTCGGCCAGGGCCCGCGAGGTTGTAGCGAGGTCGGCCGCGGCGGCGATGGCGCGTGGACGGTCGGTAGTGAGCGCCGCATGGAAGGCGCGCGACCTCGCCTCGAACTGGCTGGCCAGCGCCCGATCGGCGGCCTCGGCGCTGGCGGCCAGCATGATCATGTTTTCGTCGTTGAACACCGGGGCGCCGACCGGCGTCGGGCGACCGGGGTTGGGCAGGGCGGTTGGCCGGGCATCCCGCTCGTCGGAGATGCGCCGGTGACAGGCGTGGCAGTCGAAGAAGGTCAGCTGCGGAAAGACCCCGTCCTGGCCTATGGCAGGGTTCGAATAGAGCCGCACTGCCCGGTCCAGCGCCAGGGCCTGGCCGACGGCCCAGGTCTGCACCCCGCTCGCCGGCTTTTTGCGGCGGATGTAGTCGGCGTCGATCGTGTGGTGGGACTGCATGGATGTGAAGAGATCAAGCTCGAACGACAGCCGCGGGTGGCCGGCGGCCATCAGCCGGTGGCCGACGAACTGGCCGCGCCGCTCCGAGCCCAGGTGGCAGTCGAGACAGATGGCGGCGCGCACCTTCGGATCGTCCAGCGCGACCATGCCGGCCGCCACGTTGGCGGCGTGGGTGGCGTTCTTCGTGTAGTGACCGGCCAGCCAGAGCTCGGCGCCGCCATGGCACGTCTCGCAGGTGACGCCGTCGGAGACCTGGAACTTCTCGCCGCGCAGGGCAGGCGGCGTGGGATCGCCGTGACAGCCGATGCATTCCGGCGCACGCTCTGGCGCCTCGATGCCGAGCCGGCCGGCGATGGCCCGGGCGCGCGGTTCGGTGAGCGCCTTCCACGCCCGCGAATGCTGGCCGGAGGCGCTGGCCGGATCCTGCCAGGTGAAGAGCTCGTTCTGGCGGACCACCGCGCCGGACGGCGCCAGCCGCCCGTGACAGTTGGCGCCGGCGCAGGAGGCGACGCCTTCGTGGATATTGTCTGGCGGCGCGCCGCCGATGGCCGGAACCGCCGTCAGCCCCACAGCCAGAAGGGCGGCCCAGCAGAGCACGACGCCCGCTCCCCATACCCGGCCTGCCAGACGGCTCTTCAAAGCGTAACCTCGTTCCGCGATCTGCCTTTGCTACTATCAATCGCCGGGTTGCGGAAGGAACGCCGTCACATAATGACGGGTTGCGTCGGCCGGAAGCTGCGGGAGTCGGCCTGGGCCCAGTAAGGGGCGTAGATGGTTCCGGCGGCGTCGGTCAGCAGAGCGCCTTCCTCCAGGGTCGGATAGGCCCGGCCCGCTTCGGACGACGTCTTTCCCAGAATGTGCTGATGCAGGTGGTGCGAGCGGAACCCCTCGGGGTGGTGGAGGCCCGCCGCGCGGGTGATTTCGGCCAGCGCCATCAGGGTCTTTTCGTGGAAGCGGTGGATGCGCTCGGCCTTGTCCTCGACCACCAGGCCGCGCTGCCTGCCCAGGTCCTGGGTGGTGATCCCGGTGGGGCAGGTGTCGAGGTGGCACTTCATCGACTGGATGCAGCCCAGCGCGAACATGAAAGCGCGAGCCGCGTTCGACCAGTCCGCGCCCATCGAGCAATTGGCGGCGATCCCCGCGGCCGAATAGACCTTGCCCGCCGCGCCCAGCTTGATTTTGGCGCGCAGGCCCGTGCCGATCAGCGCGTTGCGGACTAAAGCGAGGCCATCCTTCAGGGGCGCGCCGAAGCTGTTGGTCAGTTCCAGGGGCGCGGCGCCCGTGCCGCCTTCGCCGCCGTCGACGACGATGAAGTCGAGATAGGTCTCGGTCTCCAGCATCGCCTTCATGATGGCGAAGATCTCATGCGGATGGCCGACGCAGAGCTTGACGCCGACTGGCTTGCCGCCGGAAAGGGTGCGCAACTGATCGGCGAAGGCCAGCATTTCGCGCGGCGTTGAAAAGGCCGAATGGGCGGCGGGCGAGATGCAGTCAACGCCGACCGGCACGTGGCGCGTCTCGGCGATCTCGGGACTCACCTTGCGGCCGGGCAGCATGCCGCCGTGACCGGGCTTGGCGCCTTGCGACAGCTTGATCTCGATCATCTTGATCTGGTCGGCGGCGGCCCGGCTCGCGAACCGGTCGGGGTCGAATCTGCCTCCCGCGTCGCGGGCCCCGAAATAGCCCGAGCCCAGCTCCCAGACGAGGTCGCCGTCATGCTTCAGGTGATAGGGCGAGACCCCGCCCTCGCCGGTGTCGTGGTAAAATCCGCCCCGCGCCGCGCCCATGTTCAGCGCCTCGATGGCCCGGTGGCCGAGGCTGCCGAAACTCATGGCAGAAATGTTGAAGATCGAGGCTGAATAGCGCCGCGTGCATTGCGGCCCGCCGATCGAGACGCGGAAATTGTGGTCGAGCTTTTCGGATGGCTTGATGGAGTGGGAAAACCACTCGTACTGGTCGGTGTAGACGTCGAGTTCGGTGCCCATCGGATGGGCGTCTTCCTGACCCTTGGCGCGGGCGTAGACGAGCGCGCGCTGATCACGGCTGAAGGGCCGGCCGTCCTGGTCGCCCTCAATGACATAGTTGCGCAGGTAGGGCCCGACATCCTCGAACATCCAGCGCAGGCGCGAGAGGATCGGATAGTTGCGCCACAGGGTGTGGTGGGTCTGCAGCACATCGGCCACGCCCATGACGGCCAGCGGCAAGAGGATGACCAGAAACCACAGCGCCGGCGTCCAGTAGACAGCGAGTCCAAAGGTGACGCCCACGGCGATGAGCACGAAGACAAAGACCGAATAACGCACAAGGGTGGAGTTCACGGCGGACCCCCCAGGGTTCTTATCCCGGAGAGGATGGGGCGATTCGGGGGGATTGACGGGACCTTTGCCGCGACATTCCATCCCAAGATGAATTGCGGTGAAATCTCGGCCTGGCCCCAAGACATGCAGCAGGTCTTTGCGGCAATAGGCAAGGTGATGGGATCGGGCAGGCTCAGACCAGAGCTTCTCGGCGAAGTCTCGTCCGCCCATGGAGCAATAGTTGATGGTCACAAGGTCCACGTTCGGCACCTGTCGCGAGACGAAATCGGTGACAGGCGCGGGAGGTACGAAGTCGAAATCCTCGGCGAGAGGTGGCTCGACGGTGGTAAGTGGACGTTCCGAAGTGGAGAACTTGAGAGGCTAGCTCGCGCGACTTCACAGGAAGTTTGAAAGCGCACCCAGCCAGCCGAAAAACAATTCCATCACGCCTCCGATGGGGAAATACGGGCAGTGTCGCGCGGACTAACTGAAGGCGAGATCGAGATGCTCCGCCCCTGGTTCGGCGCGGCGCTGGACTATGGCGCCATCCGCATCCACTGCGGTCACGGGTTCAACCCGTTCGCCGCCGCCGCCTTCTTCAACCGCAATCCGGCCGTCGCGCTCGGGCGGCACATTCATGTCATGAAGCGGCATTACCGGCCGGACTACGCGGGCGGGCCGGTCGCCGATTTCGCCGCCTTCGTCGCCCACGAGGCGGTGCATGTCTGGCAATGGCGGGAGGGCCGGTTCAATCCCTTGAAGTACCTCTGGCAATACTGGACCTGGCCCCGCAACGGCTATGACATCCGCAAGGTGCGCGCCGCGACCCGGTTTGACGCCCTGGGCTATGACCAGCAGGCCGAGGTCATGCGCTGGGCCGTGATCGAGGCCGGGACCGAACGGGGCTTGATGCTGCGGCGCGTCCTGGCGCAGCGTCTGCCCTATCCGACGTCTTCATAAGGACCCTCCCCATGACCGAACTTCAGATCGACCGGCGCAACATGCTGGGCGCCGCCACCTTGCTTGCGGCCGGCGCGGCTGCCGCCTCCGCCGCGGCCCAGACCCCGGCGGCGCCTGCCGTCGGCGCTTTCGCTCCCCAGCCCATCGCCAAGCCGTTCGATCCGGCGGCGGTCCCGGGCCTGTCGGCCAATCTGCTCAACAGCCATTTCGACAACAACTACACCAGCGCGGTGACGCGCTTGCGGGCCATTGAGACCCAGATCGCCGGGCTCGATCCGGCCACGGCGCCGAATTTCACCCTCAACGGGCTGAAGCGCGAGGAGCTGATCGCCTGGAATTCGATGATCTTGCACGAGCTCTATTTCAACAGCCTGGGCGCGCCGAACCGCCCGGGCGCGGCGCTGGCCAGCCAGATCGAGAAAGACTTCGGCAGCGACGCCCGCTGGCGCGCGCAGTTCTCGGCCATGGGCAAGGCGCTGGGCGGCGGCTCGGGCTGGGTGATCCTCAACTGGAGCCATCGCGACAAGCGCCTGGTCAACCAGTGGGCGGCCGACCACACCATGACGCTGGCGGGCGGAACCCCGGTGCTGGTGCTGGACATGTACGAGCACGCCTACGCCATCGATTTCGGCTCGCGCGCCGCAGCCTATGTCGACGCCTTCATGGCTGCGATCAAATGGACCGCGGCCGATGCGGCGTTCGCCAAAGCCAGCGCCTGATGACGGCAGAGGGGGGACCTGCGCCGGCGCCCAGTTTCCGGGAAGCGGCGGGCCTGTGGCTCAAAGTCGGCCTAATCTCGTTCGGCGGGCCGGCGGCGCAGATCGCCATCCTGCAGGAAGAGGTGGTGGAGCGCCGCCGCTGGATCGATCAGCGCACGTTCCTGACCGCGCTTAATTTCTGCATGCTGCTGCCCGGCCCCGAGGCCCAGCAGCTGGCCACCTTCATCGGGCTGAAGCTGCACGGGCTGAAAGGCGCGCTGACGGCGGGGATCTTGTTCGTGGTTCCAGGCGCGCTGGTGCTGTTTGGCCTCGCCTGGCTCGCCGCCGCGCATGGGTCCTGGCCGCCGATCGCGGCGATCTTCAAGGGCCTGTTGCCGGTGGTGGCGGCTCTCGTCGCCCACGCGGTCTGGCGGATCGGCGGGCGGACCCTGAAGTCGCCCATCGCCTGGGCGCTGGCGCTGGGAGCGTTCGTCGCCCTGCAGATCCTGCACATCGGCTTTCCGTGGATCGTGCTGGCGGCCGGCTTGGTCGGCGGGGTTGGCGGTCACTTCGGGTGGAAGATCGCCCCGGCCGGACACGGCTCAGCGGCCGAGGCCGCGCCGCCGCCGCCGGTGCGGTGGAAGGCGGCGGGCTTGAGGGCCCTGCTGCTCTTGGTCGTGTTCGGCCTGCTCTGGGCCGCGCCGTTCGGCCTGATCCTGCTCACGGCCGGAGATCACCCCTTCAAGGACGTGGGCCTCTTCTTCACCAAGGCGGCATTCGTCACCTTCGGCGGCGCCTATGCGGTGTTGCCCTACGTCGCCCAAACCAGCGTGGAGCATTACGGCTGGCTGTCGACGCCGCAAATGGCGCAGGGCCTGGCCCTGGCCGAGACGACGCCTGGGCCCTTGATCCTGGTGACGCAATTCGTGGGCTTCTTCGCAGGCTGGAATTCAGCCCTGGCCGGGAACGCCGGCGGGCTCTCGCCCCTTGCGGCGGCGAGCCTTGCGGCGGCCCTGACCACCTGGATGACCTTTCTGCCGTGTTTCTTCTTCATTCTGGCCGGTGCGCCCATCGTGGATCGATTGCAGCACGAGCCCCGGGCGGCGGGCGCGCTGTCGGCGATCACCGCGGCTGTGGTCGGTGTGATCGCGACACTCGGCATCGTCATCGGCCGGCTGGCGTTTCTTCCGGGCGGGTCAGCTGACCTCGCCGCTATCCTGGTCGGGCTCCTGGCCTTTGCGGCCCTGGTGCGCTGGAAGGTCAATACGCTCTGGCTGATCGCGGCGGGGGCGGCGTTCGGTCTGGCGAGGCTCGCCTTGCGATTCTAGAGCCGGATGCCCGCTTTCGGGGCCAGCCAGATCATGACGAGGTAAAGCGCCAGGGTTAGTACACAACCGGCGGCCAGGACCGGCCAGAACGTCAGGCCTCGCTTGAGCAGCGCCGGAATAACCAGGAACATCGGCAGCGAGGGCAGGACGAACCAGAAGGTGCCCGTCGCATGGGCGGCCATGCGGACCGGGTCCTGGGTGTCGCGCCACAGCCAGATCATGCCAAGCACCGAAATCAGCGGCAGGGAAGCGACCAGTCCGCCGAAACCGGGGTAGCGCTTGGCCGTCTCTGACACGGCCACGACCAGCGCGCCGGAGATGAGCGCCTTGAGGAGCAGGTAGAGAACCGGGTTGCTCACGGGGCAAAGCTCGAGCGGCCGGAAATGCCCCAGCGCCCATTGCGAAGCTCGATGATGTAGAGCGAGTTGAAGCGCGACAGCACCGTGTTGTCCTTCCGGTAGCGAACGAAGGTGGTCAGCATGTGGGCCTTGGTCGCCTCGCACTGCACGATCTGGCGTTTTTCCCAGGCCGAATGGTCCCAGCCTTCGGCGCCCAGCCGCGCGAAGGAGTTTTCCAGGTCTGCCGGCGAATTCAGCACCGTCAGCTTGTTGGAGGCGATGCGGATCGACGGGAAATTGAAGGTGGCGCCCCATTTCACCGCGTCCTTGGTGTTGAAACTCGACATAAACCGGTCGGTCACCTCGTAAGCCGGCCCGTAAGCCGCGCACGCCTTGAAGGCGGTATCCTGCGGGCTTGTCGTGGCGCAGGCGGCCACGGCCAGAAGCGCGAATAACCCCGCTGCGACGTCCAGTTTCCGCATTTCACCCTCCCAGGTTCTGCTTCGCCCCAGCCTAATGCGCCCGGACGGTTGTTACCACCCGGTCCAGAAAACGCTGGTCTTTTGACCGGCCTGTGTCAGGCTACGGCCAAAGGCCGCCAGGGGCCTGCTGGGAGAACGTCATGAAAACCACCCGTTTGCTGGCCTCCGTGGCCGTCGCCGCCATGGTCGGAGTGTGGGGTTTCGCCGGAGCGCCGGGCCATTCGGGCCAGGCCGCCGCCGCCGCGCCCAAGGTCGATAATTTCGAGCTGACCGACCAGTCGCTACACGCCTGGAACCTCTACCAAATGGCGGACGCCAAGGCGGTGGTGTTCATCACCCAGGCCAATGGCGATGCGGTGGTTCGCGCCAATGCGGCGACGTACAGCGCCCTGCAGAGCGCCTATAGCGGCAAGGGCGTCGAGTTTTTCATGCTGAACGCCTCCACCGGCGACACCCGCGAGGCGGTGGCCAGGGAAGCGGCTGACTATCATCTCGACATGAGGATCCTGCAGGACACCCTGCAGCTGGTCTCCGAACAGATGGAGGTCAGCAAGACCGGTGAGGTGATCGTTGTCGATCCCAAAACCTGGAGCATTGTCTATCGCGGTCCGGTCGATGATCGGGTGACGAAGGAGCGCACCAAGACCGCGGCCACCAAGACCTACGCCAAGGATGCGCTGGATGCGCTGCTCGCTGGTCGCCCGATCGCCGTGGCGCGGGTCGCCGCGCCGGGCTCGAACTTCGCCCTGCTCAAGGCCAGCGAACAGTCGAACAAGATTTCCTACGTCAAGGACGTCGCTCCGATTATTCAGGCCAAGTGCGTGTCCTGCCACCAGGAAGGCAGCATCGGCCCGATGACCCTGGTCAACTACGACCAGGTCAAGGGCCACTCGCTGATGATCCGCGAGGTGATCCGCACCAAGCGCATGCCGCCGTTCCACGCCGACCCGCGTATCGGCCACTTCAGCAATGACAAGAGTCTGTCGTCCGATCAGATCCGCACTCTGGTGCGCTGGATCGACGAGGGCGCGCAGCGCGGAACCGGCGCCGATCCTCTGGCGGCCCAGACCTTCAAGGCGCCCGAGTGGCCGCTGGGCACACCCGACGTGGTGCTGAACATCCCGGCCTTCTCGATTCCCGCCAACGGCGTCGTGCAGTACCAGGCCCCCTGGGTTCCCATGCCGGCCGGCCTCGGCGAACGCTGGCTGCGCGCCTCGACCATCAAGGTCGACCAGCGCCAGGGCGTGCACCATGTGCTGACCCATTACCTCTCCACCCTTCCCACCACCGGCGACCAGACCCGGGGCGGCGGCGGCTCGGGCGTGTCCGTGGGCGGCTATGCAGTCGGCTCGGAATCGACGGTGATGCCGGCCTCGACCGGCAGCCTGATCCCCGCCGGCGGCGGAGTCGGCTTCCAGATGCACTACACCCCGTTTGGCAAGCAGGCGGTCGATAACACCAAGGTCGGCCTCTATTTCTACGAAAAGGGCAAGGAGCCGACCTATGTGATGCGCAACGCCGTGATCACAGATCCGGCGCTCAGCATTCCGGCCGATGACGGCCACTGGCAAGACACCGCCTATATGACCTTCCCTAAGGACGCGACGCTCTATTCGGCCTTCCCGCACGCGCACTACCGGGCGGTGTCGACCAGCCTCGAAGCGATGTATCCGGACGGCCGGCGTGAGATGCTGCTCGCCCTGCCGCACTACGACTTCAACTGGCAGGGGGCATACGTTTTCGAAAAGCCGATCGACCTTCCGGCCGGCACCAAGCTGATCGCGCACTACACCTATGACAACTCGACGCGCAATCCGGCCAACCCGGACCACAAGGTCAATGTCCGCTGGGGCGAGCAGTCGTTCCAGGAGATGTTCTACATGTCCTTCTCCTATCTGTGGAAGGAAGAGACCGCCGCCCATCGGGTGACTTATGAGCGGGAACTCTCGGCCAGCGCCGCCTTCGGGCGCATGGACAAGAACGTCTCCGGCAAGATCGAGCTTTCGGAAGCAACCGCCAATATCAAGCCGCTGTTCTCGATGTTCGATCGCAACGGCGACGGGGGCCTCGACAGCACCGAGCTGGCGGCGGCGCAAACCACCGCGCCGCGCGCTGTTCCCGCTGGACGCGGCGCTCCGGCGGCCGCGCCAACCCAGGCCGGCGCTCCCGCGCCAGCCGCCAGCGCAGCTCCGCGTACGCCCGAGGCCAGCAACCCGGCCCGCCCGCAAGGGTAAATGCATTCTTCCTTGCGCTAACGGCGCTTCGCGCCTGCTTGAGCGCGGGGGTTAATTGCGGCAAGGTTCGTCAATGCGCAAAGCATTGACCTGGGCGGTCCTCGCGGCCGCCCTTACTTTGTCGGGAACCACTGTTATGGCCCAGGCTCCCGCGGCGGCCGATCCCAACGCCTATCTGGAAGAGATCGAGGGCGAGCGGGCCCTGGCCTTCGCCCGGGCCGAGAACGCCCGCACCCTGCCGGTGCTGGAAGGCGATCAGCGCTACAAGAACAATTACGATCAGGCCCTGGCCATCGCTACGGCGACCGACCGCATTCCCGATGTCGGCTTTGCCGGCGCCGGCGCCTTGCGCAACCTCTGGCAAGACCCGGAGCATGTGCGGGGCATCTGGCGCGAAACGACGCGGGTGAGTTACGCAGGCAGCCAACCCACCTGGCGCACCCTGCTCGACCTCGATGCGGTGGCCAAGGCCGAGAACAAGAACTGGGTCTGGAAGGCGGCTCACTGCCTCGCGCCCGACGATGCGCTTTGCCTGATCGAGCTGTCGGACGGCGGCAAGGACGCGGTGACCGTGCGCGAGTTTGATACCCGCACCGGGCGGTTCGTGACCGGCGGGTTCGTCTCGCCCGAGGCCAAGCAGGATGTGGCCTGGCTGGACGCCGACACCGTGCTGATCGGCACTGACTGGGGCGCCGGCTCCATGACCACCTCCGGCTATCCCTACATCGTCAAGCAATGGAAGCGGGGAACCCCGCTCGCTTCGGCCCAGGAGATCTTCCGTGGCAAGCCCGAAGACGTGGCGACCTCGGCCGCGGTGCTGCGCGATCAGGCCGGCAAGGTCGCCGCGGTGATGATGGAGCGGTCGGTCAGCTTCTTTGAAACCCAGCACCTGCTGCAGGTCGGCGACGGGGTCTTCCGGCCGCTGAACCTGCCGGCCAAATCAACCCTGCAGGGCCTGGTTGATGACGAGTTGATCTTCACCCTGGAAGAGGACTGGAAGGGCACGGTGTTCCGCGAGGGCGATCTCATTTCGATGAGCCTTACCGAACTGAAGCGCAATCCGGCCAGCCCGCCGTCGCTGGTGCTGCGGCCGGCCGCCAACCAGTCGGTCGAAACCGTGATGACCACCAACGGACGGCTGGTGGTTGCTCTGTATCAGGACGTCAAGGGCGGGCTGATCTCCTTCGTCCACGGGCGGGGCGGTTGGACCCAGCGCCGGCTCGATCTGCCGGACTTCATGTCGGTGACCATCGGCTCAGCCAGCGACCGCGATGACAAGGTGATGGTGACGGTGGCCAACTACATCACGCCCACCACGCAATATCTGGTCGACGCCGGCTCCGGCGAATCCAGCAAGATCAAGACCCTGCCGGCCCGGTTCGACGCCAGCAAACACGTCATGGTGCAGTACTGGGTGACCTCGAACGACGGCACGCGCATTCCCTATTTCGTCGTCCGGCCCCTCGCCATGAAGGAGGACGGTACGACGCCGACTTTGCTCTACGCCTATGGCGGCTTCCAGATTTCCATGACGCCGTCCTACTCGGGCACGATCGGCAAGCTGTGGCTCGAGCATGGCGGGGCCTATGTGGTGGCCAATATCCGCGGCGGCGGCGAGTTCGGGCCCAAGTGGCACAACGCCGCGCTCAAGGCCGACCGGCAAAAAGCCTATGACGACTTCTTCGCGGTCTCGGAGGACCTGATCCGCCGCAAGATCACTTCGCCCCGCAGGCTCGGCATCATGGGGGGCTCAAACGGCGGGCTGCTCATGGGCGTGGCGCTCACCCAGCGGCCCGAGCTTTACCACGCCATCGTCATCCAGGTGCCGCTGTTCGACATGCTGGGCTACACCAAGCTGGGCGCCGGCGCCTCGTGGATCGGCGAATACGGCGACCCGGACATCCCGGCCGAGCGGTCCTTTATCGCCCGCTATTCGCCCTACCAGAACCTGCGCGCCGGCATGGCCTATCCGGAGGTTTATATCGACACCTCGACCAAGGACGACCGGGTCCATCCCGCCCACGCGCGCAAGGCGGCGGCGGGCCTGAAGGCGCTGGGCTATCCCTTCCTCTATTACGAGAACATCGACGGCGGCCATTCGGCGGCGGCCAACCTGAATGAGGCCGCGAGGCGTTCGGCGCTGGAGTACACCTATCTCGCCCAGAAGCTGATGGACTGATGACTTTTTCGCTGCGCTACCGCTCGCCAAAAGGGCTCGCTGCTTGAGCGCGCCCGCCGGCCTCGACGAAGTTCTGGCGGCCGGCTGGACCATGGCCGCCGATGGCAAGTCGATATCCCGCGCCTTCAAGTTCGCCGACTTCGCCGAGGCCTTCGCCTTCATGACCGCGGTAGCCCTGGCGGCCGAGAAGATGGACCACCACCCGGACTGGACCAATGTCTACAACCGCGTGGAGGTCACCCTTTCCAGCCACGACATCGGCGGACTGTCGCCGCGGGACGTGAAGCTCGCGAAACGGATGAACGCGCTGGCCGGATAGCGAGTGCGCGCCGCAGGCGCTTTGAAATAAGTACACGGAGGCCACAGAGCCCTCGGGCTAGCCCGAGGGCATGCACGGAGGTCACGGAGCTATCCGAGCGCGCTCAGACCCTCCGTGTCCTCTGTGCCTCCTCCGTGATCTCCGTGTACTTATTTTCAAGGCGGCTCCGCCGCGGAGGCGGACTGAATTGACGCCCAGCCCGTCACACCTCTAAGTGCCGCAAACCAGAAAGCGGGAGAACAGCTATGGGCAGGCTCGACGGCAAGGTCGCGATCGTATCGGGCGCGGCGAGCGGCATCGGGCGGGCGAGTGCGAAGCTGTTCGCCAGGGAAGGCGCCGCCGTCGTCGCCACCGACCGGGCCGAGGGCGTCGAGGAAACCGTGCGCGAAATTCACGCGGCCGGCGGCAAGGCCATCGCCCTGATTGGCGACACCTCCAACGAGGGCGATGTGATGAACTGGGTGGCTACGGCGGTCAGCGAGTTCGGCGGTCTCGACATCCTCTACGCAAACGCCGGGGTCTCCAGCGCCACGGAAGGGTTCGCGCCCTTCCTGGAGCAGTCGGCGGACACCTGGTCGACGGTGCTGCGCATCAACACCATCGGCCCGTTCCTGGCCATCAAGCACGCCGCGCCCGCCATGATCGCGCGCGGCGGCGGGGCCATCGTCTGCACCGCCTCGGTCGCCGGCATCCGCTATGGCGCGGGCCCCGCCCACTATTCTGCCAGCAAGGCCGGGGTGATGAATTTGGTTTCGACGGCAGCCCAGGAGCTGTTCGGGACGAACGTCCGGGTCAACGGCATCTGCCCGGGCCTGATCGAAACCGGCATGACCAAGCCCGTCTATGACCGGGCCCGCGCCAAGGGCACGGAAGGCAAGATCGGCCAGCTCAATCCCCTGATGCGCGGCGGCCAGCCGGAAGAGATCGCCGCGGCGGCGCTGTTCCTGGTTTCGGACGAAGCCTCCTACGTCAACGGTCACTGCCTGGTGGTGGACGGTGGGCTTTCAAGTTCGCACCCGGTGGCAGGCCGGCGGCCGATGGTGCTCGGAACGCCCGGCTAGGGACCAACTCTGTCTCCTTCCGTTTGTCCCCGCGAAGGCGGGGATCCAACCGCTGGCGCCGACTGCGCCTCTTCCCCGCCAATGGCTGGGTCCCCGCCTTCGCGGGGATGTTCGGTTGTGGGAAACAGCCGTGCTAGGCTGATAAAAAAAGCGGGGGAAAGTTCGATGTTGAAGCGCGCAATTCCTGTGGCCGGCGCTGCCCTGGCCATTTTTGTCCTGGGTTCATCGGCTATCGCCCAACCCCCAGCCGCTGCTCCCGGAAGAGCCGGACGGGGCGGAGCCGCCGCTCCGGCCGCCGCGCCCGGCTTCGTCCTGCCGCCTGAGAACGCCGGCGGCCGCTACGCCGGCAATGGCGAGCCGGACTTCAAGGCCCGCTGCGCCGCCTGTCACGATCCGGCGGTCGGCCGCGCCCCCAGCCGGGCGGAACTCGAAACCCGGTCGTCGGAAGACATCTATGACGCCATGAAGGACGGCGCGATGGCCACCCAAGCCGCGGGACTGAACGAAATCCAACTCTACGCCATCGCCTATTTCCTGACCCACAAGGCGCCGGTGCCGCGCACTTCAGCGCCCGATCCCAATCGCTGCGCCACCCAAAAGCCGCTCGATCTGCGCGCCGGTGTCTGGAACGGCTGGGGCTTCGATCCGGCCAACAGCCGCTATCAGCCGAACCCTGGCCTGACTACGGCCCAGGTGCCGACGCTCAAGGTCAAATGGTCGTTCTCCTATCCCGGCACCAAGAACGCCCAGGCCACCGTGTTCGGCGGCCGGGTCTGGGTCGCCTCCATGGCCGGCAAGGTCTATTCGCTCGATGCGAAGACCGGCTGCGTCTACTGGCGCACCGACCAGCGGGCGGGCGTGCGCGCCACCATGACCGTGGCGCGCAATCCTTCAGCGCCCAGCAAATACGCTCTCTATCTGGGCGATGACCGCCAGTATGTGCGCGCCCTCGACGCCCTCTCCGGCAAGGAGCTTTGGGCGACCCGCATCGGCGACCACGTCTCGGGCCGCATCTCCGGCGCGCCGACGCTCTACAACGGCGTCATCTACGCCGCGCTGGCCTCGGGCGAAGAAAACCTGATGGGGACCAGCAACTACAAGTGCTGCACTTTCCGCGGCGCGGTGGCGGCCGTGGATGCGCGCACCGGGCGCCTGATCTGGAAACGCGAGGTAATTTCGGCCCCCCTGACGCCAACGGGCCTCAATCGTTTCGGCGGCCAAATGTATGGACCGGCCGGCGCCGGCATCTGGTCGGCGCCGACCATCGACGCCAAGCGCGGCCAGCTGCTGGTCGGCACCGGCAACAGCTATACCGAAGTCGAGACCGCCGCCTCCGACGCGCTGGTCGCCATCGACCTCAAGACGGGCGCCATTCGCTGGACCACCCAGGTCCTGCCCCACGACAATGCCGTCGGCGGTTGTCACCAGGGCGCCAACTGCCCGCCGGCGCCCGACTACGACTTCGGCTCCTCGCCCCACATCATCACTGTGGCCGGCAAGGACCTGATCGTCGAGGGCAACAAGTCAGCCATCGCCTACGCCTTCGATCCCACAGACGGCCACATCGTCTGGCAAACGCCCAAGCTGGGATCCGGCGGCGCCCTGGGCGGCTTCGAGTTCGGCTCGGCCACGGACGGCAAGCTGTTCTACGGCGGCCTTGCTGACGCCGGCGGGACCAACGCCAAGCCCGGCCTCATGGCGCTCAACCCCGCCAATGGCGCGGTGGTCTGGCGGGTGGACGGCGAGCGGGTGGCGACCTGCCGCGTGCCCTCCGGCCGTTGCGCGCCGGGCTATTCGGCAGCGGTGAGCGTCATCCCAGGCGTGGTGTTCGCCGGCGACATGAACGGCTGGCTGCGCGCCTTTGACGCCGCGACGGGGCGCGAGCTCTGGAAGTACGAGACGACCCTGCCGCTCGATACGGCCAACGGCGTCAAGGGCGCCGTCGGCGGTTCAATCGACAATGCGGGCCCGACCATCGCCGGCGGCATGGTCTATGTGCACTCCGGCTACAACGGCAACGCCGGCGGCAATAATGTGCTGATCGCGTTTTCGCCTGACGGAAGGTGAGGAGCGGTCGCCGCCCCGGCGGCAGCATGGAATGGCCAACGATTTGGCCATTCCCGCGACGAACGCCCGCGCTCTGGCGCGGGCAGGCGCCTGTCAGATCGCGGCCTGGGAATGCGGGCCGCCGGGGCGGCTGATTTCCCGGAGCGCTTTGCCGAGATCCTTGCGCGATTCCTTGCCGGCAAGGTCGCTCAGCGAGACAATGCCGATCAGGCGCTTTTCGCGAGTGAGCACGGGAAGCCGGCGAACCTGCAGCTCGCCCATGTTCTCCAGAACGGCGTCGCAGTCGTCGTCCTCGAAGCAATAGCGGATCTCCCCGCTCATCGCTTCGCTGACCAGGGTTTCCGGACCTTTGCCTTCAGCGACGGCGCGGACGGTGATGTCGCGGTCGGTGATCATGCCGACCAGCCGGTCATTGTCGCCCACTGGCAGGGAGCCGGCGTCGCATTCGGCCATGAGGGTCGCGGCCTGGCGGATGGTGTCGTTCGGACCGGTGATCTTCACGTCACGGGTCATGCACTCGTTCACTCTCATCGGGAGGCCTCATGATTATCTGGAAAGGCCGGCGGATCGCCGGTTCGCATAGAGAACCGGCAGGAGGGTGATGAGTTCCGGCAGCTCAGACGGCGCCGCAGGCCTTGGCGAAACCCACCACCTGGGCGGCCAGCATATTCAGCGTGTCGCCGGCCCGTTCGCTCGGTGTCTGCACCACGCCCAGCGGCGTCGGCCAGCCGCGCAGGGCGTGGACGATGGAGCGCATGGCCGCCAGTGTTGATCCCCCGGCCTGCGGTCCGTCGGCGGTGACGATCAGCCCGACGGCGCGCCCCTCCAGATAGGGCCGGGCGTCGTCGCGCAAATCTTCCAGCCCATCGAGGGCGTTCTTCACGAGACCGGAAATCGAGCCGTGATAGCCGGGGCTGGAGATGATCAAACCATCGGACACGCGCACGGCCTCGACCAGATCGGAACGGGCGCCGAGACCGTTTTCGCCTTGCGGATCATAGAGCGGCTGGGTGAGCAGGGCCGAGCCGCCGAACAGCCGCGTGGTCGCGCCCAGCGCCTCGGCGGCGCTCAAGGCGCGGCGCAGCGCGTCCTCGGTGGCTGAGTCAGGTCTCGCCGTTCCCCCGATGCCGACGATCAACAATCAGCTGTCCGCCTGTTCGGGCGCGAAGAGTTTCTTGAGCTCATTCTTCATGATCTTGCCGTTCGCGTTGCGCGGCAAGGTCTCGGTCATGAACAGCACCTTGATCGGCACCTTGAAGGCGGCCAGCCGCTCGGCGACGAAGGCCCGCAACTCGCGCTCGGTGGCGGTTGCGCCCGGTTTCAGGGTGACAACGGCGGCGGGTTCCTCGCCGAGGGTGCGATGGGGCACCCCGACCAGGGCCGCGTCCATCACCGCCGGGTGGTCGTAGAAAACGTTCTCGACCTCGATGCAGTAGATGTTCTCGCCGCCCCGGATCAGCATGTCCTTGGCCCGGTCGATCATGAAGAGGTAGCCGTCTTCATCGATCCTCGCGAGATCGCCGGTCTTCAGCCAACCATCGACAAAGGTCTGGGCCGTGGCCTCGGGCTTGTTCCAGTATTCGTGCACGACATTGGGTCCATAGACCCACAGCTCGCCGATCTCGCCGGCCGGCAGCGGGCCCTGGCCGTCGATGGTCATGATTTTCATGTCGCCGACCGGCACGGCTGGTCCACAGCTGTCAGGCTTGGCGACATATTCCCAACCCACATGGCTGGTGAAGGTGGCGCAGGTCTCGGTCATGCCCCAGCCGTTGCCGGGGCGCGATCCCTTGAAAGTCTCCCGGATCTTGCGGACCAGTTCCGGCGCCGAGGGGGCGCCGCCATAGGAGACGGTTTCCAGTGAGGAGAGGTCGTATTTTTCCCGGGCCGGGTGCTCGATCAGCTGCCAGGCGATGGTGGGCACGCCACCCGTGGCGTTGACCTTTTCGCGCTCGATGATCCGCATCGCCTGTTCCGGCTCCCACTTGCGGATCAAGACGAGCTTGCCGCCGGTGGCGACCAGCGGGCCAAGCGAGGCGAAACAGCCGGTGACGTGGAACAGTGGCACGACCAGCAAACTGGCCTTCTGCGGCTCCAGATGCGGATCCGGATTGGGCAGGGGATCTCCGGCCATCAGCAGCGAGCGCCCGTTGCTGACGCCGGTGGCGCCGACATTGGAACAGCCCGCGCGGTGGCTGGCCATGGCGCCCTTGGGCTTTCCGGTGGTGCCGGAGGTGTAGAAGATGGTGGCCGGGTCCTCGGGTTCGAGCGGCACATCGGGCAGGGCCAGATCGGGCAGCTTGCCCCAGTCGCCCACCGCGCCGATCACCTCTTCCAGCCGGGAAACCTTGGGATGGGCGATTTCCTCGTCATGGCGGGCGACGAAGACGTGGCAAAGGTCGGGGCAGGTGTCGATGTGCTCCGCGATACGCTCCAGCCGTTCGGAATCGACGATGGCGACCTTGGCGCCAGAATCGGTCAGGCCGTAGTGCAGTTCGCCTCCGGTCCACCAGGCGTTCAGTGGGGTAATGATCGCCCCTGTCAGCATCGAGGCGAAAAAGACCACCGGCCATTCCGGCAGGTTACGCATGACCAGCGCGACACGGTCGCCTTTCATGACGCCGCGGGCGATGAGTTCGTGCGCGAGGGTGAGGGTTGCCTTGCCGAAGGCGGGATAGGTGGCCCGGTCGTTCTCGTAGACCAGGAACTCGCGATCCGGATAGGTCTGGCTGGCCATGAACAGGTGGCGGAAGGTGGGCGGCGCATTCTTCCAGGTGCGCACCGTGCGGCCGCGAATGACCTGGTCCACCATCTCGAACTTGGCGCCTGGCGCCGTGAGCAGCGCGTGGGCCTGATCCTTGGTCATTACGGGCCAGCCGGGTGGCAGGGGGGCGGCTTCAGTCATCGCATCGTCTCTTCCCGTGGGCGGGGGGCGGATCGCCCGTTTCCGGCCCTGTTTAGCCCCAAACCCCGACAACGGCTCAGGTTTCCCGCGTTGGCCGCGGATTGGTTTCATCTATAGCCGGGCAGGCGTGAGGCGCAACTGCGCGAGGGGCCTAGTAGAGCAACTGGGAGATCGCCGGGACTTGGGTCGCTTCGACGAGGACGCCTGCCGGCGGCGCTGGCGCATCGGACGCAGGAACCGGCGTGGCGAGCTGAAGCCGCGGCTGGCTGCGGGCGGCGATTTCACCACGATTGTCCTGGCGCACGCCGATCAGATAGGCCTTCGGCTTGAGCATCAGGCCCGGCTTGGGATCGGCCTTGAGCCCCAAGGTGCGAGCGATATCGGCGACGAAATAGACGCAATTGG
>Ga0114966_10001343_pt1 | contig 22891 bp, 19 predicted proteins | sample M_130207_XF_Meta_FD_87029 | JGI IMG/M metagenome (GOLD analysis project Ga0114966, IMG submission 87029) | Freshwater microbial communities from Lake Montjoie, Canada to study carbon cycling - M_130207_XF_MetaG | ecosystem: Environmental > Aquatic > Freshwater > Lake | place: Lake Montjoie... | reverse complement strand
GTTAGCAACTGTGCTTTTATGAGCACACTGAGCGGTTTGGGCTTTTGTTTCGGGTTTGCTAGGTGTTTGATGTGGATTCATGAAAATGTTCGCTCTGTTTCGAATACATGAATCATCAGGATACGTACACACACAATGAAGCCTACGCAGAATTTCTCGCCGGTTGGGACGAGAATTTTTATGCGAAATATGCGGACACCTTGAAACCCGACGAAATCGGGGGCCGAGTATTGGATGTCGGTTGCGGTGTGGGTCAGGTCGTCAACCGATTAACCCAAGCGGGCGCGGAAGCTTTTGGAGTGGATGTCAGCGAACCCAGTATTGCCAAAGCTCGACAATTTAGCACGCGTTGCCAGGTCTATAATGGGAGTCGGTTACCCTTCGACGATGGCCACTTTGCCAGTGCGGGAGCCTTGAACGTCTTGGAACATGTGGAGGAACCTGAAGCATTTATCCGAGAGGTGGTGCGCGTCGTACAACCCGGTGGGAAGGTTCTTATTTCCAGTCCCAATTTTCTACGGTTCGCTGGGTTTCGAGATTATCATGTACATATGCGCGGGCTTCGCCAAAAATGGCTGAACTTCCGTCGGCAATTAGCAAAGCGCCGTCAGATCGACAGGGAACCGGAGAAAGTTCGCTTCGACCGATTGACCCCGGTTATCAAAACGCCCTTCACCCCCGATGATGACGCAATCATTGCGACCCATGGGCTAGAGATTGGTTTTTTCTTGGAAAGAAACGGTTGCGAGGTGTTGCAAGTATCGACCACCGATCGGTACGTTTGGCCACCCTTGGATTGGGCGTTAAACGCAACCCCATTACGTTACGGCATGTTCAGTGCCTTCGTCCTCGCTCGGAAGAAATAACCCTCACCCTCGATACACGATCAGCATCCCGTAATCATCCACCGCCACTTTTGACTCCATCGGAAGGTGGGAGTACGTGATGGTGTGGAGGCTGATGATGTTCGTCTCCCCAATTTTTTGGAGTGCCATCGTCACGAACTCATCGAACCGATCCTTCCCCACCTCCTGACACTCAATCCGACGAATAGTCCTAATCCGAATCTCCGCTGGCCCTTGTTTGACCGCAGCCCCGAGGGGCGGATTGCTTTTTTGAATCAAGCTATGGGTGGGAGCAGCCGTGGTGGGAACAACGAAGTGTTTCTCCTCTCGTCCATGGTTAGCAGGCGGCGGCGGGGGAGGAGGAAGTTCGTGCTCTGAAGCAGCTACGGCTGCAGGAATGTTGAATGCCTTGTTGCATACGGGGCAATCAATCTCGGTTCCGGCAAGTGTTGAGTCCGCCTCAAGAACCTGCTGACAATTGGGACAAGGGAAGGTCACGTCCATAATTCAGTTTGCGTTGAAGTTGGCTGGTAAGGAAACCCTAACAGGCAAGAACAAAATTGCGAACAAAAATCTCCATCCCCCACTAGAGTGGTTGTTAACGTTGAGTTGGCTCGCGGCGTCCGTTGTTTTTCTCTGGTGGGTTGGAACCCGAATTGGGATTGCGCGGATTCCGTTCGGGCGATGGGGAGGCAGGGCTCGGACTTGGATTCGCTACGATCGGGGGTTGGTTCACATTGGGCGGGGGTTGCCTAAAGGTAGGTGCAGGTGCTCGGTAAGCTGGGGCGGGTGCTGGTGCGGGGGTCGCTATGGCGGGGCGCGGACTTGGATTCGCTACGATCGCGGGTTGGTTCGCATTGGGCGGGGGTTGCCTAAAGGTGGGAGCAGGTGCTCGGTAAGCTGGGGTGGGTGCTGGTGCGGGGGTCGCTATGGCGGGGCGCGGGTTTGGAGTGGTTGCAATCGTAGGGCGGTTCGCGCTTGGCGGCGGTGTTGGAGTGAAGGATCGAACAATTGGCGCGGGCGCGGGCGCTGGTGTTGCGATTATCTGCCGCGGATTGGGGGTCGTCACGATCGCGGGACGGTTGAAGTTGACCGGTGGTCTGGAGTAGGTGGGTGTTGGAGTGATTGGCCGAGGTTCAGGACGCGCCGCTGGAGCGGGGTTGATGGTTAGTTCCGGCGTGACAGGCCGTGTTTGGGTGGGCGGAGAGGGTCTTCGCTCGAAGGATGGCGTAGCGTTAGGTCTCGCCGGAGGAATCGTAGGTCGGTCGGTCTCGATCTTGGCGACGGGTGCTGGAGATCCAATCGGGCTTTGCTCAACCACAGCCGACCTGTTCAGTGGTCGCTCAGGACCGCCGGTGCGTTTGTCAAAGGGTGATTCCTGACCCGGTCGAGTCACGGAGGGTGAAGTTCGCCCTGGCAACTGAGGACTAGACGCACGGCCTGGTGTCACGTCGATTGGGGATGAACGCACGCGCCCTCTGTTGACAGGCACTCCCGGAGATCCAGCGGTGACTGGTGGGGCCCGCAAAGGATTTGGCGTTTGAGATCGGCCTACTTCTTGGGAACTGCGTACAATGTCAGCTGCTTGGGTTTGATCGGAGTTGGGTGCCTGACGATGTACCACTAGTTTGGAACCGTCGCGGGTCAACTGCTCAGGTCGAATTGAATTGCGGGAGCCATGCGGCACGTCGCGAACCGACACCTGAGGCACCTCGGTGTGTGAAGCTCTTGAGACGCGATCCCTCGGCACCCCCTGATTGATCATCGCATGGTTATGATTCGCCGAGATATTCACTACGGTGCTGTTTTTATGGAAGTGTTCCGCCTGCGGCCGTGCAATATGATGATCAAAGGGACGCCGTTCGCAGAGACGGCTATAGCTCACGACGGTGAAATAATCCCACGAGAGGTTAAAGCCAAAACTGCTCCCGACGTGGGAATCATGATAGCTAAAACCAAAACCAGAGCGCCAGTGCGCTGCGGGAGGTAGAGGAGCCCATCCACAGTAGGCGTCGGAGTATCTCCAACTTACCCAAGCGGGACCCCAGGTTGTGTCGGGAATCCAGCACCAATTGTAGCCAGTCGGTCGAAACCATCGGCCATAGTGAAAAGGAGCCCAGCCCCAAGAATAATCTGAGTGCCAATACCAGCCATAATCCGAATAAAGCCAACGCCCAGAATGGCCGTAAGGTCGCCAGTCTACCACGGTTGTGGCGACGGTCGGCTGCCAGCACACCCCATAGCCTGGGATAGTTACCCAAGTGCCGTAAGGAGTAAGAGAGTTTTGAAAATATTGATAGGTCACTTGCTGCTGAGGTGGCAAGGCGGTGATTACTTGTGCCGGAGATGCCTCTGGGGGTGCCACGGTAGGGGCGTCTGGCACGGTGGGAGCGTTCGGAATGGTTCCAGAATTGGGGACGTAATTACTACTCACTTCGATGACGGGAACCACAGCAACGGCAACAGTAGCGGGCTTGTTGGCCGGCACCTGAGCTATGGGTGGGACACTCCCCTGCGGATTATCGTGAGCCAACATGGCCTCGATGATCTCGGAGGAGATTCCAATGTCGTTCAGGTAGACAATATCTTCTGACGCTAACTGAAACGCATTGGTGGAGCGGGTGATGTAAGCTTTTATTACCGTATCGCTCAAACCGGCCTGGGCCAATTTAATGACCTGATGTGTCTCTTCCTGTAAGGCTAGGACGGGGGGAGCGACAGGGGGATTTAATGGTGCAACATCATTCGTTAGGAGTGGAATGATTGGCTCGGGAACCGTCGCAATGGTATTGGAGCTAATGGAAGCAGAGTTTGTGCTCAGAGGGACAAGGGAAATCGTGTTTGTTGCCTCCGTTTTTCGGGCTGATTGCGCGTTCGTTTTGGCATTACAACCCACCATCACGGCGGCTAACAATGCCATTACCATAGTCTGGACACCGATTTTAATAACTGCGGCTAGCAATGTTCGTTTCCCACCTGAGACAGGAGGCGGGATGCACTTCGAGTGGGATAATTGAAACAGGGTTTTCATAAAGCGGAGTTACCGCAAACGGCGTTGATCGATTCAGTGAATCAGTTCATCTACTTCGATCATTAGACGAATACCCAGTTTCACTATTCATTGCTGGCTCGTTGCGCTTCCATGCGTCCCTTAGATCAGACGTCAAATTAAAGGGCCTCGAGTGACCGTTGCGCCTGTTCTTGCTTGGCCTGCCAATCAATCAGGCGTTTTCGGTGATCCTCCAGCACGGCGGGTGGCACTTTTTGCGTAAAAGATGGGTTCGCGAGTTTTTGTTGCACTTTTTCGATCTCGGCGGCGTTTTTCTCGATCTCTTTCAATAATCGCGAGCGCTCTGCATCCACATCAACCAAGCCTTCGAGAGGAAGAAAAAGTTCGCCCATGGCACCCGCAGCCATGGGTGTACGCTGAGTTGGGAGGAAGGCGGTATTGATTTCGACAGACTCGGCGTTTAAGAGGATCCGCAGAACTTCTGCATCGTAAGGGGACACGGCGGCAGCAGTGGGTTTGAGGACGAATTTTACCCGCTTGCTCGGTTGCAGGTTGCCCTCGCGCCGCAAGTTGCGACCGCGAACGATCAGATCGTATTTTGCCTCGACTAACTGCTCGTCGGTTTCGTCGAGAACATAATGCGCCTTGAACTGCTCGTCTAAGGGCTTAGGCCAACAGGCGTAGATGATAGTTTTTCCACCTTGATCCTCTGGTAGATCCAAATTAAACCCTAGTCCGTGCCAAAGCTCCTCGGTGATGAAGGGCATGAACGGATGGAACAACCGGAGCATATGCGACAAAACAAAGTCGATCACTGCCAAGCAATTGGCCTTGTGCGCTTCGTCCTGGCCATAGAAGACGGCCTTGGAAGCCTCCACATACCAGTCGCAGTACTCGCTCCAGAAAAACCGGTAGAGGGTATTGACCGCTTCGCTGAATTTGTACTCCGCCAGGGCACCATCGATTTCTCGAATCGCACGGTCGAGTCGCAACAACACCCACTTATCGTCGCTCGTCAAAAGTGCAGGGGTAATTTCCCCTTCGACTGCTCCTGCTTGCATCTGGCGAAAACGGCAGGCGTTCCAGAGTTTCGTACAAAAATTACGACCCAGCTCAACGAACTGTTCATCAAACAAAACATCCTGCCCGAGCGGTGCGGATCGCATCACTCCAAAGCGCAAGGCGTCAGCACTGTACTTTGAGATCAGATCCAACGGATCCGGTGAGTTCCCAAGAGTTTTTGACATTTTTCGCCCTTGTTTATCGCGAATAATGCCCGTGAAATACACGTTCCTAAACGGCATCTCCTCTTGGTATTCGTAGCCCGCCATGATCATCCGAGCGACCCAGAAAAAAATAATGTCAGGGCCTGTGACGAGATCTGTTGTCGGATAAAATTTCCGCAGTGTTTGCGTGGCATCCGGCCAACCCATTGTCGCGAAAGGCCAAAGCCAAGAACTAAACCACGTATCCAAGACATCAGGGTCTTGTTCCCAATTCTCCGGGTCGGTTGGGGGTTCGATTTCGACTCGAGGGACGCGAATAATACTAGGATCGTCCTGACCCAATTGTTTTTTTGGATACCAAACGGGGATGCGATGCCCCCACCACAACTGACGACTGATACACCAATCCTGCAACCCGACCATCCAATGATCGTAAACTTTGGCCCAACGTTCGGGATAGAACTTCATGCGGCCGTCCGCAACGACCGAGCGTGAAGCACCTGCGCTCGGATACTTTAAGAACCACTGCTCGCTGAGGCGCGGTTCGATGGGAACTTTCTCGCGCTCACTGAAGCCCACATTGTTGACATAGGGTTCTTCCTTCTCGAGCAATCCTAGTTCATGCAGTTTTTCGGATGATTTCTTGCGGGCTTCAAAACGGTCGAGTCCATCCAATTCAAGCCCTGCCGACGGATTCATCCGTCCGTTTGCAGAGATGACTTCGATCAATGGGAGTTGATGACGTTGACCGATTTCAAAGTCCGCCTTGTCGTGGGCCGGGGTGACCTTGAGCACGCCCGTACCAAATTCAAAATCCACATACGCATCACCAATAATCGGGATGAGCTTTTGGTCATGCGGCAGTTCCGCTGGCAACGGACGCAGGACATGTTTACCAATAAGATGTGCGTACCTTGAGTCCTTCGGGTTCACAGCCACAGCAGTGTCCCCGGGGATTGTTTCGGGACGTGTCGTCGCAATGGTGAGGAAAGTACCGGGCAGTTCTGCCACCTCAACTTTGAAGTAGTAGAGAAGTCCCTTCTGCTCCGTCATGATCACCTCTTCATCGGAGAGGGCAGTCTGCGAGACTGGACACCAATTCACCATGCGTTTGCCACGATAAATCAGGCCTTTCTTGTAAAGATCTACAAAAACTTTTTGGACGCAGCGAGAATACTCCGGATCCATCGTGAACCGTTCGCGGGACCAATCACAGGAAGCACCCAACTTTTTAAGTTGATCGATGATAATGCCTCCGTGCTTTTCCTTCCACTCCCAGACCCGTTTGAGAAACTCCTCACGACCGAGATCATATCGAGATTTTTTCTCCTCCTTTTTGATCTTTTTCTCCACCATTACTTGGGTGGCGATTCCTGCGTGATCAGTCCCCGGTAACCAAAGAACTTCTTTGCCCTCCATCCGAGCCTTCCGCGCAAGGATATCTTGGATGGTATTGTTCAGCACATGTCCCATGTGCAGGATTCCCGTCACGTTAGGTGGTGGGATTACAATCGAGTAAGCGGGCTTATTCGATTGGGGATTCGCAAAAAAGCAGCGGTTATCCAACCAGAATTGATACCACTTCGATTCGACAGATCGAGGCTCGTAGTTTTTGGGGATTTCTAACATGGAAAATAGATTTGTTTACGCCGGTTCCTGCTCACTAATCGTTGGCACTTTTCGGTGGCATCTCGGTTCTAGAAATGGCGAGCCTGTGGCTCAGATCAAGGTTAGTAAACGATACTCCAAGCTATCGACGAGTGCCTGCAAACTAGCCTCGACAATATTTTCACTCACCCCGACCGTGTTCCATTCCTCCTTGCCGTCCGTGGAACCAATCAGGACACGCGTCTTGGCAGCGGTGCCGGTATCAGAGTCCAAGATTCGCACTTTGTAATCAGTCAGGGAAATATCCGCCAAAGCAGGGAAAAAACGGATCAGAGCCCCACGCAGCGCGGAATCAAGTGCGTTCACGGGGCCATCTCCTTCAGCCACTGTATGAGCTTGTTTGTCCCCAACCTGCACTTTGACGGTCGCCTCACAAATGGAACTCTCGCCATCGCGCCGCATCGAAACGTGATAAGCTTCTACCTTAAAAGGTGCCTCCACATGTTTCAGCGTCTTCCGAATTAAAAGTGCCAAGGAACCTTCTGCGGCTTCAAACTCGTAGCCTTGATGTTCGAGTGCTTTGATCCGCGTGAGAATCTCCTTTAGCTCTGAGGTATTATTCGTTAGATCGAAGCCTAACTCTCGAGCTTTCATCACAATGTTGCTGCGGCCAGCGAGATCACTAATCAACACTCGCCGAGAGTTGCCGACGGACTCAGGATTCACGTGTTCATAGCTGTGAACAACCTTGAGAACCGCGTTGACGTGTGTGCCCCCCTTGTGCGCAAAAGCCGCAGCACCCACCCAGGGCTGGCGAGGGTCATGCCGAATGTTCGCGATCTCATCCACGAACTGCGAAAGCTCCTTCAGCTTTTCGAGTGCGCCGGGGCGCACACAGCTCCTATTCATTTTCAGAGCCAAATTGGCGATGGCAGTGATGATGTTACAATTCCCCGTCCGCTCGCCATAACCGTTCACCGTGCCTTGCACGTGCGAGGCACCCACTCCCACAGCCGCCAACGCATTGGCAACCCCTAACCCTGCGTCGTTGTGGGTATGGATGCCGATCTTAACCCGATCCAAACGAGCTTTCGCAGCCTGCACAATAATTGCGACCTCAGAAGGGAGACACCCACCATTGGTGTCGCAGAGAGTGATGTTATCCGCCCCTGCATTTTGGGCGGCTTCCCAAGTTGCTAGCGCGTATTCTGGGTTATCTTTGTAACCGTCGAAGGCGTGCTCAGCATCGTAGATAACATACTTCCCGTGCTGTTTGAGATAACGCACGGTATCCGAGATCATCGCAAGGTTCTCTTCGGGTGTGGTATTCAGAACTTCGGTCACATGCAGCATCCACGTTTTCCCGTAAATGGTGACAACCGGAGTTTCCGCAGCAATCAGTAGTTGAACCTGCTCGTCCTTCTCCACTTCGATATTCTTGCGGCGCGTAGAACCGAAGGCAGCCAAACGAGCATGCTTCCAATGACGCCGTTTGGCTTGGTTAAAAAATTCGATATCCTTGGGATTGCTCCCAGGCCAACCGCCTTCAATAAAATGCACGCCAAAATCGTCCAGACGTTCCGCGATGCGAATTTTATCAGCCACGGAAAAGTTGATGCCTTCACCCTGGCTTCCATCGCGCAGGGTGGTGTCGTAAATTTCAACTTCAAGATTCATAACGGCCGCTCTGTGCGGAACGGAAAGCATAAGTCGGCAACCGATAGAAGCAAAGGTCAAAAACCCTTGTTTGAGCTTGTCACTGTTCGCACGCGTGGTTTACCAAGAGAGGGTGCTCAGGAACGAATTATTTGGAGATGAAGCCAATTCCGACAGTTGCATATGGTGCTTGAACGACTGACAACACCCAGACGCGATGAGGTTCATCTACAATTTACTGTTCCTGTTTTCTTTCCTTCTGTCTGCCCCATTCTACTTTTTCAAAATGTGGCGGCGGGGCCATTGGAAGCGGGGGTTTTGGCAACGTTTCGGTGTCTTTGATACGCATATCAAAGCGGCGGTTAGTAACCGAAATAGTCTCTGGATTCACGCCGTCAGCGTGGGCGAAGTCAACATCGCTACTCAGCTGATTCGTTCTCTGGAACGACAGGCCCCAAACCTTAAGATTCTGGTCTCAACAACGACATCTACTGGGATGTCTGAACTTAGAAAAAAACTTCCGACTCATATTCTCAAAGTTTATTTTCCCATTGATTGGCCGGCGTTTATCAATCGCGCACTCCGAGTCGTAAATCCTGAAGCGATCGTGCTCATTGAGGCTGAGATTTGGCCCAATTTCCTTTGGAAAGCGCAGTCTCGTCGAATCCCTGTCTTTTTGATCAACGCCCGAATGTCCGAACGTTCGTTTCGCGGTTACCGACGGGCGCGTTTCATTTTCCGTAGCATCTTCTCCTCGTTTGCAGGTGTGGGTGTGCAAAACGAGGAGGACGCACAGAGGATGATTACCCTAGGGTGCCGAGCTAGAGTGATCAAGCAACTAGGAAATCTCAAATTTGATCCTGCGAAGGTCGAAGAACGTCCCGCTTTCAGTGTCGCGGATATTTTCCATCAGATTGGATTGTCAACAATCCCTCGGGTTCTAGTGGCTGGCAGCACCCATGAAGGTGAGGAGGCCATTCTCGGGGAAATTTTCATGCGATTGAAAAAGGTGTTTCCTGACCTGTTCTTAGTCGTGGTCCCTCGCCATTTTGAGCGTAGCCAAGGAGCCGGACGGGATCTAAAAAAAGCGGGTACCAAATTAGTTTTTCGGACTGAACTTTCTGTGCATAGTCATTTAAATCCGGGGGACATCGACTGTCTGGTCGTTAATACTACAGGGGAGTTACGCTATTTTTACGAGTGTGCGACCCTAATTTTCATAGGCAAAAGCCTGACGGCTAAAGGTGGCCAAAATCCGTTGGAACCTGCGGCCCTCGGGAAAGCCATCGTGTTTGGTCCGAACATGCAAAATTTTCAGGCTATCAGCGATTCCTTAGTGAGCGCGGGCGCGGCCAAGCAAGTGGCTGATGCCGCTGAGTTGGAGACTGTCATGATGGAACTCCTCACGAACGACCAAGCTCGCCACGACCTAGGTCAGGCAGCCGTGAAGGTAATGAGCGAGAACCAAGGGGCCGTGGAACGTTCGGTGCAGATGATTTTGAAACCGTTACGGAAAGATGACATCTACATCACCCGCACCGAGAGAAAATGATCGGGCCAGTGACTTAGCTCAAAATACGCCGACCTTCATCGAGGAAAATGCCTTTGAAATTCATTTCCAAGGCTTGTGGGTTGCTGGCTTTCGAGAGTGCTTCTTTCTCAGTAACCCGCCGCTCTTTAACCAGCTCAAAGAGGTCTTGATTAAAGCTCCTCATCCCGTCATCCATGCCGGTTTCAATCGCGGCGGCTAGTTTGTCTAGGCGATTTTCTTCGATCAGTTTCCGAACGGTGGGAGTATTCAACATGATCTCCTGCGCTGGGGTCACTCCGCCGGTGACGGTAGTGACCATGCGCTGGCAGACGACTGCTTTCAGTGTTCCTGCAAGTTGCCGACGCACTTGCTCCCGCTCGTCAGCCTTAAAGAAATCTAGAATTCGTCCGACCGACTGCGCGCAGTTTGTGGTATGGAGTGTGGAAAGCACCAAATGTCCCGTATCGGCTGCGCTGATCGCTGCGGCAAAACTCGTCGCATCCCGCATTTCTCCGATCATGATCACGTCTGGATCTTGCCGGAGCACATGCTTGAGACCCTCTGAAAAAGAGTTGGTATCCAGTCCTACCTCGCGCTGTTCGATGACCGATTGCTGATCCTCGAAAACAAATTCAATGGGGTCTTCGAGCGTGATAATATGCTTTTTGGAGTGCTTGTTGATGTATTGGATAATCGCAGCCAAACTGGTTGACTTGCCGCAACCTGTCGTGCCTGCCATGAGGATAATACCGCGATGTTCCTCCGCGATTGTTTTGATGATCGGTCGCAAGCCCAGTTCCTCAAAAGTCGCTACCTCGGTTTTAACAAAACGCATCGCGAGGGCGAAGGTTCCCTTTTGTTGAAAAACGTTGGTGCGAAATCGGCCTAAACCAGGCGCGTAATATGAAAAATCTACTTCACGGTCGCGTTCCAGCCGTTCCCGAGCATGTTTGGGGACAATGGTTTGGACCACATGGTTAATCCACGCCTCGGTGGGGGTGGGGCCCTGCACCTCGATCAACACACGATTAAGCCGAACAACCACAGGGCCACCCACTTTGACGTGGACATCGGATGCACCCGCTTGCACGGCTGCGCTAAGATATTGTTGAAAACTTTCCATGCCGAAACCTAGCACGGCCTGTGCCATAAGTGTAGCCGCAAACTAAATTTCGCAGCCATACCACGAACCTTTTCTCAAACTCACCACTCTATGACCGCAGCACCCCATGTCAGACCCGCGCCAAAAACAACTAACAAAACCAAATCACCTCGTTGCACACGCCCCTCCCGAACCGCTTCATCGAGGGCGATGGCCACCGAAGCCGCCGATGTATTTCCATACTTGTGGAGATTGATAAACACCTGTTCCTCGGTTGCGTCCAAACGATCAGTGACGGCATTGATGATCCGTAGATTGGCCTGATGCGGAATAATGCACTTGATCTGGCTGACCTCAAGGTGACACCGCCGAAGCACCTCCTGAGCGGCAGAGAGCATGGCGTTGACCGCACTTTTGAATGTCTCTTTTCCGTCCATCCTCAAATAGTGCAAGCGAGAGGCGACCGAATCCGGTGTTGCCGGGCAACGGCTACCGCCGGCGGGCATAGAAAGCAGTTCGCCTTTGGAACCATCCGACCCCATGCAGGTGGTGAGCAACCCATGACTGTCCGGTCGGGCTTGAATAATTGCAGCACCAGCTCCATCTCCAAACAGCACGCAGGTATTACGATCCGTCCAATCAATGATGGAGGAAAGTTTCTCCGCGCCGATGACCAACACCGTATTATACGTGTGGGACATCACAAATTGTTGGGCAATCTCCAACGCAAAAATAAAACCTGAACAAGCGGCTTCAATATCAAAACCGGCTGCACGCTTGGCTCCAATTTTCTGTTGAACCAGACAGGCCGTTGAGGGAAAGAGCATGTCAGGCGTGATCGTTGCAACGATGATCAGGTCGATTTGATCCGCTGTAACGCCAGCATTTTGCATGGCCCTCCGTGCCGCCTCAGCCGCTAGATCCGAGGTGTATTCGTTCGCTGCGGCGATCCGCCGTTCCTTGATGCCCGTGCGTGAGGTAATCCAATCGTCCGTGGTTTCAACGATTTTCTCGAGATCGCCGTTGGTCAGAATCCGCTCCGGCACGTAAGAACCCACACCCACAATTGAGCAGACACGGCCGTTGAAGCCCTCTTTTTGACGAGGGTTATTGAATCTTTTTGTTGAAGAATCGTTGGTCATTTCGTGAGTGACACAGACTTGCCCAGAGTATCGGCGATTTGCTGAATAATTAAATCATTAATCCGGTGCTCGACTGCTTCACCTGCCACGCGAATGGCATTCATCACCGCACCCCTGCGAGCCGAACCGTGAGCTTTAACCACATTCCCATTGAGACCCAGTAGTGGTGCCCCACCATAGACATCCGGATCCATTCGCTGCTTCACCGAGCGGAACGCTCCTTTCGCGATCAATGCGCCCAACTTTCGGATGGGTGTCGCGGTCAATTCACGCTTGAGAATTCCAAAAATACCCTTGGCCAAACTCTCCGAAGTTTTGAGCACGATATTACCTACAAATCCATCGGTCACCACGACCTCGACACGGTCTGAGTATAGGTCATGACCTTCCACATACCCAACAAAATTTAGCCCGAGATGCGCGCATAAGGCCGCAGCCTCCCGAGTTAATTCCGTCCCTTTTGAAGCTTCCGTCCCGTTGCTGAGGATGCCCACCCGAGGGTGAGTGCGATGAAGGATTTCCCGAGAATAAATGCTGCCCATAATCGCGAACTGGGCGAGATGGATGGGCTTGCAATCGGGATTAGCACCCGCATCAATCAGAACAAACTCTCTTGTCTCAGAAGGAATCACTGCGGTGATCGCAGGTCGCTCCACACCGGGTAATGTACGCAATCGAATCGTGGAGGCCGCCACCAAACCACCGGTGTTGCCCAACGAAACCATCGCATCTCCTTTACCCTCTTTGAGCAAATCTACCGCTCTCAGAATGGAGCAGTCCTTTTTGCGGCGTAATCCCTCGACGGGTTTATCCTCCATCGTGAGAACCTGACTCGCGTGGGTGATCGAGACTCGTCGATCAGAAAGACCGGCGGCTTTGAGTGCCGCGAGAACATCAGGCTCATTTCCCACCAGATGGAGTTCGGTAATGTTCGGGTTCGCTGCCAAAGCCAGCTTCGCCCCGAGAACCACCTCCTCGCACCCGTGGTCACCACCCATGACATCCACGACTATGCGCATAAATGAAAAAAGCGTGGAGAACCAAGTTCTCGGCACGCTTTTTCAACGCGAATTAAGCGAAGGCCTCAACTGCAATGACCTGACGGCCCTTATAGAATCCACAAGCTGGGCACACTCGGTGCGGTGTTGCAGGAGCCGCACACTGGGAGCAAATGCCCAACTGTGGCAGCGTCAAAACACTGTTATACGCCCGGCGCATGCGCTGGCGGCTACGGGAAGGTTTACGCTTAGGTACGCCCATAATCTCTCAAATTTATTTTAACTTCAACTTGTCCAATTCACCCCACGCGGAGGACTTTTCCTCGGCTTGAGGCGAGGTTCCTGGCGTCGCCTCATTTGTCGGCGGCTCCACGGTCAACCCTTTACATTCCACGCTGCACAACGGATGCCGCGGAAACGCAAGAAGGGCATCCTCTCTCAGGTACGGAATAATGTCAACACAATCATCCACAATTTCGGGACTGTCCTCATCATCCAATGGAACGAGCAAATCCCAAGGATCGATTTCTATCAACTCCTGAAACGAGCGAAGGCACCGTACGCATTCGCAATTCAGTTGAAGCGCGATGCGCCCTTGCACAAGAATGTTCTCCCCTGAATAACTAATGGCGAGATCATACTGCAATGGCGAGTCCACGCGGATCATTTCATCATTCAGTTCAAACTCGACTTCCTGAGGAGTCAATTCACCGACAAGGTGGAGATCCTCCTCCGCGAGCAAGTGAAGATTAATTAAAATTGGCATAACCTAAACAGTCGGTTGAGGAAGGGTTGAGGAGAATACAGCATCCAGAGCCTCTCGCACAGGGGGTGGAACAAACGGCGTCACATCACCTCCGAGTCGGGCAATCTCTTTCACCAACCCAGAACTCAAAAACGTGTAGGTATCTTTTGGCATCATAAAAATGGTCTCCACGCGCTCGTTTAATTTGCGATTCATGAGCGCCATCTGAAACTCGAACTCGAAATCAGACACGGCCCTTAGTCCTCGAATGATGATATCGGTTCCGCGTCGCTCGACATAATTCACCAAAAGTCCACTGAAACAATCCACTTCGACATTGGAAATGTGTTCCACGCAACGACCCACCAAATGCTGTCGTTCCGCCATCGAGAAGAGTGGCGATTTGCTGTCATTTTTTACGACAGCAACCACGACCCGATCGAAAATCTTCGCCGCCCGTTGGATGATGTCCAAATGACCGTTCGTGAGTGGGTCAAAACTGCCTGGATATATGGCAATGCGCACGCTTCAAGTTGCCACAGGCAATCAAATTTCGCCAACTCCAATCTAGCGGGATGAAGTTTTCTTCAGAGGGCTAGTGGGAGTTCGTAGCACGCCAACTCTCGCTGATCTCGGATAAATATTTTGCCATCCGCCACAGCAGGATGGTTCCATTGCCTTCCACAGATCTGCCACCGAGTTAATTCTTGGGGATGCTCTGAATTTGCGGCCAAGCTGATCATTTCACCTTGATCGGTCAGCACCAATAACGTCTCTCCAATTCCAATGGTGGCCGAATACTCTTTACCGAACCCAGGGAGCGACCAGAGCTGGCGTCCCGTTCCTGCGTCGAGGCAGACGTAATTTTGCAATGGCCCCTGAGCATACAAAGCCCCTTTGATCGACACTAGGCTCGCAAGGTTAATCTTGCAGTCAGGGTTTGACCATTTTTGCTGGAATTGAAAATCCGCTCCGGATTTGCTCGCCGAAAAAGCCACCACCCCGAAGGTATGGGAGTTCACAAACACCGTGTTGCCCACAACTAATGGCGTTGCCACATGTCGATTTGCTGCGGTGCGTAAGGTGGGGTTCGCTAGGAGTTGGCCGTCTTTTAAATCGACCACGAGCAATTGTGTGGCCGTGAGAGCCAACACTACGGGCGTGCCAGCCAGCACCGTCGAAACCAACGACGAATAAGCTGCATCATCCTGACCAGCCTGCCACCGGACTCGACCGGTTTTCTTATCACACGCCACCAAGGTTGCGCCGTCTGCTTTTCCTTTTCCAACCTGAACCACCACCAAATCTCCGGCGATCACAGCAGTCCCATTATTTCCTCGGCGGCGCGCGGTTCCTTCTTGGGCTTTCATGCCTACAAAGATGACGCCGAAATCTTGCTCGAAACTCAAGCTCCAAATCTTGTTCCCAGTCGCCGCATCGAGGCATTGAAATTCGCCTCTGCACGATTGTAGATAAAGGCGATCGCCGTCAAGGAATGGAGTGGATCGAGGTCCCTTCCCCCATTCATCCCCGAAAGTGACCGCATACTCCTTGCGCCAAATTTCCTTGCCTGATACCGCATCCAAACAGTGAGCGGTTTCGTGACCGTCCTGATCATCTAAAATATAAACTCGACCACCCGTGACGATGGGTGAGGAGAATCCTGTGCCAATAGGAATCTTCCATTTTAGCAACATCTGAGAGGCGTCTTTTGGGAGAGCAACTTTAAGCCCCGAAGCGACGCCATCGCGCTGCGGGCCACGCCATTGAGGCCAGTCCGCCGCAGACAGTGTTAGACTACACCAAATCGTGAGAACCTGAGCTATAAGATGAACTTTCATAAAAGTAGGCTTTTTTGACGCCATACCCATCCAGTTGCATCAATCTTTCGTCTCACCATTTGGTATCTGTCAATCGTCCGATGATATTTTGTGCTAAATCGTCCGCCAACAGGGGCAGTGCCTGCACTTCTCCAGCGTTTTGATTGTTGCCAACGCGCACCATGGATCGACCAATAATTGTTGAGTCGAGCACTAGGCGGCCAGTCGAACGATCCATCGCCGTTATCTTGACAACCATTTGCAGTTCAAAATCACGCACTGTTAGCAGATCGTTGGGTTGGAAAGTCAGCCCACCTCGCGTGTAACCAATGATAACGCCGTTGATAATAATGTCCCCATCGCCATGGGTATCCAGTCGGTAGGTGCCATCTTGTTGCACTCGCCGACGCAGGGCAAACCCAACTGCCTCGCCTAAGCGGGGTTCGATCGTCTCATTCCGAAATAAATTGACCTGAAGCGAACGTGACCCTGCAGGGGCACCGTTGGTTGGGCCTAGTTGATAGCTACTACAACCCAAAAGTGAGAACACAAGAAACACGACCGCCGAAAATAAAACACCCCAGGAAGCCTTCTGACTCCTACAAATCACAGCGGTTAAGCGGGGGTGTTTTCCACCTCTCGGTAAAGATAATGGCTGCACACTCACTTCTCTTTACTCTGCTGCACTTTTTTTTGTTTGATCGACTCAATCCGCTGTCTGGCTTCTTCAGCGTATTTTGAGGTTGGATCCTTCACTAACACTTCGTTGTAATAGATCAGTGCGGCATCGAGCTTTTTCTTCTTCTCGTAAAACTTGGCAATACTGTAGCTCCCTCGCGCTTGTTCCGCCTTCAAATCGGCAACCACTTTTTGAACTCCAGGAACTCGGGGTTCATTGGGATATAGAACCGCAAAATCAGAAAATGTAGCGATCGACTGCCCAGCGATCCCTTGGTCATAATCCGCTGTTTTCGCCTGTTTATGATAGGCCTCCCCCGCTTTATAGAGTGCGTCGGGAACTACTTTTTCCATGTCGTGATAGCGATCCGCAGCTTTCTCATAAGCTTTGACGGCCGCCGCATAATCTGACTGTTTTTCCCGAGCGGTTCCAATGCTTAACTGTGCCAACGGTGCTACATCACTATACGGGCCATTCTTGATCAATTTGTCATACATCTCGGCTGTCTTATCCATCGACGGGAAAAAAGGAACAACGCCCCAAAGTTTAAACCATTGACCTGCCAAAAACCGATTCGCAATGGCGTATTGCCGCTGCAATACCTCCTCATAATTGTCCACCTTGGGATATTTAGTCAGCAGGCTTTGATAGGTGTTAAACGCTTTTTCATCCTTGCCCACCTCCTCATAGCAGCGAGCTAAAAGGTATTGACCGTTGGGAGCGTAATCAGACATCGGCCACGTATTCACGCCGTGCCTACTGGCACGCATCGCCGTCTTAAAATCCTTTTGATCAAAAGCGGCTTGCGCTACCTCTAATTGTTCCTTAGCACGAGTGCGCCGCCATTTGGCCCCGCCGACCGGTTCCCAAATCCACCCTTCACCCGGACGATAAATGAGAGGGGCCGGTGTTTCCCGAGGCAACGCCAAGAATACCACCACGCATAACACTAAACGCATGCAGCCACGAATCATCTAAGTAAACTAGGCGAGCCATCCCATCAAAGTCAAGAACCACAGAATAGCGATTCATCTGCTAAATGTCCCTTACCATTGAGCAATCCTTCAACGCATATCGATCGAGACAAAAAGTTTTCGAGGACAGTCCTGGAAATCTTGCCATCAAATTGAAATTCGCTAGGAAGCGCGCTGAAGTTCTGGTCGGCGAGACAGATCATGCCTCCAGCGCAAATGGCAAACGAGGTAATGACCGCCAAGAATCCTCTGATTGAAAAGCGTTTCATGGAACCGTTCATAATCGCATTATGCCTTGTTTATCGAGATTGGGCGGTCGGTTTGCAAGGGGTATTTGGTGCTTGGACGTTTGTCCCGTTCTGTTAGCTTTTGGGTTATGCAACCTTGTGTCTCATCAACCCCGGTTTCGAAAGGCCCGTCGCGGCTTCTTTCGTTGGATGCTTTTCGAGGGTTTGTGATGTTACTCATGGCGTCTGAAGGGTTAGGTCTATCTCATCTGGCGAAGAATTGTTTAGAATCCCCTGTTTTACAATTTCTTGCTTATCAAACGGATCATGTCGCTTGGGTGGGTTGCTCGCTTTGGGATTTGATCCAACCGTCCTTTAGTTTCATCGTGGGAGTGGCGGTACCCTATTCCATCGCCAACCGAGTTGCGAAGGGCGACAATTTCTCGAAATTATTCACCCACGCGTTGTGGAGATCACTCCTGTTAGTTTTGTTAGGGGTTTTTCTGCGCAGCACTCATCACTCACAAACCTATTGGACGTTTGAAGATACTCTGTCTCAAATCGGGTTAGGCTATGCTTTCTTGTTTTTGTTGGGTTGGACAAAATCGAAGATCCAATGGATCGCATTGTTCGGAATCCTGTTTTTGTATTGGCTCGCGTTCGCCCTCTACCCATTGCCATCGGCGACATTTGACTATGCATCCGTGGGAGTGCCGGCGAATTGGGTTCACCTCCAGGGGTTTGCGGCGCACTGGGATAAAAACACCAATTTGGCAGCCTATTTTGATCAGTGGTTTCTCAATCTTTTCTCCAGGGAGAAAGGATTCACTTACAATGGCGGCGGTTACCTCACGCTGAGTTTCATACCCACGTTGGGGACCATGATTTGCGGGTTGCTGATGGGGGGGTGGATCAAGTCCGATGCCCCCGCCGCGAAGAAACTCAAATACATGATCATCGCCGGGGTGATTTGTTTAGTTGTCGGGCAGGTTCTGAATTTAACAGGCATAGCACCCATGGTGAAACGCATTTGGACCCCCGGTTGGGTCGTCTTTTCTGCGGGGTGGTGCTGTCTCCTGACGGCATTTTTCTATTACACCATCGAGATGAAAGGTTATCGAGCTTGGGCTTTTCCCTTGATCGTCGTGGGGATGAATGCCATTGCGATTTATAGCCTTGTGCATTTGATTGATGGGTTCATCGCTCAATCGTTCCAGATTCATTTGGGCCGTCATTTTTTCAGCCTCTTCGGTGACGCATTTTCTACCATGTTCCGAAACGTCACAGTCCTCGCCGTGCTCTGGCTGATCCTTTTTTGGATGTATCGTCGAAAGATTTTCCTGAAGCTTTGAATCTGAACCTCACTTACTGTTATCGGAGGGCTGGTTTAGAAAGAGTGCCATGAGTATCGGCAAATCCAACGTAAGTTCATGAGCGAAGTCCTAGTCATCGGCCACAAAAATCCGGATACAGATTCCATTTGCGCCGCGATCGGGTATGCGGAGTTCAAGCAACGCACGGGAATGCCGAATGCGGTGGCAGCGCGATGTGGTGACACGAACGATCGGATCGATTTTGTTTTGCGGACGTTTGGTTTTCCTGCCCCACGTTTTGTCGCGAACGTCGCGCCTAAGGTTCGTGATGTGATGCAGGATAACGTGGTGTCGCTTCCCCCCACGGCAACGGTGGCGGAGGCTTTGGGGCTAATGGATGAGCGGAATATCCGTGTCCTACCCGTTCTCAACGAGGATCGCAGCTGTCGAGGGCTACTCTCCTTGTTTAAGATGTCCAAATTCTTTTTTCCTGCGCCGCATCGGTTGTTTGATTCGCGGACTGTCCATGCTTCCCTACGCAATTTGGCGCGAACACTCTCGGCGGAGATGCTCTTTGTGCAGGATCCTGATCGAGTCGAATCGCTCATTCTGATGATTGGGGCGATGTCACTCGAGGCATTTGCGAAACGGTTGCCACTGTATCCTCGGGAGAAATTGATCGTGATCGTCGGTGATCGGGAGGATGTTCAAGATCTTGCGATCGACCGATGCGTGCGTGCCATTGTTATTACGGGCGGTTCGAAAGTATCCGACGAACGCTTCGACGCAGCGCGCCGAAACGGGGTATCGATGCTAATCTCGCCACACGACTCAGCCACGACCGCCATGCTCTCTCGGACCTCCATTACCGTGGAGAATATGATCCACGATAAATTTCTGGCTTTTCAAGCGGAGGAGTATTTGGCAGACGTGCGAGGATTAGCAACCGCGTCGGTTTTTCAGGCATTTCCCGTCCTCGATGAACGTCAGCGCGTCGTGGGAATTCTTTCCAAATCAGATCTCCTGCGGAAGGTAGATCGCCAGTTAATCCTGGTCGATCACAACGAACTTTCTCAAGCAGTCAACGGGGCTGAAACCGCCGATATCATCGAGGTGATCGACCACCACCGTGTCGGCTTGATGTCACGAACTCCGATTTTATTTCGCAACGAACCCGTGGGATCCACCTCTACCATTGTGGCGGAAATGTTTCTACGTTACCGACTCGAAATGTCTCCCAGCTTGGCGGGGATATTGTTGGCGGGGATCGTTTCCGACACCCTGAATCTGACATCACCTACGACCACGGAACGAGATGCCGATATCCTCGAGACGCTGGAATCCATTTCAGGCGTCAACGCCACCGCGTTTACCGAGAAACTTTTTGCGTCTGGATCCCTTTTGGTCACAAAAACGGCGCAACAAGCCGTAGCCACCGACTGCAAAGAATACTCCGAGAACGGAAGAGTTTTTTCCGTAGCGCAAATTGAAGAAATGGGTTTCGACCAATTCTGGAAGCGTAAAAAGGAAGTTATCAAGGCCCTTGCTGAGCATCGTGAAACAAACGAATACTTTTTTTCCGCACTGCTCATCACCGACGTGGTGACGCAATCATCCTTATTGCTACTTGCAGGAACAGACGCCTTTGTCGCGAAGATAGAATACCCCGAAATTGAGCCGGATATCTATGAACTTCGTGGCATCGTCTCACGCAAGAAACAATTGCTACCCTACCTCACGCACTGCCTCGAACAGTGTGCGAGCTCCTAATTTTTTCTTGAGATGTAGCAAATGCTTCAGTTGGGCAGCAGCATTTCATCGCTTAGAAAAGTAAACTTTTTCAGCTTCGAGGTTAACCTGCCCCAATCGCACCCAATGCGTTCGATCAGGAAGGGTTTGTTACTATTTGGAAAACTTCCTGCCTGCCTAAATCTCTGGCTTGAATCCTGCTGTTGGTCACTCGGTTTTTGCTGTGGGATTTTCGAGCTTAATGAGGTGTGATCAACCCTGAATTATTACAATTCTGGGTTGCATTTCTTTCTACCGACTCACTTTGAGTATCCTCCATATTTTCTTGGGACTCCTTTTTTTATGCCTTCCTCCGTTGGCTCGGTCTGAGGATCAACCGCTGGATCCCAAGGCCCTTGCAGGAACAACTGGTTATCATCGCGCCTTGAATTGGCAACAACTTGAGACCCCCTCTTGGTCTGAGGCTCACCAACTGCACTCGGGTGTTTGGACAGGTCGAGAAATGCTTGTGTGGGGTGGTGCCGGCGATTCGACTTGGTTCAATTCGGGTGCTCGCTATCAGGGTTCATCGGGACGTTGGAACACTCTCTCGATGGAGAACACGCCCTCCCCTCGATGTGGTCAGAGCGCGGTGTGGGCTGGAGATCAGTGGCTGATCTGGGGCGGTTACGAGCGTTCCTCTCATCCTCTTGGCATCATGGTTCAAACCGGTAGTGCGTACGACCCATTGGGTGATCGTTGGATTACGATCCCCACGGACGGAGCTCCGTCGGCACGTGCCGATCACACCGCCATTTGGACAGGGAAGGAAATGATTATCTGGGGAGGAAGAAATCAAGATCAACCCCTAGAAGGAGGCGGACGGTATAATCCAAAACTAAAGACTTGGACTCCCCTGAACCGAACCAACTCCCCGCCACCGCGATTGAATCAGACCATGATCTGGACTGGGGAAGAAGCCATTGTTTGGGGAGGATTCTCTCTAAATGAAAGCAACTCACTGATTCAAGGGTTCAAATACCGGCCCGACCGTGACGAGTGGGCTGGAATCTCAACGCAATCTGCCCCGTTGATGAGAGAAAATCACACCGCCATCTGGACCGGAAAAGAAATGATCATCTGGGGTGGCAATGCGGGTGAGGTTAACCTGAATACAGGAACCTGCTACGACCCCAAAACAGATGTCTGGAGAATGATTTCAACGCACCATGCCCCGAGTGCCAGAAAACTTCACACCACAATTTGGACAGGAGAGGTCATGGTGATCTGGGGAGGAGAAGGTAACGGTGGAAACCCAACGGACTGGGGAACTTACAACCCCGCTACCGACACATGGAGAAAAACCAAACCCGCCGCCGAACCCAAACCCCGAACCAACCACACGATGGTCTGGACGGGCCAAGAATTGATTCTCACAGGCGGCCTAGCTGAAAATGGTGACCTCCTGCCAGACCTCTGGAAAGGAAAGCTTCCACCCCAATAGCTCCGGGTTTTTGGAGTTACTGCGGTGCTGTTATTTTGCCGTTTTTGACGAAGATTACATCTTGCGGTTCCTCGAACGGTTCCCATCCGTAGGATAATCCTCGATTGATGGCGATTCGTTTCGCGTGGAGAAAGGCGGGGAAGGAATCTCCATAAACAAGAAATGATATATACACAAAATTTTCTGACTGGCTTTCAAAGTAACGAGTCAAAGCCGCTGGATTAGCCATCGGGTCGATACCCTTTTCTTGCTTAGGCTGAGCTTCAGTGTCGCCACCGGATCGAGATATCCACTTGATATCTGCTTCATTGGGGCTGGAGTCGGAATCTCTACAAATATAAATCTTTCCATACTTGGCAATGACATACGTTGGTCTCTTATCGGTTTTGTGTTCCTTGGGCAGCCTCAATTGACGCTGCGACTCGTTCACTCGGGCGGTTGTTTGCTTTCCAAGGTCAGCGAGCCGTACCGTCAAGCGCTTAACGTTTTCTTTCGCTGCATCAACGCTGTTTTGGGCTTCAACTTTTCGAGCTTGAGCCATCGTAAGTTCGGAAACTAGCTGCTTCATTCGTGCGCTTGGGTCGTCATTTGCGGTGACATCTAAATCCTTAGCCTTCCTTGAAGCTAGGTCACGCAACACCTTCACCTCATCCTGTAGTTGTTGGCGAGTAGCGAGGAGTGGCAATTGCGATTTCCAACGTGGGTCGTTAACCTTGGTTTGCAATGTGGTCTGCAGTTGAAGGGCCTTCTGCAAGTTGGCCTGAGCCAAATTCAAACGCCGTT
>Ga0114966_10001342_pt1 | contig 22893 bp, 20 predicted proteins | sample M_130207_XF_Meta_FD_87029 | JGI IMG/M metagenome (GOLD analysis project Ga0114966, IMG submission 87029) | Freshwater microbial communities from Lake Montjoie, Canada to study carbon cycling - M_130207_XF_MetaG | ecosystem: Environmental > Aquatic > Freshwater > Lake | place: Lake Montjoie... | reverse complement strand
TGTGCATGACTCGCAGGTGGCGATTCCTCTTATGAAAATCACCTCTGCGCGGGCGACTCATCTATACGAACTGATGGATTCGGCCTACGACGCGGCCTCGATTCACGCCATGAGCGCCCGACTTTTTCATGTGGCGATCATTGATCCGAAGACACAGTTGCCGTGTCGGGTGAAGCCGATCCCGGTTTTGGATCCGCCGGAGGTGATCCGATATCGGGAGCGGACGATGACGGAGCGGGTGAATGGGCGTCTATCTAAAGGATGAGTTTGGTGCCCGTTTTGTCAGGGTGCGGGGGGCGGCCAAGATGATGACCCATCTGATGCCCGGAGTACTGGCTTTGACGGTGGATCAGCTGCTGCGCCTATCCCGCTAAGTTGTTAAAAAGTGGTCGAAAAGAAAAAACAAACAAATCGATTATTGTTTAAAATTAACATCTTTTCATTAACGATTTTTTATCAAGAAACCGCCCAGGACAACCCGTCGAAACACGTCCCACGAGGCTCCCCCCCCCACTGCCTTACCACGCCTGTCAAGCGTTTTGCACGGAGTTTTGCAAGTCCCTCACGCCCCTTTTACATTTATATTTCCTTTTTTTCCAATCACTTAAAAAACAACATCCTCTACGTTACGGTCTCAACGGCCAGTAGTCTTTAGGTGGGAGTCAGGGCTGGAAACGGCTCTGCCCCTGTCGAGGACTGCATGGACGATCCGATCATCATCATCATCATCACCGAGCTGTGGTAATTCGGGCAGCGAAAGCTGCCCATCTCATGCGTACACAGCCGCATGTAAACAAAAATTGAAACTTCAGCACTGGCTCTACTCAACAATTCCTCTGGTATGATTCTGAGGAGTACCTCCGCTAAGGGTACTCTTCGGATCGCCAGCTTCGCGTCCTCTCCTCTTCGGTCTTTTGTCGTTCCACCAAAGAAATGCGAATTGCTGGTCTATTCCTGTTCATCTTTCCGGCCCTTCTTTACACGAGCTCCCACCGCTGGCGCTCGGAACCCATTTCTGTCCTCGCTCTCCAAAACTCCTGGAATTCACCCGTCTATACCTCCCTCAAACAAGCCGCCAGTCAAGCTCTTTCCCTAAATAATTATCAAAGTGCATCACAGTCGTTCCAACGAGGCACCGAATTCGCACTGTCGCGCGAAGACTTCGTCTCAGCAGGTCGCTTTTCCTTCAACCATGCTAGTGCTCTCATGGCCCTCGGCCGCTTTCGCAACGCCCTAACGACCTACCAACAGGCCAGAGCATACGCCCAAAAATCCGGCGACCATCAAACCAGTCAGACGATCCATCTCGCCTTGGCCAACCTGTACCTCGCGTTTGGCGACCGCGCCGCTGCCGCTTCCGCCGCTCGCCAAGGCCTCGACGCCTTGGATCAGAAGGCAGACCTGCCCCGCCAAATGTCCATTCGCCTGATCCTCGGACGGCTCAAAGCTCGCGAAAAAGGCCTCGACGCCAGCCTCTCCTATTTTCGGGATTCGATTGCAATCGGGCAAACCATTGATGCGGCCCCAAACCCGAGCAAACAATCTCATGAAGCCGATGCCTGGGACAATTTCGGTTTCGAAGCCCAGCGGCAAAAACAGATCGCTCTTGCCGAAGATGCTTATTGCCGCGCCTGGCGTCTGCGATCGTTCCGCCACGATCCCCGTCTCGTCCAATCCTATCCGCTTTTGGCCGGTATCTATTACGAAAGTCGGGACTTACCCCGTGCCAAATTGTGGAACGAGCGGGCCTCACAGGGGGCAGCCAATCTTCGCCTGCGCAAGCCATGGACCATCCTGCACCGCCGAGGTCAGATCGCCGCCGCCCAAGGGGACCCGGGGGCCGCCTTGGGCGCCTTCGAAAAGGCGCTCGACGAAGCTCGTCGCTGGCGCAGCGGCGTCATCCCCGCAGATCAATTTCGTTCCAATGCCGAAGTGGAATTGAGCGATCTGTTCGACGACTACCTCCGCATCGCCCAAGCGCTTCCCCCGTCCGTTCACTTCCAACAAAAGACGTTCCAAATCCTCCAGGAAAGTCACGCCTGGAGCCTCCAAACACAACTCGAACTCTCGGCAGGCATCTCGGAGCGCCTACCGCCCGCCTACCACCAGGAGTTAGCAAAAGTCCGGCAGCTTGAATCCAGACTCCTGAGTGAGCAAAACCCGGTCGTGCGAGCAGACGCGGACCAGAGAAGGCGTAACCTGCTCGAAATGGAGGCGGCCGCCGGTATGCCCGCCCAAATCAGCGGAAGGGCCGAGTTACGAATCGGCCAACTATCGCCCACCGAAGGCGTGCTGACCTTTCATACCGATGAGCCCACCTCACAACTGTGGCTGCTCACCCACCGTGGCATTCAGGTCGCTCGCCTACCGGGACGGCGCGAACTGGCCGCCGCTGCTCTAGCCTTTCACCAAAGCGTCTACCGTAATTCGTCAACCCTCCATTCCGACGGCCAACGGTTGCTCAACCTCCTCCTCGGCGACCTACGAGAGTCCACTCTGGCCCTCACCGATTGGCGAATCGTCCTCGACGATGGGTTGTTTGACATTCCATTTGCGGCTTTATCCGTAAACGAAAGAGAATTTTTGGTCGACAACCACACTGTATTGCAAGTGCCTACTCTTGGCGTATCGGCCGCCAGCAAACCCTTGCATGGGTCGTTGCTGGGTGTCGGAGATCCGATTTTTAATCAGGCCGATCCACGCTTTCCAAAATCCATTCCTCCATTCTGGCAGCAATGGCCCTTCTCTACGGCCAGCTTGCCCGGCTTCCAGCTACCGCGCTTGCCCTCTTCTCTCATCGAGACCAAGCAAGCGATGGCAGCATGGGGCTCTGGCCGCCTCCTGACCGGCTCAACAGCGACCAACGACGAACTTTCTCGCCTGCTTCGCGTCGAGGCCCCCACCGTCCTCCATCTGGCCACCCACGCCATCCCGCTCACAGCCGCCGGGGCATCGGAAGAGGTTGGATTGGTGATGAGCTTAGGCCCAGACGGCCAAGCACGCTTCTTCGCACAACGCGATATCATGGCGCTCCGCTCCGCGCCCGCTTTGGTCGTCATGAGCGCCTGCCAATCCGGGCAGGGCGAACAACGGCCAGGGGTCGGAGTCGTCGGCCTAACCCGGGCTTGGCTGATCGCCGGTAGCGAGAACGTAGTGGCTAGTTACTGGCCGGTCCTTGATGACGCCGGTCCTTTCTTTACTACTTTTTATCATCATGTTGCGCAGGATGCTGCGATGAATCCCCCTGGCCGCGGGCGTTTTGCCGTCGCGGCCGCTTTACGCCACGCGCAACAAACCTGCCGTCGCTCGGATTCCTTCCGCGCGCAGCCTCGTTATTGGGCAGGCTTTTTTGTGGCTGGAAAAGGATAACCTTGTGATATACGCTGCGAGTGATCTCCCCAACCCTCCGGACAATTCGGAACCGTCTGGTCCCCCCAGTGACGCCCACTCCCCGAGTGAAACCATAGATTGGAGTGAACTGGTTGCCGCCGTACAACGCGGTGAAAACGAGGGCATGGAACGGCTCTATACCGTTTTTGCCCGCGGCGTCCGCTTCTTGCTGATCCGTCAGTTGGGTTATCAGGACGTGGAAGATAAAATCCACGATATCTTTCTGATTGTAGTGAACGCCATTCGCCGGGGAGAACTGCGAGAACCAGAACGGCTCATGGGCTACGTCCGCACCGTCGTCCGACGCCAAGTGGCAACCCATATCGATGGTCTCGTCCAAAGCCGACGCGACATGAGCGACGTCGAACTCAGCTATAAACTCATCGACGAACGCGATGATCCAGAGGCCGAAGTTCTCGGTAAACAGCGCTTCCGCATCATGGAACAGATCCTGCGCGCCATCTCCCGCCGCGATCGGGAAATCCTCACCCGCTTCTATCTCCAGGAACAGACTCAGGAACAGATCTGCACCGAGATGGGCCTAACCGAAACCCAGTTCCGCCTCCTCAAATCTCGCGCCAAGGCCCGCTTCGGCGAATTGGGCCGACGCAAGCTGGGCTCTAAACCTACAGAAAAAAAGAGCTTCCGACAATCCGGCGGCGCCTGAAAAAACAGCCACTAATCCCCTTGACGCCAGACCCACAGGAGGAGCACAATAGCTTTCATAGGCGAAACAAAGGCGAAACTTGGCTCTCCCTGTCCTCTCTCTTGCAGAACTCGTCCGGCGTAAAGCTCCCGCCGCGGAGCTCTGCCCCTACACCCCGGCTGACCTCGCCTGCCTGCTGCCGGGCCTAGCCCCAGGCTCGATTACCGAAGTCACAGGCTCACGCTCCTCCGGCCGTACCGCGCTGCTCCAAGCCGCCTTAGCCGCCGCCACCGGCCAAGGCGAACTCTGCGCTCTGGTCGATGGCGCCAACACCTTCAGCCCCTCCTCCGGCCAAGCCGCCGGCATGGCCCTTGACCGGCTGCTGTGGGTCCAGTGCCAGCGCCATCTGCAACACGCCCTCCAAGCCGCCGACATGATTCTCCACGGAGGCGGCTTCCGGCTTACGGTCCTCGATCTGTGCGAATTTCGCCCCGAGGAACTCCAACGCGTCCCCCTCTCCTGGTGGCATCGCTTCCGGCTCTCGGTCGAGAACACCCCCGGCCTGCTGCTGATTACCGCCGCCCAGCCGGTAGCCCGTCAATCGGCAACCACCCAGTTCCAACTCGCCTCCAGGACGGCAAAATGGAGCGGCAACCTGCTGCGCGGACTCGACCTCGAAGCCAGCCTCCGCAAGCCGCAGCGCGGCGAAACAGCCCGCCTACGGGCACAGGCCGGGTGAGCCCTCATGATCGCGTGCGTCTACCGCCACGGCGGCCCATTCGAAAATCTGCCCGTATTAGCCGAACAGTTCGCCGGCGCCTATGAGCAGCCTGACGACGATACCATCCTCTTCTCCGTCGCCGGCCTCGGCCGCCTCTTCGGCCCCGCCCCGCAAATCGCCGCCGAGATCGCCCGCCAAGGTCAGGCCCTCGGCATCGCTGGCAATATCGCTATCGCACGACATCCAGACACCGCCCGACTCGCCGCCCAACACCGCCCCGGCCTCACCATCCTCTCCCCCGGCCAGGAGGGCGAAATCCTCGGCCCACTGCCCATCACCGTCCTCCCCGCCGTACCCGATCTTCTCGAAACCCTCACCCGCTGGGGCATCGAAACCATCGCCGATTTCCTCGCCCTGCCCCCGCTCGGCGTGCTCGAACGCCTCGGCGAAGAAGGTGGTCGGCTCCAGGCGCTGGTCGATGGCCGCGGCCATCGACCCCTCCAACTCGCCCGCCCCGTCGAACAGTACATCGCCGTCCGCGAACTCGAAGCCCCACTCAGCAATCTCGAACCGCTGCTGTTCGTCGTCTCGAGCCTCCTTCACGACCTCACAAAGCGCGTCCTCGCAGCCGGCAACGCGATCCGCGAAATCGGCCTGCAACTGGAGATGGAACGTTGGGAGGTCAGCGAACGGCTGATCGGCTTCCCTTCCCCCGTCCAGGATCCCCGGACGATGCTGAAGCAACTCCAACTCAACCTCGAAGCCAACCGCCCCCGTGGCCCGGTGGTCAGCGTCCGCCTGGAGCTTCGCCCCACCCCGCCCCTAGCCGTTCAGCAGGGCATGTTCAGCCCCAACGCGCCCGAACCCGAGCGCCTCCAAACGCTCCTCTCCCGCTTGGCCGCCCTCACTGGACAGGGCACGGTCGGCTCCCCAGAACTGTTGAACACCTACCGCCCCGACGCCTGGCGCCTCCGCCAGCGCAGCTTATTCGCCGCCGGCACGGCCACCGCCGTCGCCGCCGCTCCGCAACTGCAACTGGCTCTGCGCCTCTTCCGCCCGGCCCTCCCGGCGCGGGTGCGGCTCCACCAATCCCGCCCCGAACATCTCCAATCGCCCGGCTGCGAAGGCCCCGTCGTCGCCGCCGCCGGGCCGTGGCGGACCACCGGCGAATGGTGGGCGGAAACAGCCTGGGCCCGCGACGAATGGGACGTCGCCATCCAAGGCGCCGGCCTCTACCGCATCTATCGCCAACACTTAGGCGACGTATGGTTCGTCGATGGCGTTTACGATTAAAAAATACCCTGGAAACAACTCGCCCAAAACGCACTCGCTCGCCTCGGCTACCGCCTCATCAATACCCGCACCCACTACTCCCACAACGGCCTCCACTTCCTCTCCGACCCCGCCTTCCAAACCGCCTACCCCTACGGCGTCGCCGCCAGCCACGGCCACGACCACAAAAACCCACTGGCGCGTCCACGTCGCCCTCTGGGCCGCCCGCCAAACCCTTCCCACGCCGCTTCTTCCTCATCGATACCTTAGCCGGACCAGCCTTCCACCAATACTCCCCCGCCGAAGCCTACGTCACCGACCTCACCCGCGTCCAAGCCAACTTCGCCGAATGACCCCAAGCCCACATCGCCCCCGGTACCGTACCCGAAATCCTCCCCTCCCTCGACACTAGCGAAATCGCCTTCGTCCACATCGATATGAACTGCGCCCGACCCGAACGCGAGGCCTTCGCCCACTTCTGGCCGCTCCTCTCCCCCGGCGGCATCGTTCTGTTTGACGACTACGTCTACTACGGCCACCAAGCCAACACCCCCGCCCTCGACGAAGTCGCCGCCCGCCTCGGCCTGAAAATCCTCGCCCTCCCCACCGGCCAGGGCCTCGTCATCAAACCGGGAACCGGCCAATCTCCCCCACCCGCGCTCCCGTAGCCCGCCCATACGCCTCCGGATGCAACAAAATCTGCGTCCCCCGCACCCCCGCCGACACCGAAATTACCTCCCACAACTCGGCCGTCTCGTCCAAATACACCGGGAAATCTTTCTTCGCCCCCATCGCCGTCACCCCACCCCGCACGTACCCCGTCAACGGCTGCACCTCCTTCAACGACACCAACTCCACCTTCCGATCCCCACTTACTTTCGCCAACGCCTTCAAATCCAACTCCATATTCCCCGGAATCACCGCAAAGCACAGCCCCTCCCGATCGCCCCGCGCCAGCAGCGTCTTAAACACCTGCTCCGCCGGCAGGCCCACCTTCTCGGCCACCGTCACCGCATCCAAATGTTCTTCATCAACGGCATAGCTCCGCAGCTCATAAGAGATGCCCAAAGTATCCAGGATTCGCACCGCATTCGTTTTCATCGCGTCTATGCCTTATTCTAAAGGCCATGCGTTGGATTATTCTTCTCCTCACAACCGCCGCCCTCGCCCAAAATCCCGATACCTGGCAAAAGAAGGGCGAAGACGCCTTCCGCACTGGCAAGTTCGTCGAAAGCGTCGAAGCCTTCGATCAAGTCTTGAAGTTAGTCCCCACTTACTCGGCCCAGCACTGGCAACGCGGCATCTCGCTCTACTACGCCGGCCGCTTCGCGGAATGCCGCAAGCAGTTTGAACTCCACCGCACCGTCAACCCCGAAGACGTCGAAAACGCCGTTTTTCATATGCTCTGCGCCGCCCGCATCGATGGCCTGCCCGCCGCCCGCGAAAAGCTGATCCCCATCTCCGCCGATACCCGCCACGGCATGATGCAAGTCCACGCCCTCTTCGCCGGCAAAGGCACCGCCGCCCAAGTCATGAACGCCGCCAAAAGCGGCGGCCCCTCCGCCCTGTTCTACGCCTTTCTCTACATCGGCTACTTCGAAGAGACCGCCGGCCGCCGCGAGGCGTCCAAGCAACATTTCCGCGAAGCCAACCGCCTCGCCGGCCCCGACTACATGGGCGATACCGCCCGCGTCCATTGGAAGGCTCTGCAAGACGGCAAGCTGCCCTAAAGCAAGAACCGCTCAATCACATTCTTCGTAATCCGCGACACGTCCGCATCCGGAAACAGCGCCGCTGGCCACGTGATCGACCCCACCGAAAATACCGCCCCGCCCGAAGCCGTGTCGAAGGTCACGATCTCCGCCCCGCCCTCATCCACGTTCGTCCCCTTCGCCAGTAACACCGTATTGGCCGGCGACGACGCGCTGCGCTTGTCCGTCTCATGGCCCGAAGCCCCGCCCGGCACCCGCTCATGCAGCGTCTCCTGGCCGAACTCATCCCCGTTCTGCAACCCCGTCCCGGCAAACGCCCAATGGTCGGCGTCGATCACTTTATACGGCGCCGAAGTCATAATCCCGGTCTCCGTGCAGACCACCCCCAGCAGGTTCGCCTCCGATTCCAGCGTCCGCGCCATCCGGCTTTCAAAGCGGCCGCCCATCTCGCCGCGCTCGCTGTACAGGTGCGACAGGCAACGCATCGTCCCGTCAGCCGCCAGGGTCACTTCGCAGTTCAACCCATTGCCGCCCAGGTACATAAACTTTCCGCCCCGCTCAAACACCCAGCTTTTCACCCGCAGATACATCTCTCGCGTCCAGTATTCTGGATGAACCGCGATGATTAAGATGGTGTAGGCGTCCAGCGGCAGCGTCCCGTCGTGCAACTGCGCTTCGGCGTAAAGGTCGTATTCGAAGCCTTCCCGCTCCAGCCAGCCGTACAGCCGCCACTCCCCGGGAAGCTGGCCACATTGAATTCGCCCCGGAATCGGGTCGGTAATCTCGCCATCGACAAGTAAGTGGTTGTTCGGCTCGGGCCGATCGAACGATAACGGTCGATACTCCTCATCAGCGGGCCGCCAACTTCCGAACGGAGTCAGATCCGTATATCTTCCCAGGTCCTGCCGCGAGTTAACGACCGGAGTAGAAGGCAGCTCCGTCGCGTTGACGTAGTTACTCCTACCGCCGTAGTTATTATAAGCGTTCCAATTATTCGTCGCCGCCAGCACCGCGATCTTCGCCACCGGCTTGGCCGGGGCCACGATCCACGGAAAGCTGAACGACCGGCCGGAGGGAGTCTTCGCCCAGAAGTAGTAGAGACCAGAGCGTTCGGGCGCTTGCACGATCGGCGGCGAGGGGTAGCCATCGTTGTTCCAGTGCACGCCGGTTTGCGTAAAGTCGCCATCCGGCAACATCTGCCGATTCGCCTGCGGCCCATGCTCATCCACCCAGCCGATCATCCGCACATACTCTTTCTTGAGTCCGTAACGCCACAAAGTAAGTTGGTACTGTTCGTTCGAATGAACCCGATACTCGCCCTTCTCCCCGCCCCGAATCCATTTCGGCCACATATATCCGATCAAGCCATCCGAAAGCAGCCGAAACTGCACTGGCGCACCAAGTTCGACAGTTACGGTCTTCGAACCAAACCCGGCCTTGGCCAGACTCACTCGATAGCGGCCCGGCGCTAAGTCGCCATAGAATGCGCCACGCGCCGAAGACCGGAGCACAGTAACTTCTCCCGAGGCCGCCTCAAAATCCGCCACCACCTCCGGCAGGGCCAAGTACATCTCGTCGCTCACGTAGGCTAGAACACGCATGTTCCTCGAATTGTATAGCATAGGCCCATGCGTCTTTTTGCCGAAATGAACCGCGAGCAACTGCGCCTCGCCGCCCCCTCCAGCTTGGCCATCCTGCCGATTGGAGCCACCGAACAGCACGGCCCGCATCTGGCCACCGGCATGGACTTCCTAACCGTCGAACGGATCACCCGCGCCGCCGCCGAACTCTCCCAGACGCCCGCCATCGTCACCCCCACCCTGCCCTTCGGCTCCTCCCACCACCACCTCGTCTTCGGCGCGACCCTCTCCCTGCGAACCGAAACCTACCTCGCCGTCCTGAAAGACCTGCTCAACTGCCTCGTCGACGATGGCTTTCGCAAAATCTACGTCGTCAACGGCCACGGTGGCAATCAGGATCTCATGCGCCTCGCCGTCCGCGATGTGCGCCTGGAACGGAATGTCGAGATCGGCTGCGCCGCCTACTGGGCGCACCGCGGCCCCGGCCACGCCGGCCAGTGGGAGACGTCCCTGATGCTGGACGCCCGCCCCGAACTCGTCGACCTGAACGCCGATTTCTCCGCCGGCCGCGAACCCAACTGCCGCCCGGAGCGCCCCGATTTCTGGAAAGCTATCAACGGCTACACCGACGACCCTCGCCTGGCCACCGCCGAATACGGCCACACCCAGGCCACCGAAATCATCGCCGAACTCGCCGCCATCCTCAAGGACTTCTCATGACTCGCCGCCAACTCCTAGCCCTCGCTGCCGCCCCCAGCCTTGATGCCGCGCCCATCATCGACACCCATATCCACCTCTGGGAGCCCGCCAAATTCCCCTTCCACAAGGACGCCACCTACGCCCCGCCCCCCGAGCCGCTGGAACCGTACATCGCCTTCATCAAGGCCGCCGGCATCCATCACGCCGTCGTCGTCCACCCGGAGCCCTACCAGGACGACCACGCCTATCTCTGGCACTGCCTCCATCAGCCGATGCTCAAGGGCACGCTCCTGCTCGACCCCATCGACCCCCGCACGCCCTCCCGCATGCGCGGCATGGTGAAGGAGCATCCAGACCGCCTCGTCGCCCTCCGCATCCACGCCATGAACGGCCCCACCGCGCCGCCGCTCCGCTCCGGCCCCATCAAGAACCGCGACCTGCGGGACCCCGCCGTCGCCCGCTGCTGGCGCACCGCCGCCGATCTCGGCCTCGCCATTCAAATGCACTTCGTACCCAGCCAGGCCGAAGCCATCGGAGCCCTCTGCCAAGCCTTCCCCGGGGTCACCGTGGTCCTCGACCACATGGGGCGCACCGGCACCACGGCGGGCGGCCTCGACGGCGTCCTCGCCCTCGCCAAGCACCCCAAGACGATCTTCAAATACTCCGGCTGGAGTTACTTCTCGACGCCCGTCCAACCCGTCGTCAAACGCGCTTACGAAGCCTTCGGACCGGAGCGGATCGTCTGGGGCGGCCTCGGCATGAACGCCGCCGAATACGCGAAGAACAAGGTGCTGTTCGCCGAACACTGGGCCTTCGTTTCGGCCGCCGATCAGGCCAAAATCCGGGGCCGCAACGCGGCACGCATCTATAAGTTTTAACGAAAGCTTTAGCACTCCTTTACATAGGATTCGGCGTTGAAAGGGCTACAGTAGGGTTCAAGGCATTATGCTCCGACTTACCCTACTCTTCGCCCTGGCCTCGTTAGCTTTCGCCCAGCCCCGTCGTGGCGGCCCCGCGCTGCAACTTCTCGATACCGACAAAAACAGCATCATCTCCGCCGCCGAATGGAAGAACGCTCCCACGGCGTTCGCCAAGCTCGACGCGAACGGCGACGGCCAGATCACCCCGGACGAACTTCGGCCTCCTGGGGCCCCCCCCGGCCGCCCCCCGGCCGAGGACGACATGGTCAAGACACTCATGGCGTTCGACAAGAACGGCGACGGCAAACTTTCCAAGGCCGAACTCCCGGAGCGGATGCAAGGCATGTTGGCGCGCGGCGATAAGGACAGCGACGGTTTTTTGACAACCGCCGAACTCCAGGCGATGGCACCGCCCCGCCAGCAAGAAGGGGAAGATCACGGCCCCCGTGGAGGAGGCAGGCCCCCCGGTGGAATGATGCGGATGGACCCGATCCTCGCCGCCATCGACGCCGACCACGACGGCACCATCTCCGCCGCGGAATTGAAAAACGCCGTCGCGGCGCTGAAGCCCCTCGACAAGGACAACGACGGCCAACTCTCCGGCGAAGAGATTCGCCCGGCCTTCGGCGGTCGCGGCCCCGGTCGCGGCGAACACAAGGAACACTAGGAATGACCCGCCGCCAACTCATCCTGGCTTCGCTCGGCCCGAAGCAGGAAACGCTCTTCCACTTCGGCCACGAAAACGTCCTCGGCACCTCGCTCGACCTCACCTTCCTCGCCCGCAACGAAGCCGACGCCGAGCAGGCCGAGGCCGCCGCCCTGGCCGAGATCGATCGTCTGCGAGCCGTGCTGAGCACCTGGGATCCCACCTCGGAGGCGAGCCAATGGCTTCGTTCGAAAAACGAACCCATAGCCGTCTCGGAAGATCTTTGGGCCGTGCTTTCGGCCTACGACTTTTGGCGAAATCGTTCGGGTGGACTGGTCGACCCGGCGGTGGCGGCGGCGGGGGAACTCTGGGTGCAAGGCCGAGTTCCCTCCCCGGCCGAACGAGCCGCGGCGGTTGCCCAAATCCAGCAGAGCCACTGGCGACGAAACGAAGCCAATCGAACCGCCACCCGCCTTTCGACCTCGCCCCAAGTGTTCGCGAGCCTAGCAAAAAGCTACGTGCTCGATCGCGCCGCCGACGCCGCCTTGGTGACGCCGATCCAAAGCGCGATGGTCAACCTCGGCGGCGACCTCGTCGTCCGCGGAGACCTCAGCCAAGCCATCGACGTCCGCGACCCGAACGAGGGAACCGCCGCACGGCTGAACGTCCAGGATCGAGCCGTCGCCACGAGCGGCGACTATCGGCGCGGCTACCAGATCGACGGCCGCCATTACTCCCACCTGCTCGACCCGCGCACCGCCGACACAGCGACCGCAGTCCGCAGCGCCACCGTCATCGCCCCCGACGCCGTGACCGCCGGCGCCCTCTCCACCGCCATGGCCGTAGCCGATGTCGCCGAAGGCGAGCGCCTCGCCCGCTCCGTGCCCGGCGTCGAATACCTGCTCCTGGCCGCCAACGGCCGCCGCGTCTCCAGCCCCGGTTGGGCCGCCTTCGCCCAAGCGCCCCGCGCGAAAGCCAGCGACATGGAACTCGCCGTCAACTTCGAACTCGCGCGCATCGACGACCAACGCTACCGCCGCCCCTACGTCGCCGTCTGGATCGAAGACGCCGACAAGTTCCCCGTCCGCACCCTCAGCTTCTGGGTGCAGAAGACCCGCTGGTGGCCCGATCTGAAGGGCTGGTATCGCGGCGACAAGCTCCGTTCGATGGCCGAAGGAACCGAGATCGCCGCCACCATCGCCAGCGCCACCCGAGCCCCCGGCAAGTACACCGTCAAGTGGGACGGCAAGGACGCCAAAGGCCTACCGGTGAAGCCCGGCAAGTACGCCGTCTGCATTGAAGCCGCGCGCGAACACGGCACCTATCAACTCATCCGTCACGAAATGGCGTTCAACGGCACCCCAAAAACGGTACCGCTTTCCGGCAATGTCGAAATCGCTTCTGCTTCCCTTGAATACCGCAAAGCCGCCCATTGAGCCAGCCCCTCGCACCCGCGGGCAAATGAGCCGACGCACCGCGACCGTCTCGCGGTGGCTTCACATTTATCTGTCCATGGTGAGCTTCGCGCTGCTGCTATTCTTCGCGGTAACGGGGCTGACCCTGAACCACACCGACTGGTTTGCCGCCCAAATGCGGACGAGTCAAGTGCGCGGCCAAGTGCCCACCGCCTGGGTCAAGTCCGAGCAGCCGGCCAAGCTGGAAATCGTCGAGCATCTGCGGAAGAACCACGGCATCAAAACCGGCCTGAGCGAGTTCCGCACCAACGACAACCAGCTCGGCATCGCCTTCAAAGGCCCCGGCTATTCGGCCGACGTCGTATTGGACCGGGCCACCGGCAAATACGACGTCACAGAGACGAGGATGGGCCTCGCCGCGGTGATGAACGACCTGCACAAAGGCCGCGACACCGGGCCTGCGTGGAGCCTGTTTCTCGATGTTTCGGCCGGGCTGATGGCCGGCGTCTCCTTCACCGGTCTCGTGCTGATGTGGTTCCTGCAACGCAAACGGATGGCCGGCTTCGTCACCATGGCGACAGGTGCTTTGATCTGCTATCTCGTCTACGTGATCTGGGTCCCGTAGCTACTTCGTCAACACTTCGTCCAGGTTAAGCAGTTGGTTGGCCAGCATCGTTAACGCGGCACCTTCGGCCGGCGCGACCCCGGCTTCAGCCGGCGCGGCACCCGCGGCCATCAGCTTCTTGGCGTCCGCTAAATTGCCGTCGTAGTAGCGCAGATACTCCTGAAACGATCTCCGCGCGATCTGCCGTTCAGCGGCCGCCAACGGCCGACCCAGCACGACATCAGCCAGGAAGTCGGCGCGTGGATCAAAGTCGGTCGAAACTTTATAAGCACGCTGGCCGAGCACGCGAGCCGCCTCGACAAACTGCACGTCGTTCATCGTCACAAGAGCTTGCAATGGGGTGTTCGTGCGCTCCCGCCGAACGGTGCACGCTTCCCGCGTCGGCGCGTTGAAAATTTCCATACTGGCCGGCGGGGCACTGCGCTTCCAGAACCAGTAAACGCTGCGACGGTAAAGCTTGTCGCCCGCATCAGCTTGGTAAAAGCGCGTGTTCGAGCCGTTCATCGCCACCGTCTCCCAAACACCACCAGGCTGGTACGGCTTCACGCTCGGCCCCCCGATTTCGCCGGCCAGCAGCCCGCTCGAAGCCAACGCGTAGTCTCGGACCATTTCGCCATCCATGCGGAAGCGAGGGCCCCGGCTCAGCAGCCGATTCTCCGGATCCTGCGCGAGTTTCTCGGGCGTCGAAACGGCGGCTTGCCGATACGTCGCCGACATCATCACTTGTTTATAGAATCGCTTCACGTCCCAGCCGCCCTCGCGAAAATCCACCGCCAGCCAGTCGAGCAATTCCGGGTTCACCGGTGCCTGGCCCTGGCTGCCAAAATCCTCGGCGGTACGAACCAGCCCGTCGCCGAACAGCTCCTGCCACATGCGATTGACGGCCACGCGGGCGGTCAACGGATTCTCCGGCCGCAGCAGCCATTGGGCCAGCCCCAGGCGATTGCGCGGAAGATCAGCCCCCATCGGCGGCAGCACGCTGGGCGTATTCGCCTCTACCTTTTCGCGCTTCTGGTCGTAAGCGCCGCGATAGAGAATATTGGCGAACGGCATCGAACCCGACCGTTCCTGCATCACGTGCGTCACCGCCCCGCGGCGCGTGATCGCCCTGGCTTCGAACTGTAATTTGGCCTGCTCGGCGGCCAGTTTGGGGTAGGTTCCATCGCGGTGAAACAGATAATAAGTCCGCAGCGCCTCGCGGTCGTCGCCCTTTCGAATGGCCGGCCAGTCGGCCAGCACCCGGGCCTCCGTTTCGCTCACGACGCGCTTCAAAATACGGAAGTCGGCGATCTCTCCGCCGGCCAGCGACTTGCCCAGCAACAGCGGCGCGCCAGAGTCGATCCGTCCCGGAAGCCGCACGTTTTGGTTGCCCGCGCCCTGGGTCGGAACGGCCTTGCCGTTCAGGTAAAGGCTGAGGCCAGACTGGTGCCGGGTGCCATCGTAAGAGACGACCAGGTGGTTCCAGGAGCCTTGCGCCATCTGGCTCAGATGGCCGGCGCGGATCTCGATGTTCTTGCCGTCGTCCCCCATCAGACGGAAGGCGGGCACACGCGAGCCGACGTCGATCATCCAACCGCGGCCCTTGTCCTCAGCGTCCTGCTGCGCCGCCACGGTGTAGGGCTGCTCGGTCTTCGGGAAGAAGAAAGAAACGGCGATCGTAAACGCCTGGTCCGCCAGTAGAGCGGGGGCCTTGACAACGGGCACCCCTTCGTTTTTTTCAAAACGCAGAGGGGCCTTCAGAACGTAGAGCTCATCTTTCGCGGCCAGCGGGGCCCTGGCGATCGACTTGCTGCGAGACGAACGAAGCCACTCTTCGAACTGCGGGTCGACCCTGGTTCGCCGTTGCTCGAGTTCGGATTGCAGAGCCCGGCGCCGGGCGGAAATCTGGTCCCAGCGCTCTCGATCCTCCGGCCGCGGAACGACGAGAACAGGCGGCGTATCGGGGATATTGTCGTCCATCACGTTCTGCGTGGTGTTGCGGAAGAACGCCCCCAGCGAGTAGAAATCTTTCTGGGTGATCGGGTCGAACTTGTGATTGTGACAGGCCGCGCAGCCCACCGTCATGCCAAGCCAGACAGCCCCGACCGTATCAGCCCGATCCTTGGCATAGATCTCTGCGTATTCGTCCTCGATCAAGCCCGCCTCGTTGGTGGTGGGGTTACAACGCTGAAAGCCAGTCGCCACCCGTTGGTCGAAGGTCGGCTGCGGGAGTAAATCGCCAGCGAGCTGCTCGGTCGTGAAACGATCAAAAGATAGGTTTCGATTGAACGCGCCGATAACCCAATCGCGGTAGGGCCACATCTCGCGATAGTTATCGACGTGGATGCCGTGGGTGTCGGCGTAGCGCGCCGCGTCGAGCCAATAGCGGGCCCGGTGTTCCCCATAACGGGGCGAAGCAAGCAGGCGGTCGAGCAGCTTCACGTAAGACCCATCGGCGAGGAACTGATCGAGATCGGCCTTCGTCGGCGGCAGTCCCGTCAGGTCGAGCGCGGCGCGGCGAGCCAGGATTCGCTGGTCGGCTTCAGCGGCCGGCTTCAGGCCCTTCAGCCGGTTGCGGACGAGGACGTCGATCGGATTGCCCTCGGCCACGGCGGGCCGCACAGGGGCTTCGTAGGCCCAGTGGGCGGTCCACGGAGCGCCCTCGTCGATCCAGCGCTTGAGCGTGGCGATTTGTTCAGACGACAGTTTTTTATGGGACGACGGCGGCGGCATCATGCGCTGCGCCCGGGTCTCGGTGACCCGCGCAAGAATCGCGGCGCGATTACCAACCAGCGAGTCCTTCTGGTCCAAACGAAGGCCAGCCATGCGCGTACCCGCGTCGGGGCCGTGACACTGAAAACAGTTGTCGGCCAGGATCGGCCGAACTTCGCGTTGATAATCGACGGCCAGCAGAAGGCAGGCCGAACCAGCAAACAGGAGCAGCGTACGCATTGCGTCTATTCTATGCCTCTATCGTCTCCGGATCAGCGACACCCCGACGCTGTTGCACCCACGTACCCAGGTCGTCGAGCAGACTGTAAGCAACCGGGGTCAGAATTAGCGTCAGCAGCAGGGACAAGCTTTGGCCGCCGATGACGATTATCGCGATCGAGCGGCGCTCTTCGGCGCCGGGGCCAGTGCCAAGGGCCAAAGGCATCATACCGGCCACCAGCGTGATCGTGGTCATCAGAATCGGGCGGAGACGGTCTTTGTTCGCCTGCAAAATAGCCTCTGCCCGGCCCAAGCCCTCCCGCCGCAAGTTGTTCGTGTGGTCGATCTGCAAAATGCTATTTTTCTTCACCACGCCGAACAAAACCAAAATCCCGAGCGCGGAGTACAAGTTCAGCGTTTCGCCGAAGAGCCACAACGAAAGGAAGCCAAACGGGACGGCCAACGGCAGGCTCAGCAGAATCGTGACCGGATGCAACAGGCTTTCAAACTGCGACGCCAGAATCATGTACATGAAGACGATCGAGAGCGCAAAGGCGAGGAGAAACTCGTTCAAAGTCCGTTCAAATTCGCGACCACGGCCAATGATCGTCGTCGAGTACGAAGCGGGCATATGCATCGCTTCAGCGGCCTTGAACATCTCGGGCAGCCGATCGCCGAGGCCGTAGCCGGGCAGGATGTTGGCGCGAATGCCCACCTGCCGCTGACGGTCTAAACCCTCAATGCGATACGCCGAAATGGCCTCCTTCATCTCCACAACGTTATCGAGCCGAACCAGCCCGAGACGGGCTTTGGTCGAAGGGACATAGAGTTTCGAAACGGTCGCCATCGAGTTGCGATCCGTATCCTTCAGACGGACTTCAACGTCGTACTCCTCGGCGATTTTTTCGTCGCGGAAGCGGGAAACTTCGTCGTCGCCGCCCACCATCAAACGCAGCGAACTGGCGATGTCCGAGGCGTCCACACCCATGTCCGCGGCACGATTACGATCGATCACCACGCGGAGCTCCGGCTTGTTGATGCGCAGCGTCGTATCGACGTCAGCCAGACCCGGAATCGTCATCGCCGTCTTGCGAAGCCGCTCGGAGTATTTGAAAAGTTCGTTGATTTCGGGGCCGCGGATGACAAAATCGATGTCGTAAGGGGCAGAGCCTTGATTGAGCGATTGGATGTTGCCGACGCGGCAGCGCAGGTCGGGGAACTGCTTCAACTTCGCGCGCACGGCGATCATGACCTCACGTTGGGAGTAAATCCCTTGGAAGGCTTGCGCCGGGTGGCCCTCCAGCGTTTTGCGCCACAGGCGCGACAGGGAAAAAACGCGTTCTTCAATGTCTTCGAGAGCCAGATAGATCCGCCCGCTATTGACGCTTTGCAGATACCCGGAACCGACCACGGCGACAACATGCTTGATGCCGGGCATCGGCTTGAGTTCGAGATAGATGCGGTCCAGAACTTCCTGCATCGCCTGCAGGCTCGTGCCCTCCGGGGTGTTGATGCTGACTTCGATTTCGCTTTCGTCGACATTGGTCGGCAGGTACTCCTGCCGAACGAGGCGGAACAACGGAACGGTGCTGCAGATCGTGAGAACGCCAAGCGAGGCGATGATGAGACGGTGGCTCATCGCCCATCGCAACAGCTTCATGTAGAAGCGCTCAATGGCCCCATAAAGGCCCTCGCTTGAGGCGTGCAAGCCTTCGCCCTGCTTCAGCATCCGCGAGCACATCATGGGCGTCAGGCTGAAGCTGACGATAAGCGAAACCAGAATCGCTACCGTCGCGGTGACGCCGAACGAGTACAGAAACCGGCCCGAAATCGACGACATGAAGGAGACCGGAAGAAAAACGACGATTAGGCTGAGCGTGGTCGCCATCACCGCCAGGCCGATGTCTTTCGTCGCCCGGACCGCCGCTTCGCGAGGGGCCATCTTCTTTTCGTCAACGAACCGGAAGATGTTTTCCAGCACGACAATCGCATCGTCGATCACCACGCCGACCATCAGCACCAGCGCCAGCATCGTGATGTTGTTGAGCGTAAAGTTCATCGCTCGCATCGCCCCAAAAGTAGCAATGATCGAAGCCGGAATCGCGACCGCGCCGATCACCGTGGCCCGCCAGTCCTGCATGAAAAGGAAGACGACGAGCGAAGCCAGAATCGAACCCAGAATCAGGTGCAGGAGCACCTCGTGGAAAGCGGCTTCAATGTAGCGGGATTGGTCCTGCAGAATATCGAGTTGCACGCCGGGAGCCAACAACGGCGTCACGCGCGCCAGCCGGGCCTTCACCCCATTGACGACGTCGATCGTGTTCGCACCGGACTGCCGGCGCACCTCTAAAGCGACCGCCGGCTTGCCGTCGAATCTCGCCGCGGTGCGCTGCTCCTTATGGCCATCTTCGGCATACCCGATGTCGCGAATCCGAATCGGCGAAGTGCCGATCGTAGCGACGACGAGTTCGTTGAACGTCTTCGGATCAGGGAACCGGCCCAGCGTGCGGAGCACGAGTTCCCGACTACCCTGATCCACGCGGCCCCCGGGGATGTCGGAGTTCTGCCGCGCAATCGCGTTCCGGACGCTCAAGATCGGGATCTTGTACGCAGCCAGCCGCTCAGCATCCACCCAGATATTGATCGCCCGTTTCTGGCCCCCGATCAGCTGCACCTGCCCGACGCCGCCCACGCTTTCGATCGAGTCTTTAATATCCCGCTCACCAATTTCGTAAAGCTCGCGACCGGTTTTGTTGCCGCTCAGAATCAGGGTCATCACGGGCGAGGCGTCGGTGTCGAGCTTCTTAATCAGGGGCGGTTTCGCGTCGCGCGGAAGTTGGGAGATGATGCTGGCGATCGCGTCGCGGACGTCTTGAGCCGCGATGTCAATGTTGCGATTCAGGTTGAAGGTGATCGTAACAATTGAAATGGATTCGGTGGAAGTAGAACGAATATTGTCGATGCCTTCGACGGTAGAAACCGAATCCTCCACGAACCGGGTCACGGCGCTTTCCATCTCTTCCGGCGAAGCACCGGGCAAAATGGTGCGCACCGAGATGATCGGCATATCCACATCCGGGAACCGGTCAATGCCGAGCTTGGAATACGACACAGCGCCGATGACGACCATCGCCAGAATCAACATCACAGCGAAAACGGGCCGCGCGACACAGACTTCGGCGAGCTTTTGCATCTAGTTTTCCTTGACCTTTTGGCCCTTGGTCATGCGGTCAGAGGCGGGGTTGACGATGTGGTCACCAGGCTGCAGACCTTCCAGGATTTCGATCGAATTGGGCTTCAGACGACGACCGGTTTTCACGATGCGATCTTCGAGTGCGCCGTCCTTAACCACAAACGCCCGCTCGATCCCAGCGAAGCTCACGACCGCGTTGCCTGGGACGACGATGCCCTGAGAGGCGGCGTTCAACGTGATCGTGCCTTGCACAAAAGAGCCCGGCCGCAGGACCCCATCCAAGTTCGGAATCTCTCCTTCAACCATCAGGGAACGACTTTGCACTTCGATCGCGGGGCTTACACGGACGACCCGCCCGACGCGGACGATCGGCGAGCCCTCCAGCCGAACTTCGATCGGCTGGCCGCGGGCGATGCGCGCCGCCAGCCGTTCCGGCACGTCGAGACGAACCCGTAAAGGGTGCTGCCGCACGATCGTCAGAATGGGTGCGTTGATCGGAAGGTACTCGCCGACCGAGGTAGACCGGCGAGTCACGGCACCGGTAAAGGGCGCACGGATGGTGCAATCGTCAAGCTGTTGGCGGGAAAGAGCCAGGGTCGCGCGACGCTCGCTCAGCTGCGCGCGAAGCTGCATCACATCAGCCAGAACCGCCGAATAATGCGCCTCGGAGCCATCCCGGCGGACTTGGGCCTTTTCGAATTCGATCCGCGACACGACACCTTCCTTCTGCAGACGGGCAGTCGTGTCAAAAATGAAGCGCGCTTCCTTAAGTGCCGCCATCGCTTCACGGACCGTCGCGGTACGTTCGGCGTCGAACTCTTCATCCGGACGGTTAGCAATTGCTAAGCGCGCACGAATCTGGTCCACCGTCGCTTCGGTTTGGCGCACCCGAAACTCGTATTCAGTCTTCTCGATTTCGGCCAGAGTGTCGCCCACTTTAACGAGGCTGCCGAGATCCGCGAAGAGCTTCACGACGCGGCCCGGAACCTTCGCCGAAACAGTCGTGAGCTCTTCGGCGAAGAGTTCACCGTTAGCGCTAATGATCTCAGGCAGGGGCGAAAGCTGAACCGTGACCGACTTGACCGGGAGAGCCGGAGCGGCCTGTTGGGCGTCCGAAACAGCTCCGGGAGCGTAGGGTCCGGAGCAGCTGGCCAGCAGAGCGACAAAGGCCAAAATGAGAGCTAGAGAACGCATGAAGGGAAGTAACCTCTATTATTTCACAGCGGGCGACGTCCATGAAGAGACGTTAAGCCATAGAACTATGGTTACGGCACCGCTGCCCCCGCCGGCTGGATGAGGGCGATAGAACCCTGCGTATTTCTTCCGGTCATCTTCCTCAGATTTCGAGAGGCTTTACCAATTAGTTCAATAAACGGTTCCCGGCAAGATGGATTTATGAAGACCTCAGAGTTCGCAGAAACTTTTCTGACGGCCTTGGATTTATCTAGTTTTTCAGTGTCGGCAGCAACGGTGTCCGTGACGGGGATCGATTGGAGCCTGGGTCAAGTGGTGGAGTTATCAACCAGCGGCCAAAGCACGCCGACCTTCGCCGAATACGCCAACAGCGTCAATCTTTTGGTGAACGGACGCCGGGCGACCGGGCTGATGCAGACCTATTTTCTGCTGATTGCCGCCGCTGACCAAGCGGCGGCGGTGCAATTGGCGATTTGGGATGTCGTGCACGACGGCGGTGACGGATTGACCAAAGGTGCATCGCAAGGGGGAGCGACGTCAACAAGCGTTGTTCAATTGGCGGAGCAGTACATCGCGGTAAGCAGCGGACAGAGCACGACGGCCGGTAGCATCTTCACTCACGTCGATGGACCAACTGCCAAGCAGCAGTTAATGGCTCCGGGGAATTTTACGGCGGCGGCGTTTGGGCTTGTAGTTCCCGAGCCGGCGCCATACCTAGCATTGGGCAGCGGCTTGTTGATTCTCGGATTGGCGCGGCGCAAAAGAAACTCCAATTAAGCCGGGCGCAGTATACTGCCTAGATGGCAGCCCAATCCCAAGCAAACATTGGAGGGTTAGTAGACCTGCGGGAGCTTGCTCCGGGTTCGTTACATTCTCTTCTGGAAGAGGAGATAGCTGTCTGGCGACGGGACTTGCGTTGGGATTTTAATTCCTCCGCGGCGTTGGTCCGTAAGTTCGCCGACGAGCAAACCCTAGGCGGCCATGCATTAATCTCTGGTCGCGACGTCCTCGGCTACGCATACACCGTAGCCGAGAACGGCAAGGGTCTAGTGGGCGACCTGTTCGTCAGGGAACAGTTCCAGTCGGTCGAGGCAGAAAATCGGCTCTTAGCGGCCTGCGTTGATTCGCTGGCGAAGATGCGCGGAGTCACCCGCATCGAGGCGCAAATCTTGCTACTCGAACACCCCCGGCGAATGCCAGCCGCCTATGACGCGCACCTCATGCTGCACGAACGCCAGTTTATGCACTGCTCGCTCCAGCCTTGGCCCGCTTGGCCGAGCGGTCCGTCGGCCCGAAGATTGGACCTGGACACTTGGCACGATCGTTATCAGGAAGATGCGGCGCGGATGCTCGCCGATGCCTATGACGGCCACGTCGACAGCCAGATCAACGACCAGTACCGAAGTGCGAACGGCGCACGGCAGTTTCTGACCAACATCGTCGAGTATCCAGGTTGCGGACGATTTGACGAGGGTGCTTCGTGGTTGGCCTGGAGCCGGGATACCGGTCGGCTGGTGGGTGCATGTTTAGCAAGCCGGGTGGCGGACGACGTTGGCCACATCACGCAGGTTTGCGTCGCCCCGGGGATGCGGGGCCGCGGAGTCGGCTATGAATTAATGATTCACTCCATGCGATCGATGGCCGAAACCGGATGTACGCACTGCAGCCTGACGGTGACGAGTGCCAACCAAGGCGCCATCGCGCTGTATCGGCGGATGGGCTTTGCGCTGCGCCGAAGGTTTGCGGCAATGGTATGGGACGGGTTCAACACGACCAAACGCGGCTTCTTCTTCTAGGAGTCTGTCGGAGATAGATCTCGCCGATGTCTTTGGCCTTGGCCGGTTCGGCCTTCGGCGCGGTCCAACAATGAGATCCCAATCTGTGTGGGATGTAGAGTCTAGTTCCAGCGCCCGAAAGTCTCGTGTTTGGCGAGGTTGAGGAGCCGCATTTCTTTGTCCGTGACTTTGATT
>Ga0114966_10001339_pt1 | contig 22937 bp, 35 predicted proteins | sample M_130207_XF_Meta_FD_87029 | JGI IMG/M metagenome (GOLD analysis project Ga0114966, IMG submission 87029) | Freshwater microbial communities from Lake Montjoie, Canada to study carbon cycling - M_130207_XF_MetaG | ecosystem: Environmental > Aquatic > Freshwater > Lake | place: Lake Montjoie... | reverse complement strand
TGATTAGCCCTGGTTTAAATCCAGCAGGTTCGACTGCGCGTTGGATTGCCTTTAACTAATAACTGGCGCCGGTTCATCTTCGCTGGCAAGGGATGATTTGTGAATTGCTTGATTACCCTTTGTAAGTGGCTGATTTGTTCCACCTACTTGATTCGAGATAATTTCAGCGGCAATTGAAATTGCAGTCTCTTCTGGTGTTCGTCCACCCAGATCTAAACCAATCGGAGATTTGAGCTTTGCAAGTTCTGCATCAGTCATTCCAATTTCTTTAAGTCGCAAGAGTCGGTCTTCATGAGTTCGCCTGCTACCCATTGCACCTACGTACCCCGCGTTTGTGCGAAGTGCGATTTCTAGCACAGGCACATCAAATTTAGGATCGTGAGTAAGCACGCAAATCACGGTGCTTTCATCAACTTCAATTGTTGGCAGAAAACGATGTGGCCAATCAATAATGACTTCATTTGCATCTGGGAAACGGCGCTTAGTGGCAAAGAGTGCGCGAGCATCGCAAACTATGACGTAATAGCCCATAAATTTGCCGATACGGGCAACTGCGGCAGCAAAATCAATGGCTCCGAAAATAATCATTCTAGGAGCTGGTGCGAATGATTCGACGAATACGGAAACATCATCCATACGGTTTTCACCATGGGGGCCAAGCTTTAATACCTTTGTAGTTCCGTGCATCAATAGCGCACGGGTACCTTCAATTGCAGCGTGATCTAACTCTGAGTTGCCTAGGCTGCCTTTTGCCGCATTTTTTGTAAGGACAATTCGCGCACCGATGCCAGATTCTGCATGCACAAGAGTTGCAACAGCAACTGCCTCTTTATCTTCAATCTTTGCTGCAATGTCAGCAAAGTCAGAGAATGTATTTTGATCTACATATTGAATATATAGCTCGATGGTTCCGCCACAAGTAAGTCCAACTGCGAAGGCATTGTCATCACTAACACCATATGTAACCGTTTGCGAAACCTTAGTCTTAAGAACTTCCAAAGAAACTTCATGGATTGCGCCTTCAACACAACCACCTGAAACGCTTCCGATAACTTCGCCCGACTCTAGAACTGCCATAGCTGCACCGACAGGGCGAGGCGCAGAACTCCAAGTGCGAGTCACTGTGGCGAGTGCAAAAGGTTTATTTGAGTTAAAAGAAGGCAAAACCTCTTGAATGATTTCGCGCATGACGTAAAGTATAGCGATGCAAGTTGGAATTATCTTGGCGGCCGGATCTGGTTCACGCATGGGCACACCAAAGGCAACCCTAGAAATTGACGGCGAACGTTTAATCGACAGGGCCGTATCGCTCTTTCATGGCGCAGGCATTAAAGATGTATGTGTAGTTCTTGGTGCATGGCAAGGATTAGTTCCAGATGCAGAGGTACTGATTAATCCTGATTGGGAAACCGGAATGGGTAGTTCACTTCGAGTGGGACTTGATTATGTAGAAAAGCGTTCAGAGTTCACCGAAGCAATCATTACTTTGGTAGATCTGCCTGGGCTGACATCTGCGGCAATTCGCGCCGTTGCCGATTCTGCCCATGAGATTGTCATGGCAACTTTTAATTCAAAGCCAGGACACCCAGTTAAATTCGCCCGAAAATATTGGAAAGAGATTGCCCAAAGCGCCGATGGGGACGCAGGCGCCCGTAACTTTCTCAAAGGGCGAGACGATGTCACTAAAATTGCCCTCGAAAATCTTGCTATTGGAAAAGATATCGATACCCCCGAAGATTTGGCCGGGTATTTAGGTCAAATTTAGCTGGAATATTGAGGGTATAGCGGAGCTATGGCAGTTCAAACCGCCGTGGGTTTTAAATGCAAATCCCTTGCTGGTGCAAGGTTCGGGTGTTAAATTTCTCACCACTGCCGAGGAAGAGGAAGATCCATGTCTGTTGAATCAACTGGAAGCGAACGTGGAACTCCACGTTTATTTGCACTCATCGAGAACTCACCAAAGACTGGTGACAGTCCAACTATTTGGGCTTGGCCACAAATTACAGAATTTTTAAAAGTTGCTAGTCAACCAGTGCAAGGCCCATGGCCTGCGCATCAAGAAGCACGACCAAATCCAGATGCTGATTCAATGCCAGTTGCAGTAAAAGACAATAAGAGCAAGTAACCGAAAACTCACTCAGGAGAAATAAAATATGTATCCATCACGTTTTAAATATGAATCTCCGAAAACTCTTGAAGAGGCGATCAAGCTTCTCGACGCTGGCAAAGGTGAAGCAAAAGTACTTGCAGGTGGACAAAGCCTTGTCCCGATGCTCAAACTTCGATTTGCTTTCCCAGATCAGATAGTTGATATCAATAACATTCCTGGACTTGATTACATTCGCTTCGATGCAGATGGATCACTTCACATCGGTGCACTTGTTCGTCACGAACATTTAGAAAAATCAGTTGAAATTTCAAAGCGTCAACCAACTATTGCCGCAGCTGCGCCGCTTGTTGCTGACCCAATTGTTCGCACCCGCGGAACTTTCGTAGGTTCTGTTTGTCACGCGGATCCGCAAGGAGACTGGGCGGCAACAATGATTGCGCTTAATGGTCATCTTGTTGTGCAAGGTCCAAAGGGCAAGCGCAATATTGCCATGAAGGATTTCGTACTTGGACCTTATGCGACAACGCTTAACTACAACGAGATTGCAATCGAAGCAGTTATTCCAGCCCCTAAGGGAGTTGCACGTGGTGGCTACCTCAAGCTCGAACGTCGCGTTGGTGACTTCGCCACTGCATCTGTAGCTGTTGCACTCGATATGAACGGTGACACAGTCCTCGGTGCAGGGTTTGCACTTGCAGGTGTTGGCGGAAAAACAATCGATGCAAACGATGCAGCATCAGCGTTAGTTGGTCAGAAGTTAACTGAAGCAACAATTGCTAAAGCCGCAGCGCTAGTTGCCGCAAAGGCTGAGCCTCGTACAGACCATCGTGGTTCTGCAGAATACAAACGCCACATCGTTGAAACTTTTGTTAAGAGAATCCTTACCGCAAACTCCACACAGAAAGTAGCCTAAAAAATGTCGAGCCTTTACGAAGAAATCCAAGCTGCACCATCAAGTGATATTCCGGTTCGTCGCGTTACAGTAAATGTGAACGGAGAAGATCGCACTGCAGATGTTGAACCACGACTTTTGCTTGCACACTTGCTACGACAAGCATTTAAACTAACTGGAACTCACACTGGTTGCGATACAACTAACTGTGGTGCTTGCACAATCCTTTTTGATGGCCGTCCAATTAAGAGTTGCACGATGCTTGCGGTTCAGGCAGATGGTCACAAAGTTCAAACTGTTGAAGGCCTTGCATCTGCAAGCGAACTTCATCCGCTACAAGAAGGCTTCAAGCAAGAGCACGCTCTTCAATGTGGTTTCTGTACTCCAGGAATGATGATGGCAGCGAAGGCGCTTCTAGAAGAGAATCTGAATCCAACTGAAGATGAAGTTCGTTGGGCGCTATCTGGAAATCTTTGCCGTTGTACCGGTTACCAAAATATTGTTAAGGCAGTTCTCTGGGCTGCTGAAAAAATGCGCGCGGAACTTAACTAGGTCGGGGAGCGGAGAGTTATGAAACTAGACGAAGTCAAAATTGGTGGAATGGGCGCAAGCCGTCGCCGAGTTGAAGATAACCGTTTTATCCGTGGCAAAGGTAACTATGTAGACGATGTTGTTCTTCCAGGAATGCTTCACATGGAGATCTTGCGTAGCCCACTAGCTCATGCACGTATTAAGTCAATTGATACAAGCGCAGCATGGGATATGCCAGGAGTTCGACTTGTTCTTACCGGCGAAATGCTCGCAGCTCGTAACCTTGCATGGATGCCAACACTTTCTTATGACACTCAAGCAGTTCTTGCTACAGACAAAGTGCGCTTTCAGGGCCAAGAAGTTTGTGCAGTTATTGCTGATGATCCATACATCGCAAAAGATGCGTGTGGAAAAATCGTTGTGGAGTACGAAGTATTGCCTCCAATTGTTAACCCAGTTCAGGCAGCAGCTGCCGACGCAGTTCAGATCCGTGACGATAAGGCTGGCCAAGTTGGAAATAAAGTATTCGACTGGGAAATTGGCGATAAATCACGAACAGATAAAGCATTTGAAGATGCAGATGTAGTTTCAAAAATCGAACTTCACTATCCACGTACGCATCCATCACCAATGGAAACATGTGGATCTATTGCAGATTACGATCGCGCAACAGGCAAACTAACTGTCTACATGACTTCACAAGCACCACACATTGTGCGTGCAGCTGTTGCGATGGTTGCTGAACTTCCTGAGCAAAACATTCGTATCATCACACCAGATATTGGTGGCGGATTTGGTAATAAGGTGCCAATTTATCCAGGATATGTAATTGCAATTCTTGGTTCAATTTTGACTGAAAAGCCAGTCAAGTGGATTGAAGACAAGACCGGCAACTTAACTTCTACTGGTTTTGGTCGCGATGTGTACCTTAAGGGCGAGATGGCAATGCGCAAGGATGGAAAAATCCTTGGTGTCCGCATGAACACAATCTCAGATCACGGTGCATTCTTCGCAGATGCTCAACCAAGTAAGTTCAAAATTGGTCTGATGCACTCTGCATTTGCTGCATATGACATTCCAACAGCGCATATGTTTGCAACTGGTTACTACACAAATAAAGCACCTGGTGGAGTTGCATACCGTTGTTCATTCCGTGTTACTGAAGCCATGTTCTTCCAAGAGCGTATGGTTCAGGCAGCAGCAGATGATCTTGGTATGGATCAAGCAGAGTTTCGCCGTATTAACTTCGTTAAGGATGAACAACATCCTCACCGCACAGCATTTGGTTTCTTAACTGACTCAGGTCAGTACGAGAAGTGCCTTGATATCGGATTAGAAGCAATTGGCTACAAGAATTTTGCTGCCGAAAAGGCTGAGGCGGCAAAGCGCGGACGTCTTCTTGGTATCGGAATTTCAACGATGACTGAACCTTTGGGCGCTGGAAACAGCCGTGAGTACGACATTTTGGGTATCAAGATGTTTGACTCTGCCGAACTTCGCATCCATATGTCAGGTAAAGCTCTTTTGCGTACTGGTTCTCGCGGACAAGGTACTGGGCACGAGACAACTTGGGCACAGATTGTCGCTCACGAACTCGGAATTCCTGCTGATGACATTCTTGTTGAAGAAGGAGATACAGATACTGCGCCATTTGGTATGGGTACCTATGCATCTCGTTCTACACCAGTAGCTGGTGCAGCAATTGCAATGGTTGCTCGTAAAGTTCGCGCGAAAGCTCGAAAGCTAGCCGCCCACCTTCTTGAAGTTTCTGAAGAAGATATTGAGTGGGAGTTAGGTCGCTTCTATGTTCGCGGAAATCAAGAACGTGGCGTGACAATTCAAGATTGCGCGATGGCTGCATACAGCAATATGCCAGATGGCATGGAGCCAGGTCTGGAAAATGTCGCTTACTACGATCCTCCCAACCTAACTTGGCCGTTTGCTTGCTACATCGCCAAAATTGAAATTGATCCAGAGACAGGTGTTTGGGATGTATTGCAGTTCGTTGCAGTCGATGACTGTGGTGTTCGTATCAACCCAATGATCGTTGAAGGACAGATCATGGGTGGTCTCACCGAAGCATATGCAATGGCGAATATGCAGTATCAAACCTACGATGAAGAAGGAAACATCATCGGCGGTAACTACATGGACTTCTTGCTTCCAACTGCATGGGAAACTCCAGGATTTGAGCTGTACGAAGTAGTTACACCTTGCCCACACCATCCAATTGGTGCAAAGGGCGTGGGTGAATGTGCAACTGTTGGTGGACCAGCAGCGTTTGTTAACGCTGTCATGGATGCTCTTAAAGATAAGGGTGTTCGTAACATCGATATGCCGTTAATGCCTAACCGTGTTTACGAAGCACTAACTACAGGTAAAGATGTTTACGGTATGCCTCCAGTACGGAGCGGCAACTAAGTACATGTCATTTAATCCAGTCGAAGGCATGGGCGTCATGGAACGCGCAGTCGAACTCACAAATAGCGGTGAATCATTTGTGATGGCGACTGTCGTGTGGCGCCAAGGCCCTTCTTCAGGACAAAGCGGATCACGAGCGATCATTACTTCTGATGGAAAACTTCACGGATGGATTGGCGGAGCATGTGCCGAGCCAGTTCTTATCCGTGAAGCTAAAAAAGTAATAGATTCAGGAAAAGCACAGTTAATTTGGCTCGGTCAAGAAGTTGACTTCAAAGGAATGCATGTTCCTGATGGCGTCATTACTGTTCCAATGGCCTGCCAAAGCGAGGGAGCTCTTCAAATTTATGTTGAGCCAGTTCAATCTTCGCCTCAGGTAATGATTGTTGGGCGCTCGCCAATGGCCGTGACCCTCAAGCAATTAATTGACGTCCTTAATTGGCGTGTGCAGATAGTTGATTTTGCTGATTTCACAATGAGCATGATCAATTCATCAACTGTTGTCATCGTTGCAACGCAGGGTCATGGTGATGAAGAAGCAACTGAAATCGCACTACCTGCCGCGCCTGCTTATCTTGGCGTCGTGGCATCACGCAAACGTGGAGCGGCAGTTCTTTCATATCTAGAAGATCGTGGTTTTTCTAAAACTCAGATTGATACGGTTAATCTGCCAGCAGGTTTAGATCTTGGACACACAACTCACCGTGAAATGGCAGTGTCAATTCTGGCGCAGTTAGTTCAACTTCGTGCCGCTGGATCTTTGACACAGAAGGCAACACCACATTTGCTTCAGATGGTTCAAGCAACAGAAGTAATCGACTTGGTCTGTGGAATGACAGTAACTGCTGAAAAATCTAATCGCCCCTTTGAATTTGAAGGAACGGTTTATTACTTCTGTGCGCCAGGGTGTCGTACAGCGTTTGAAAAAGATCCAACCTCATTTATCAACCAGGAGGCAAAATGCTAATCTCGCAGACGATAGTCGTTGATCAACCGATCGATGATGTATGGAAATTCTTTGATGATATTCCACAACTAGCAGCATGTATTCCTGGTGCTGATCTCACCGACAAACTTGGAACAGACCACTATGGTGGAGATGTAATCATCTCTGCAGGTCCAGTTAAACTTGAATTTGCGGGACAGGCAAAGGTAGCCAACCGCGATAATGCGAAGAAGACTATTACTCTGGATGCATCTGGCTCAGATAAGAAAGGCCGCGGAGAAGCGCAAGCAATTCTCGTTGCAGCACTCAACCCAGTTGCTGGCGGAACTTCAGTCAAAATTTCACTTGATCTCACCGTTTCCGGTGCCGCTGCTCAATTCGGACGAGGCCTTATCGCCGATGTAACAGCAGTTTTGGTTAACCAGACAGCCGGCAGTATGCAAGCACGTATGAAGGCAATCGAGATGGGTCTTGACCCAAATACTGTCGGTGGTCCAAAAGCTGCAAGTGGTGTTGCAATTGCAATGACAGTTGTAAAGAAGTCAGCGACAAGAATTTTTGCGCGCTTCTTCCTTCCATATCAACCAGTAGCACGTCGATAACGAGAAAGGAAAACTAATGAGTCTTTGGGGAATCGGTAATCTGGTTCTGTTAGTTGTCATCGTTCCAGTTCTCGTCGCTCTGCTTAATGCAGTCCTCGGGCCGCTAGAGCGCATTCGCGGAGCAGCAGATGATGCACTCGGTGGAGGAGTCGCTTTGATCGGCGAACTTAACACCACACCAGATTTACTAGCTAAAACAGATAACGTAATTAAGGAAGTGGCTAACGGAGCAGTTCGTTACGCCGGTCCAGTTTCTAAGTTGCTGGGATAGGGGAGTCAGATGCCACAACAAGCAGTATTTACTTTAATTTTAGCCACACTCATTATTGCTGCCGCAGCACTTGGGTTAACTCGCGTGATTCTTCATCTGCGCTCAGTTGCTAAATCACTGGCTGCACTCGAAGGCGGAGTAGCGGTAATCGTTGCAAAGACTGCAACGGTTCCATCAGTTGTCTCATCAGTAAACGCCAGCCTCAAGCCAGTGCGTGACTTCGCGGAATCGATCTAGGGGAGCGATCATGGACTTTACTAATCACACAGGTTGGCTCATCGGCTATGTCATTGCAACAGTTGTTGTACTTGTCGTTGTTGCCCTTGTAGTTCCAATCTTGCTACTTGCTCACAAAATTGGTGGACAAGCACAGCGCATCAATGCAGGACTTGAAAGCGCAGTTGTTAATACAGCTGGTCTTAAAGGATTAAAAGTCACAATTGCATCGGCTACTGCGATTGTTGCTGGTCTTAACCGTGGCCGTACGAAGTTGGGAGGCTAAGGCGATGGATTCAAATACTCACTCACTCTGGGTACTAGCAAATATCCTGGGTGCAGTTGTAGTCGTAGCAGTTGCTGCGCTTCTGACAATCTTGGTATTGCTAGTTCGAGTTATTGATAAGCGAGTCGCACAGATTCGCGAAACTCTTACAGCTGCAAAAGCTAACACCGCAAACACAGAGTTAATCAATCAGACAGCTGCTGCAGTTGATGCAGTCTTAGCTGAAGGTCTAGAACACCATTTATTCCTCGGTCGTGTATTGGAAAAGGTGCGCTCATGAGTACTCTTCAACTCTTCTCAGTCATAGATATCGCAGCTCTTATTGCAGGTCTTGCAATCTATCTATTTATCGTTGGGCGCCAATTAGCTGCAGTAGCAGTAAAACTTGAAGAAGCGGCCGACCTTGTTTGGGAGATCAAGCGCGATGCTGACGCAATCGAGCCAGGTCTTGGGCGCATTAATAGAACTGGCGGCGTAGTCGCGGGTGCTCTTCCACTTTTGTATGGCTTTGCAGAAGCAATTGTTGTTGGTGCAACTTATGTAGCAGAACCAGCAAATGCTGAACCTAAGCCAAATTTCCCAGCAATGGGAACAAGACGCTCACGTCTATTTGATGGTGTTGGCGTAAAGATCGATTAGTTTTTACTGAGCGCGATTATTTGGATCGCGACCAGTGGTCAATGGGTCGGTGAATGCATTCGAGTATTCACCGATCCATTCATCTTTCCATGCTTGATCGTATTTCTCGAGATTGCAACTTGGTTCATAAACCGCCATCAATTCATGTGCAATCATTTCGCGGTGACGCTCGGTGCCACCTGGAATATCAAACCAGCAAATCTGTAAATTAAATTTATTACCAGATCGGGCAACCCACGATGCAGAACGAGGATGCTTCAACGGAAAACCTTCAGCACTTAAATCGGGGCTGTGGCCTACATAGATGATTGAAAACTCTTGTGGCTTATTTTCAGGATCATTAAGACACATCACCGCATATACGGCGGCCACTTTGGGGGCAGTCCAGCCAGCAAGGGCGCGTGGACCTTCGAAGGGATAACCAGCAAGTGAGCCGAGGCGAATCATTACTCGATTCCGTCTTCCCAGTCATCATCTTCAGACATTGTCTCTGCCTTTATGATTTCAAATAGTGGAAGTTTTGCAGTTCTAACCGCCTCATTGAAAATCACGAGAGCTGCATCGACAGCAATATCAGAGCTTGGTGCTTCAACAATAATTTGTGCGCCGTAACCATTTGTGCCGGCACCTGATGCAAATCCGCTATGAACCGCAACAGCGTCGGCAAGCTCGACCACTTCTTCAAGAGTAATTTCACGATCGCCTTCGGCAAAGATTGAAACGCTGAACTTCATAATCGTGATCCTTATCTAATTGATACGAGTTTGCGGCTGAATTCTTCCAGACTCTTAAGGTTATGTCCTGACACAATTTCATCAATAAATGGCTCTGCAATGATCATTCCCATTGATGTGGGCACATATCTGTCTGTGTCACCTCTGTGAGGGTTCATCCAAACAACTCTATGGGCAATGCGCGATAACGCTTCCATAGATTTTGCCAAAGTTTCTGGATCGCCTCTATCGAGTCCATCTGAGCAGATAACAACTATTGAACCGCGACCTACGCGACCACGACCCCATTTTTTTAAGAATGTATTAACGGCATCGCCAATGCGAGTCCCACCTTCCCAATCCATTGCTTCAGCGCCAGCTAGCTCCATTGCTTGATCAGGATTTCGCCGCGAGAGCGAACGAGTTACACGTGTAAGTCGAGTTCCAAAGCAGAAGACTTCCACTTTTTGATTTGCACTTCGCGCAGAGTATGCAAGTTGCAATAAATTTCTGGAGTAGTCAGCCATAGATCCTGAAATATCAAGGATAAAAACTATTGGGCGCAACTTCTCTTTTTTCTTCGTATAGAAAATCTCTCGATTCTCACCCAGTGCACGCATGTTCTCGCGAACAATCTTTCGCATATTCAATTTCTTACCTTTGCGTGTTGCAACTAATCGTCTAGTTTTGCGAATGGGTGGATTAAGTCGGATGTTGGACATCATCTTTCGAAGTGCTGCCAGCTCTTGTGGGGTGCACTCGTTGAAGGCTTTATTTCGAAAAATTTCATGGCTCGCCGCCATAAATCCCATTTTGGTGTCATCGTTGGAATCACCCTGTTCAGTTCTTTCATTTTCAGGGATTTCGATTGTGGACGTTGTGCTTACTTGCGCACGAAACTTCTTCTTAGCTTCGCTAACTTCATCATCCCAATTGTCAAAGAAGAATCTCTGAAAGATTTCGTTGTAGACCGGGATATTTTCCTTACGCCGCACTAAACAAGTTCTACCACCCCAGTAGACATCCATGACATTAGTTGCATCTAAGACTGATACTGCATTGCAAAAGGTAATAACGTCATCAGAACCGATGAGCATCCCATGCAATCTAAGTTCTTGAGCAAATTCAACAAAGAGTTCGTCAAAACCCTCAGAGAGAGGCATCAGAGACAATTTCTGCAAGGTTGCCAGAAACATATTCGAGATCGTCGCGACCCTTAATGACTGCGCCTAATGTTTCGGCTGCATTTACTTCGGTGAGATTATTTGCACCGATTGCTCCAAGAGATTGAACCCAATCGATAGTTTCGGCAACTCCAGGAGATTTTTCAAGATCCATCGCACGGAGTTTATTTACGCTACCGACTACCTTCGAAGCTAATTGCTCTGAGACACCTGGGACTCGAGATTTAACAATTTCAATCTCTTGCTCTGTCTCAGGGAAGCCAATCCAGTTGTAGAGACAGCGGCGCTTAAGTGCATCATGTAATTCACGAGTACGGTTTGAAGTTAAAATTACTATTGGACGAGAAGTTGCAGCGATTGTGCCGATTTCTGGAATTGTTATTTGGAAATCGGAGAGAAGTTCAAGAAGAAATGCTTCGAATTCGTCATCTGCGCGATCAACTTCATCAATGAGCAATACGCATTGGTCGCCCGCTTTTATAGCCTGAAGCAGCGGACGTTCGATAAGAAATTTTGATCCAAAGAGATCATCGACGGATTTATCAGAAACTTCGTTGCCAGACATTGCGCGGATTTGAAGCATCTGGCGCGCATAATCCCATTCATACAAGGCTTGATTGGTGTCGATTCCTTCGTAACATTGCAAACGAATCAAAGAGCGTCCCAGAAGTTGGGAAATACTTTTTGCCAGTTCGGTCTTTCCAACACCGACTTCACCCTCAAGGAGAATCGGGCGACCAAGCTTCATAGAGATCAGGAGAGATGTTGCGAGTCCGCGGTTAGCGACATAACCGATAGAGCGAAGCTCTGATATTAATTCGTCAACGGTCAGTGAATCGAAAGATGAAATCATAAATTAAAGCTCTAACCGTTGAGTTATTTGATCTTGTTTTCAGCGACTAATTCGCCGATAGATGCGGCGCCGAGTTTGCCATCGCGAATAAGAGTCTCGCGCCAAGCTACTGCAAGAGTCTTTCCTTCTTCTTGGATAAATCCTTCGAAGGTAACTTCTTTCATATTGCGACAAGCCTTATTTGGGTTGCATTCTTCATCAAGCTCTTCCATCGTTTCGCCCTGGGCTTGCCAGATTGAACTAAGTGCTTGGCGTGCTAGATCGCTCTCAACTGACATGGCGGCCCTCCCCGTTAAATGTGAGCTGAAGCATATCAGTCACCAAAATTGGTGCTACTTGAACGGGCATCCGATTAAGATTGGCCCATGACCGAGAAACTGACGCACATCAACGACCATGGTGAAGCTCACATGGTAGATGTCTCAGATCGCGCAGAAACTACTCGTACTGCAACGGCTTCGGGGAAGGTATTGCTCACCAAGGAAGTTCTTGCGCTAATTGCATCAGGGTCAACTCCTAAAGGCGACGTCCTTGCAACGGCGCGAATTGCAGGAATTATGGGCGCTAAAAAGACTTCAGAATTAATTCCGCTGTGCCATCCCATTGCGATTTCCAGCGTTAATGTTGATATCAAGGTTGTTGAAGACGGAGTTTCTATAATCTCGACAGTAAAGATTGCAGACCGAACTGGGGTTGAGATGGAAGCCCTCACCGCAGTATCGATCGCCGCATTGACAATTATTGATATGGTCAAAGCACTTGATCCGGGCGCAACAATACTTAACGTTCGAGTTGAAGAAAAAGATGGCGGTAGAAACGGTCATTGGAAACGTACATGAAACGCGCGGTAATCATCACCGCCAGTAATCGCGCATTTAACGGTGTCTATGAAGATCGTTCAGGCCAAATTCTTTTGCAAGGGTTGATAGAGCTTGGATATGACATCAATGAAGTTAAAATTCTTCCAGATGATCAAGCAAAGATTTCAGAGGCGATTGAATTGTCAATCAAAGATGAAATCGATCTCATTGTCACCACTGGTGGCACAGGTGTTTCACCATTTGATGTCACACCAGAGGCCACTGCTCCGCTGGTAGAAAAAACTATGCCTGGCATTCTTGAAGCTCTACGTGCATATTCTCGCGACAAAGTTGCGACCACCGATCTTTCTCGCGGAGTAGCTGGAGTGACTAAGAAATCTCTGATCATTAATCTTCCTGGTTCACCAGGCGGAGCTAAAGATGGTCTTGTCATTATTGAAAGACTTGCATCCCACATCCACGATCAATTGGCCGGACATGATCACAGCCCTAGTAACTGATCAGCCGATTTCAATACAGCGCCTTTCCGAATCTGTTAAGACCGAGCAGGCTGGTGCTGTCGCAAGTTTTTGTGGTGATGTCCGAAATAATGACGCCGACAAGGTTGTTGCCTCACTTACCTACGAAATCCATCCATCGGCCCAAAAAACCATAGAGGAAATCACACAGCGCATAGCGGCCAAGCATGATGTTTTGGGAGTGGCTGTGGCGCATCGATATGGCCCAATACCGATTGGCGAGACCGCTTTCGCGGTTGTAGTGTCGGCAGTTCATCGCGGCCCAGCTTTTGCTGCATGCGAAGAAATAGTCACGGTAGTCAAAGCTGAGCTTCCGATTTGGAAGTTTCAAACCTTTGCAGATGGAACCTCAGAATGGGTGAATAGCGCATGACACAGTTGATAGACACTTTTGGTCGTGGCCATCGTGATCTTCGCGTTTCACTTACTGATCGCTGCAACCTACGTTGCACTTATTGCATGCCGCATGACTTTGCCGCATGGTTGCCTTCTGCAGATCTTCTGACAACTGATGAGCTAATCGAAATAATTGAGGTTGCAGTTTCACAAGGCATAGATGAAATTCGCCTCACAGGTGGCGAGCCAATGCTTCGCCCAGATATTGTTGAAATTGTTTCTCGAATTTCTTCAATTAAAAACGCTCCAAAATTGTCAATGACCACTAATGGTCTAGCACTGGCCAAACTTGCTAAGCCACTTGTTGATGCGGGTCTTCGCCGCATCAATATCAGCCTTGATACATTAGATAAAGATGTATTTAAGAAGATGACTCACCGTGATCGAATTGAAGATGTATTTGCCGGTATTGCAGCCGCCAAAGAAGCCGGTCTATTACCTGTAAAAATTAACACCGTTTTACTTCGCGGCGTAAATGATTCTGAAGCGGTTTCACTTTTGAAGTGGGCATTAGCCGAGGACCTTAACCTGCGTTTCATTGAACAAATGCCCTTAGATGCTGGCGGAATTTGGAAGCGCGATCAACTTATTACTGCAGATGAAATTTTTGCCCAACTTTCAGAGCACTATGAATTAACTCCCGTTGAATATCGTGGCTCAGCGCCGGCTGAGGAGTTTCTTATTAATGGCGGACCTGCAACTGTCGGAATAATTGGAAGTGTAAGCCGTCCATTCTGTGGTGCTTGCGATCGCATTCGTATTACATCTGATGGTCAACTTCGATCATGTTTATTCTCGATGACCGAAACTGATTTGCGTTCAATCTTGCGTTCTGATTTAAGCCCAGAAGCCAAGAATGAAGCACTAGTTTCTATGTTCCACTCAACAGTTAAGGCCAAGCTTCCAGGCCATGGAATTAATGATCCGAGCTTTATCCAACCTTCACGTCCAATGTCTGCCATCGGCGGATAGGCTCTTTCTCATGACTACAGTCCTACTTACAGGTGCTAGCGGAAATATTGGCAAGCACATTGCCCTCGAACTTCTCAATCAGGGATACACCGTTCGAGCTTCAGTTCGAAGCCTTTCTAAATCTGCCGAAGTAATTAATGCAATTTCTCCACATCTGTTGGATGCCTCCAAACTAGATACGCGGTTAACTTTCATTGAATTAGATCTTGAAAAAGATGCCGGGTGGGATTCAGCGCTCAATGGAATTGACGTTCTGATGCACACCGCATCACCATTTCCAATTGCATCACCGAAAGATGAAAATGATTTAATTCGTCCAGCGGTAGAAGGAACCCTACGAGCCCTCAATGCAGCACATGCAGTTGGAGTTAAGCGAGTAATCCTTACTTCTTCAAATGCTGCCGTTTATGGCTGCGAACTTCCAGCAGGCAAGAAAGAGTATGACGAGACATTGTGGACTGACGTCAATCACCCGATAGGTCGCGGTGCGTACACAAAATCAAAGACACTTGCAGAAAGAGCAGCATGGGAATTTATAAAAACCCAAGCACCTGAAATCGAGCTAACAACAATAAATCCAGTTTTGGTTACTGGCGCCCCACTAGATAATAACTTTGGGTCTTCAATTTCAGTTGTGGAACGTATCTTGAAGGGCAAAGATCCAATGCTTCCTGACCTTAAGTTCTCAATCGTTGATGTTCGAGACGTTGCAAAAATGCACGTTGCATCAATTAAGAACGATGCTACAAAGGGTGAAAGAATTCTTGCTGCATCTGAAACGATTTCTTTCGTAGGTATTGCTAAATTCTTAAAATCCATCTACCCATCGAGCAAGGTTAAAACCATGCAAGCGCCAACCGCGCTCATTCGACTACTTTCTCTCTTTGATGGTGAAATTAAATCTGTTCTACCAATGCTTGGAAAGCCAATGATCACAAGCGGGGAAAAGGCCAAGAAGCTCTTTGGAATGAGTTTTATCCCAGTAGAAGTATCTCTTCGAGAGTCAGCTGATTACTTAGTGAAAAATGATTTCATTAAGGTTTAGTTCAGCGTTGTAGTTGCAAGTACGTAGTTATCACAGCAATGATAAAGATGCCAAGTGCTGCACCAAAATCAGCTGGACCATGCTTCTTTTTGAAATGTGTCAATAAAGCACCCGCGAAATAGAGCGCTAAACAGATTGCAGATAAAACACCAAGTGCCGGAACCCAGATTCCAACGATTATTCCCAAGCCGCCAGCGATTTCAAGGTAGGCAAGTACCGGGATCTGGTGCGGTTTAACGCCAACTGAAGCCATTGCCGTCATAACGTCAGGCACTTTCTTCAACTTTGAAACTGCTGAACCAATGGCGGCAAATGCTAGAAGTGCGCCAAAAATATCTAGAGCTATTTTCATTTAGTGAACTACTTTCTTATTGAGTGGATGGTTTTCTCTCATGTGGGCAGAAATTGCCTCTGAGATTTCGATCAGTGCTTCTTTTTGCTTGCTAGTAAGAACTTGACTAAAACAGTGGTTGATTTCCAAAGACTGCAGCGGAACGGCTTTTTCCGCGATTTTTCGTCCCTTTGAAGTAATGCTGACATCAAAACAACGAGCATCAGATTCACTCTGTGTTTTCTTAACTAAACCGGCCTCTTGCATTCGAGTAATCTGATGAGACATCCTGCTTATTTCCCAGCCCAGACCAAGGGCGAGCCGATTTAAGTTAACAGAATCTGCTGATAGTTCAGAAAGTGCGGTAAGGACTACGTATTCTGCGCCAGTAATCCTTGAATGCGCAGTTACTTGACGTCCAAGGTGAGGCAAAAGCCGTGAACCAATTTTATGGAATGCCCGCCACGCTTTTGAATCTAATTCCTTCATACCTTGCTGGGCCATATCCGGACAGTATCACAATTAGTTGACACATCAAGTAATTAGAAGGACTACGCCCCCAGCTGGAGCCAGTCTCTAATTCTTTTGGCATACTGGCCCAATGATCAGCACAATATTTCTATCAACTGGAGTCGTTGCCCTTGCTGAAATGGGCGATAAAACTCAGCTACTTGCTTTTTTATTGGCGGCACGGTTTAAGAAACCCGTCCCAATTATCTTAGGAATATTTGCTGCCACAGTTGTTAACCATGGATTTGCCGGGGCATTGGGTGCATGGATTACAACAGTGATTACTCCAACAGCGCTTAGCTGGATTCTAGGTATTTCATTTATCGCCATGGCTATCTGGACGTTGATCCCGGATGAGATTGAAGAAGAGGAAAGTTCAATTGCAGGCCGATTTGGAGTATTTGGCGCAACAACAATAACTTTTTTCTTAGCCGAGATGGGGGATAAGACCCAAATCGCAACAGTTGCATTGGCAGCACATTACTCAAATATCTTATTTGTAGTCATGGGCACAACACTTGGAATGTTAATTGCCGATGTTCCTGCGGTGTTTATTGGAAATAAATTCGCAGAAAAAGTTTCAATGAAACTTGTTCATGGCATAGCTGCGGCAGTATTTGCCATACTGGGGGTTATTACACTTCTAAATGTGACGGTATTTGCTTAGTTAAACCAAGCAATAATCGCACCTGCGATTGTCAGGTTGATTGCATCATTTGAAGTTTCAATGATCCATACTTTGAAGTTCTCGCCTCCAAATAGGCGGTGGCTCAAAGATGCGAACATTGCAATACCTACGCCAAGGGCAAAACCAACGCCTGCGCCGTCGAGAATTCCAAAATCTGGTTGGAATTTCTGAAGTGAAGTGAGAATTACTCCAAGAGTCAGTGTTTGGACAAGGACACCTACGATGGTGCCACCAAATAAAACGGCGGGCTTATTTTGCTGCGAATTAAGTTGGCCTGAAGCTATTCCACGGGCTTTCATCCAAACTGGGTAAAAAGTCTTTGGCCCAAACCAGATTCCACCGCTTGCAAAAGAAACAATGAAGGCTACGAGTACACCGATGAAGTTCAATCCTGAAAATGTCATTGGAAAATTTTACATGCAACAAGAAAGAATTTTGGTATTGTTTTAGCATGCGTTTCTTAATATCAGTTATTGATTCCACCACACGTTCGCCGCATACGCCTGAGGAAATTCAAGCCATTGATGCCATCAATGATCACATGGTGGCTAACGGCCAACGCCTATTTGCTTGTGGACTTGATTCGCCAACTTTGGCTTCTGTATTTGATAATCGCGCAGGGTCAAATCAAGTTTCAGAGGGTCCCTTTATTAAATCGGATGAGTTCTTCAGTGGCTTCTGGATTATTGAAGTGAACGATGAACAAACTGCGCATGAACTTGCCGCAAAAGCTTCAAAGGCTTGCAACCGAAAGGTTGAACTTCGCCCACTATTGGGTTAGACATAAGGCATGTCTAAAAAGCCAACCGTACTTTTTGTTTGCGTGCACAACGCTGGTCGTTCTCAAATGGCAGCTGGTTTTATGCGCCAGCTCGGCGGAGATCGAATCGAAGTCCTATCTGCAGGATCTGCGCCTAAGGATTCCATTAATCCAATTGCAGTCGCCGCAATGGCTGAAGTCGGAATTGATATTGCACATGAACAACCGAAAGTATTAACTCCAGAAGCTGTTATCGAATCAGATGCTGTAATCACAATGGGTTGTGGTGATGCCTGTCCGTTTTACCCAGGAAAGCGATATGAAGATTGGGTGCTTGATGATCCGGCTGGGCAGGATATTGATTTTGTGCGTGGCGTTAGAGATGAGATTAAAGATAGAGTCCAAGCTCTTCTTTCCGAACTACTCTGAAATCTAAATAAAAAAGCCCCGAGTTCGCACTCGGGGCTTTTTTGTAAAGTTCTTACTTAGCTGCGATTGTTGAGATTTCAAATTCAAGTTTGATGTTTTCAGAAACTAGGATTCCGCCTGTTTCTAGAGCTGCATTCCAGACTAGACCGAAATCCTTACGGTTGATTTCAGCTGCGCCTTCGAAGCCGTAACGAGAATTACCAAAAGGATCTGTCGCTGTTCCTGAGTATTCGAACTCAATTGTGATTGGCTTAGTGACATCTTTGATTGTCAGATTACCTTCTACTGAAAGCTTTTCTGACCCTAAGTCTTTAACTGAAGTTGAAGCGAAAGTAATCTTTGGAAAGTTTGCAACATCAAAGAAGTCAGGAGACTGTAGGTGGCCATCACGATCTGCGCTACGTGTGTCCACTGATCCAGCGTTGATTTCAATTGAAATTGTTGCAGCGCTATCGGCAACTACTGCTGAACCTGTGTAATCGTTAAATGAACCACGGACTTTTGTAACCATTGCATGGCGGGCGCTGAAACCAACACGGCTGTGTGAAGCATCGATTGTGTATGTGCCTGCTGGCAGAGTTGCAAGAACTGACATGAATTTTCCTTTGATAGTAATTGAATAAAGGTCACTGACTGTGACACTTGGGGAGCCTATAGTAATTTAGTTGAAATTTCAACTAAATACAGGACCCCTGCAAAAGCCGCAATTTGCAAGGCTTTTGCAGCTGCACTCAACTAGTAACTAAAGAATCGATTGCTGATTTAATGATTGGCATTGCCTCATCAATATTTTGTAAAAATGATGCATTTAATTGAATCCAAACACCTTCGTAGAGCACATTAACGCCCCAAACATGCATTTCATCGGCGGCGGTAGAACCTTCTTTTAACATAAGAGCTTTGTCTTCATCTAGTCCAGGTAAATCCACTAATTGCTGGCCATCTGCCAACCACTGTTTTTCTTTTCTATCCCATAAGCCGTTTGAGTTGTTTGCCCACAAAATGGTTCCACCAACTTCTGCCACTTGAATTCCGTAAGAGCAAGCAATGCCACCGTTATTAATTGCATCAAATAGATCGGTGCCTTCTGATGGTTGCCAATCTGTAGGGACATATTTTGACCCCTTCACTTGAGCGTCAAAAGCTGCAACTACCTTAGTTTGTTCGCACGTGGAGGGTGCTGAAAACTTCACAGATTGCTCATTATTGACCTCTGCCTTATTCGTTGAACAACTAGTCAAAAGTAAAGCGATCATGATGGTAAAAATTGTTTTCTTCATTTTCTCTCCTTCCAGATTTTGAACGTGCGATGGCCATAGGTTACCAAAAAGGCCACTATCAATGTGAGACGGCAGATAGGTGAAGTTGGGTTATTCTTCAACAATGCCTCAGCAAGTTCTAAGCAATCGAGAAGCCATCACGCGAGGGCTACCCATTTTTATCACGGCCATAAACATGCGCGCAGGTCTAACAATCATGAGCCCTCTGTATCCAATTCTCAAAGCGCAGTACAACTTGAGTTCATTTCAACTTTCTTTCCTAACTTCACTGTCAGTTTTATGCTTTGCAGGCAGCGCTTTTCTCATGCCATTTGTTGGGAAAATTGGGGGGACTAATAAGGTTATTGCTTGGACTTTGGCAGTATTAACAGGAGCGATTTTCTTGCGCGCAGTCGGCAACGTCCCAATTCTTTTTGTTTCTTCGGTAACCGTAGGAATCTCGATTGCAGTTCTTAACTTTTCACTTCCAGTGTGGGTAAAAGAGAATGTTCCCGATCATTCCGGGTTAATCACTGGTATTTACATAACCATTATGGGAACTTTCGCCGCAATATCTGTAGCGGTTGCAGTCCCACTTGCCGAGGCAACTTCTTGGGGTTGGCGTTTATCAATGGTGCCTTGGTTAGTTATCGGTTTCATCTCATCGATATGGTGGATGCTGCGAATTGCACGTTTACCTGATTCAAATCATATGGAAGTAAGTTCGAAGTTTCATTCAGTGCTTCTGAAACGACCAGGAGCTTGGTCAATCGCAATATTTTTTGGATTGCAGTCTATGCTTTTTTACGGCACAGCCACCTGGTTGCCTACGATTCTAGTTTCGAAAGGTTTTACACTTAGCCATGCAGGGTTAGCAGTTTCTATCACTGGGTTTATGGGATCAGCAATTGGTATCGCCGCTCCTCATTATGCATCCAAGCTCAAAAACATTCAGGGTTTCTTGGTACTGATGGGGCTAATGATTTCACTTAGCTTTGCTGCAGTTATTTTTGACTCTGGTCCGCGTTTAGTTGTGTGGTTACTTATTTCAAACATCGGGCTATCAATTACTTTTCCTCTTTCACTTTTACTCACAGTAACTCGCAGCGTTGAAGCATCTGAGACCAGGTCACTTTCAATCATGGCGCAATCAATCGGATATTTGATGGCTGCATTTGCACCAGGAATTGTTGGTGCAATATTTGATGCCACGCTCAGTTGGAGCACAGCGCTAATTGCCCCAATTTTTTGGGGGATAGCCCTAGGCGCTGTAGGTTACTTTGCAGGAAAGCCTGAAAAGATAGGCTTGTAACTAGATATTAAAAGTAACACCGTTAGAATTGGGCATTGTTAATCGGCTGAAAAGGTGAATCTTTTGTTTGAAGTTATTTTCTTAGGTTTGCTGCAAGGCCTTACTGAATTTCTACCCATCTCATCTAGTGCGCATATTCGTATCGCGGGTGAATTTTTGGGCAATGCCCAAGATCCTGGAGCGCGATTTACTGCAATTACTCAAATAGGAACTGAACTTGCAGTCCTTATTTTCTTTCGAAATGACATTAAAAAAATCTTTACTTCCTGGTTTTCACGGGCAATCTTGCGCAAAGATCTTTATACAGAAGAGGAATCTTTAGTCCGCATGGGCTGGATGATTATAATCGGCAGTATTCCGATTGTAATTTTGGGTTATCTTGGCAAAGACATCATCACAAATAATTTTAGATCTTTGTGGCTAATCGCATTTACTTTGATAATTTTTGGCATTATTTTGGGAGTTGCAGATCATTACGGAAAGAAAGAACGAACACTTGAGCAGCTCAATCAAGCGCACGGCGTACTTTATGGATTAGCCCAGTCATTAGCATTAATTCCAGGAGTTTCGCGTTCTGGTGCAACGATTGCAATGGGTAGATACCTTGGCTACACCCGCGAAGCTGCATTGCGTTACTCCTTTCTTTTGGCGATACCGGCCGTATTTGGCAGTGGTCTTTACCAACTAAAGGATGCTTTTGGAACAAATGCCGTACCCAATGTCTATACATTGCAACAAACATTTGTAGCAACGGCAGTTGCCTTTGTTGTGGGTTATGCCGTTATTGCTTGGTTACTTAAGTTCGTGAGCACTAAAAGCTTTAGGCCTTTTATTGTTTATCGAATCACTTTGGGTTCGGTGTTGTTAATCATGTTGTCAGCAGGCATTATTAATCCATGAGCAAGGCACAAGTTACAGCGCACTTGAAGAAGTTTGATAAGAAACAAAGAGAGGTTTTGGCCCAGTTACGCACAGATATTTTGGGCGAACTACCTACCGCGCAAGAAGTAATTAAGTACGGAATTCCCACCTTTGAAGTTGAAGGCGTTCCCGTTCTTGGCTTTGATGGATATAAGGCCCATAACTCAGTCTTTCCATATGGTGGTTCAATTAATCAGTATCTGGAAAAAGAGTTAGCTAAGTACGTTCAGACTAAAGGCTCAATCCATTTTGCGCTCGATAAACCTTTTCCGAAACCACTTTTGAAGAAGCTCATTAAGGTTAAAATCGCCCACATCAATGCTTCTTATCCAAATTGGATGGGTGAGTACATGGAGTTTTATGGCAATGGAATCCTTAAAGCTAAAGGCAAAATGAAGCAAGCAAAGATGCACGGTTATTGGGAATGGTTTAGAAAAGATGGCACAAAATTAAGGTCAGGCTCATTTAATAATGGGCAGCAATCGGGGCTCTGGATTACATATGACCAAAATGGAAAACCGTACAAGAAAAGCAATTATCCTAGTTAGGATTTAGCCATGCAAGAACACCAGGCAGAAGTACAGTCAAGGTGGGGCGACACCGAGGCTTTTAAAGAGTCGGCAAATAAAACAAAAAGCTATACAAAATCAGATTTTGCAGCCGCTGCTGCCGAAGCGCAACTTGCCGTTGATCAATTCATTACCGCCAAAGAATCAGGGCTTGCACCAGATTCAGAAAATGCAATGGCGGCAGCCGAAGCTCACCGCTTAGCTATAACTAAATGGTTCTATACCTGCAGTTATGAAATCCAAAACGGATTAGCTGACATGTATCTTGCTGATTCACGTTTTACTGCTTTTTACGAAAACCAAAGACCTGGATTAGCTCAGTATGTTCATGATGCAATCAAGGCAAACAGTAAACTTCATTCATGATTATTGATGTCTGGTCTGATGTTGTCTGCCCTTGGTGTTTCATAGGTAAGAAGCGTTTAGAAAAAGCTTTAAGCGGTTTTGAATTTAAAGATCAAATCATGATTCGACATCGTGCTTTTGAACTACAACCGGATGCAGCTGGAACCATGCCTACGAAAGAACTACTCGCCAGCAAGTATCGGGTATCTCAAGATGAAGTAAAGGCAATGCAGGCAAATGTTTGTGCAGTAGCCGACGGGGAGGGGCTTTGCTACAACTTGGATGAGACGTTGTCTGGAAATACATTCGATGCTCATCGGATTTTGTTGTGGTCAGAAACTGCAGGCAAACAAGATCAGCTGTTAACCGCCATGTATTCAGGCTATTTTGAGAACTC
>Ga0114966_10001336_pt1 | contig 22964 bp, 14 predicted proteins | sample M_130207_XF_Meta_FD_87029 | JGI IMG/M metagenome (GOLD analysis project Ga0114966, IMG submission 87029) | Freshwater microbial communities from Lake Montjoie, Canada to study carbon cycling - M_130207_XF_MetaG | ecosystem: Environmental > Aquatic > Freshwater > Lake | place: Lake Montjoie... | reverse complement strand
CAGTGCCAAACCACATATTTCCGCTTTTATCTTCAAGGATACTCTTAATCTCATTGGCTGCCAAGCCCTGAGCAGTGGTGTAATTCGTAAACAATTTAGCCCCTGATCCCGCTTTTATGCTTGGGTTATATTTACTTATTCCTCCAGCAGTGCCGAACCAGAGATTTCCATTTGTATCTGTAATACTGGCTTCAACAAGATTACTTGCCAATCCTTGAGCTGTTGTATAATTGGTAAAACGAGAAGAGTTAGGAGAGAGGCAACTTATCCCATCAGCAGTAGAAAACCAGAGGTTGCCACTTTTATCTTCAGTAATGCTCAACACCCTGTTATTTGCGAGCCCCTGCTCCTTTGTAAAGTTAGTAAACGATTTACCATCGTATTTACTTACGCCACTGCTATTAGTACCGAACCAAAGATTTCCTGCTCTATCTTCGATGATACATTTAACCATGTTGCTTGCCAAGCCTTGAGCTGTTGTAAAGGTTGTAAAAGACTGCCCATCGTATTTACTCACGCCAGCGCTAAAAGTGCCAAACCATAGATTTCCCTTTTTATCTTTAAAGCCACACCAAATAGTGTTTTGCCCCAAGCCTTGTTCGGTATTGTAGTTTTGCATAAAGGTAAACCCTCCGGCTTCTCCTGCAAGAATAGGGGCTGTTGTGGAGGTAAGTGTAATTGCCTTAGGACCGTCCGGGGTTTGGATAGTGCAATGGCTACTGCCTTTTGCAGGGAAAGTAATAATGTTTGGTTTTGGACAGCTGTCGAGTACTATTATAATCGGATTGGTGGCATTAATTGTAATTGGTGGGATAAAAGAAAATTCTTTTTTTTTCTTCTCTTTTTTTTTCTTCTCACAAGAGAGAAAACTAAATAGTATGCATACAAGTAGAATGTAAAATCGGTACATATTTTTTAAATAATAGAACACAGATGATACCGATTAAATAGATACTCACAGATAAAATTAGCGAAAATCAATCGCTTCGGTGTCATCAGTGTTCTGGCTTCATTATTTCATTTTTAAAAACTCCCGTTTATTCCAGATTTATTTCGGACGCTAATGATTTACAATTTTTAAAACGTTACTTTTCTACTTTTTCTATTCTCAATCCAACATCTAAAATTAAAGGAATAATATCCTGCCGCATGCCATGTTGTAATTCAAATACGTATTTCCCTTTTTCAGGAAAAAGAACATTCTTTTTAAATGGTATTTGATTATCATATATATCACCCATGCCACTGCCAATCCATTTCCCATTTAAATCAGCCAAAATACAATCGAGGGTATCGTTTGCCATTTTTCCATTTGGGAAAGTGGTTTTAATAAACAGGAATAAATTACTATATGGATATCCCTCTGAAATACGAATATTGATATAGAAATTTGTTGGTGTTTCTAAGCTATCAATATCAACTTCAAATTTAATTATGTTATCGCTACTCCAACAATTATTAATTAGCTCTTTATTTTCTTCAAAAATACGATTGCTGTCGCAAGACGATAAAAATAACATTAGTGATAATACTGTACCAATAAATAATTTTGTTTTCACTTTTAATTTCATCATAATTTAAAATATCTAATGACCCTGTTGCGGGGCCTTGTTGTTATTATTATGGCGCGCTGGGCTAGGATTTGGTTTGTTTAAATTTGTTTTGTGTTCTTTGTTATTATTTTTGTTATGGTTTTTGCCTGCAGCTAATTGCGTATTGTTGTTTGTTTTAGTTTTTACATTTTGATTGTTTGGATTTACACCTACATTCCGCTTTTTGTTGTTATTGTTATTGTTTTTTTGTTTTTGTTTTTTTATTTTATCGAAGCGGGTTAAACTATCCTGGCCAACCACATTTTCATAATCTGGTATTTTATCAATTAATTTTATTGCAACTTTTAACGACAAATCGGCGGGTTTTAAACCTGTTTTGTTCATTTCAATAATTTCTTTTACTCTTTCTATTGAGAGGGGGATAAAATTGTCGGGTTCACTAATGTAGGAAAAGAACATAATACGTTTAAAAATATCTGTTTTTTGATGAAATGCTTTTCCCTTTTCACTTTCAAGTTTCACATTGGCAACTTCCGGAAAATCTTTAATTACATCTAAATAATTGTCTAGTTCGTAATTTAAACAACATTTCAGCTTGCCACATTGACCAGCCAATTTCATAGGGTTTAAAGATAATTGCTGGTACCTGGCAGCGCTGGTAGAAACCGATCGGAAATCAGTAAGCCATGTAGCGCAGCATAATTCTCTTCCGCAGGATCCTATACCGCCTAAACGGCCAGCTTCTTGGCGTGCACCAATTTGTCGCATTTCAATCCTTACTTTAAATTCATCGGCCATTACCTTTATTAATTCACGGAAATCTACCCGGTCATCAGCTGTATAAAAAAATACTGCTTTGGTTTTATCTCCTTGGTATTCTACATCGCTAATCTTCATTTGCAAATTTAACTTAATTGCAATGGTTCTTGCGCGGTACATTGTTGCTTGCTCTAGGTTTTGAGCCTCTCGCCATTTTTCTAAATCATTGTTTTTTGCTTTGCGATATACTTTTTTTATTTCTTCAGATGTAGTTAATATACCTTTCTTTTTCATCTGTAAACGAACTAATTCACCAGACATAGAAACTACACCAATATCATGCCCTGAAGTAGCTTCCACAGCTATCGCGTCGCCAACATTAAGTTGTAAATTATTAACATTTTTAAAAAAATCTTTACGACTATTTTTAAAACGTATTTCAACGATATCAAAAGCTGCTTGACCATTAGGTAATTCCATATTGGCCAACCAATCAAATACATTTAGCTTTTGACAACCTCCTGATCCTACCCCACAGGATCCATTATTATTACATCCTCCAGGTAAAGTTTTACTGCTTTCCTTACTACTGGTTGAACACCCTACACATCCCATATATATTTTAAAATTGAAAAGTTAATTATTTTAGTAGTTTTATCTTTAAAATTACAATAAAAAATGTTGTCTGAAAGTTATAAAATATTATTTTAAACTACATTCCAAATTTTCTTAAACGAATTCCACTAATTAGGTTTTTGTAAATTTAGTAATCTATTAAACTTAATTGCTAAATCCATGAATAATATTTTAACATTTGCATTCCTCTCCATATGATAATATGCTTTATTTAGTTCTTCAACAATGCCTTCTATATTATTTATATGGATAAATGGAGAAAAATTTTTCACGAAGTTTTCTTCCTCTGTACTCAATTTTACTAGGCTTCCGTTAGCATAATTTATTATTAAACTTTCTCGCATGATGCGCAATGCATAATTTAAGAATTGTTTTTGTCGTTCGCGACCAGCAGCAGCAATTTCATCTATCCAAGCCATCACACCCTTGGCATCAAATTTAAAACTTATGCGCATAAGTTTTTGAAAAGTAAGTAAATTTAATTTTGCATTTTCGGTTTCATCAATTAATGTTAATGCTGCCGAATAATTACCATCAGCTATGTGCGCTATGTTTTTTGCCACTTCGGGTGAAACGTTGTGGCGCTCTATTAATGCATTAATTAATTCAATATCATTTATTTTAAAAATTTTAATCAGCTGTGTGCGCGATATAATAGTTCGTAATAATTGATCTTCGTTTTCGCAAACTAATAAAAACAATGTATTTTCTGGCGGCTCCTCTAAAATCTTTAACAGCTTATTTGCTGCTTCCTGATTCATTTTTTCAGCTTGCCAAATTATCATTATTTTATATTCTGATTCATAAGTTGTTAGGTTAAGCTTACGAAGTATGTCAACGCTTTCGTCTACTCCTATAACAGCTTGTTTGTTCTCAGCATCTAATGTTTCGAACCAGCCAAAAAGTGTAATGTAGGGATTGTCTAAAAAAAACTCTCTCCAGTTATTTGCTAAATCACTGCTTACACGATTTGTTTTTGAAAGCGCAACAGGATAAACAAAATGTAAATCGGGATGTACCAGCTTATTGTATTTAACACAAGATAAACATTGGCCGCAGGAATCTTCTGCTTGTTTATCGCTACAAGAAATATATTGAGCATAAGCCAAGGCAAGGGCAAGGCTCCCGCTTCCTTCTGGGCCAAGAAAAAGCTGTGCATGACTAATGCGCCCTTCTTTTATAGAACGAATTAACCTATCTTTTACTGCTTGCTGACCTATGATTTCTTTAAATAACATACCACATAAAACAATAACAACTTTATTTACCTTTATAAAGTTTTATATATTGCCAAATTAATTAAGTGCTTTTTTTCAATATTTCAAAGATAATAAATGTTTTAACGTAAGAGGTAAATCTATGGGAACCATTTATTTTATGTTTTAATTATTTATTAATTTTATTTTTTTTTTCATCTTAATCAATTTCAGTTTTTATTTTATTTTGTTATAGTTTAGGTCTAATTCCTTAAATTATTTTTTTATTTTTAAATTAATAAAACTAGCAGATTTAGCAAAAATTATAATCTGAATGGCGCCTAAGCCAGAAAAGGTAGCGGGGCTGTGTCAGCCTTTGCGTTAGCCGATGACCTTTTCTTGAATTTTTTGTTACTTTTTGTTTCAAGACAAAAAGTAAAATGCTTAAAAGGACTAATAATTCTATATCTTAGACGAAGGTAATTGGAGGCAAAGCTTTGTTATTAGACTAACTAAATAGTAACTTTATTTTTTTAAATTATTTTATCTGTTAACAAATAATTATTATGAAGAAAATTAAAAAATTACTTGTAGCAAATCGCGGAGAAATAGCTATTAGGGTGCTAAGGGCCGCTTCGGAATTGCAAATTAAAACAGTTGCAATATATACCTATGAAGATAGATACTCCTTGCATCGATATAAAGCTGACGAATCTTATATAATAGGTAAAGATAACGAGTCATTAAAACCTTACCTGGATATCGAAGAAATTATCAGGGTAGCAAAAAGAGAGAAAATTGATATGATCCATCCGGGTTATGGTTTTTTATCTGAAAATGTAGCCTTTGCAAGACGTTGCCGCGAGGAGAACATTGTATTTGTAGGCCCCTCCCCAGAAATTATGGAGCAACTAGGTGATAAAATGGCGGCAAAAAAAATTGCTGTAAAAGCAAACATTCCAATTATTGAAGACAGCAAAAAGAGTCTTAAAACAGCTTTAATAGCATTGGGTGAAGCAAAAATAATAGGATTTCCTGTAATGCTAAAAGCCGCCTCAGGGGGCGGTGGGAGAGGGATGCGTATTATTAGAAACGAACAAGATCTTGAGAGATCTTTTGACGAAGCAAGAAGAGAAGCGAAAAATGCTTTTGGTGACGATACTGTTTTTCTTGAAAAATTTATCGATAAGCCTAAGCATATTGAAATACAAATACTTGGCGATAACCATGGTAATATTGTTCATTTATTTGAGAGAGATTGTTCTATTCAACGCAGGTTTCAGAAAGTAGTGGAAATTGCTCCTGCACCTAATTTGAAACAAATAACTAAAAATAAATTGTATGAATATGCGCTTCGATTGGCTAAAACAGTAGCTTATAATAATGCAGGTACTGTAGAGTTTTTAGTCGATAAGGACGAAAACATTTATTTTATTGAAGTAAATCCGCGCATTCAAGTGGAACATACTGTAACGGAAGAAATTACAGGGATTGACATTGTTAGAAGCCAAATTTTAATTGCCAGTGGTCATTCACTTAAGTCTTCCGGAATATTTATAAAAAGTCAGGAAGAAATAAAATGCAACGGATTTGCAATTCAATGTAGGGTTACTACCGAGGACCCACAAAATGATTTTAAACCAGATTATGGAACCATTACATCCTATCGCAATGTTGGTGGATACGGCATTAGAATAGACGAAGGTAGCTCCTACTCTGGTGTTAAAATATCACCATTCTTTGATTCGATGTTGGTGAAAATAACTGCTTCAGGAAGAACGCTGAAAGGAGCCAGTAAAAGGCTTCATCGTGCACTTACCGAATTTAGAATTAGAGGTGTTAAAACTAATATTCAATTTCTGGAAAATGTTATTAACCACCAGGTTTTTCAAGATGGAAATGCAACAGTAAATTTTATAGGGGAACATCCCGAATTATTACACTTTAATAAAAAATTAGACAGCGGCACCAAAACGCTTAAATTTCTGGCAGACATTACAGTAAATGGAAACCCCGATGTAATATTAAAAGATAATAACAAAAAATTTGAAACTGCTAGAATCCCCGATTTTGATAGAAAAAATATTATTACTCCCGGTACAAAACAACTATTGACTAAGTTAGGACCCGAAAATTTTGCTAAATGGCTGCAAGAAAAAAAAGAAATTCAATTTACAGATACTACATTTCGCGATGCTCATCAATCTTTACTAGCAACCAGGGTAAGAACAAGAGATTTAATGGCAGTTGCAGAAGGTTTTGCTTATAATCACCCTCAAACTTTTTCAATGGAAGTATGGGGTGGAGCAACTTTCGATGTTGCTTTAAGGTTTTTACATGAATGCCCTTGGAAACGACTAGAACTTTTAAGGGCTGCTATTCCGAATATATTATTGCAAATGTTAATAAGAGGGTCCAATGCCATTGGATATGCTGCTTATCCTGATAATTTAGTTGAAAAATTTATAGAGAAATCATGGCAGCATGGCGTGGATATTTTCAGAATTTTTGATTCACTAAATTGGGTGGATAGTATGAAAGTAAGTATAAATGCTGTAAGGGAGCGCACAGAAGGAATTGCTGAAGTATGTCTGTGTTATACTGGTGATATTATGGATAAGTCAAAAACTAAATATACATTACAATATTATTTGGATCTAGCCAAACAATTGGAAGACGCTGGCGCTCACATCATCGGTATTAAGGACATGACAGGTTTGTTAAAGCCATATGCTGCAGAATTATTGATTACCGAACTAAAAAAGAGCATCAACCTGCCAATACATTTGCATACGCACGATACTTCTTCCATTCAAAGCGCTACCTACCTTAAAGCGATAGAGGCAGGTGTTGATGTTGTTGATATTGCCCTAGCATCCATGTCTGGATTAACATCACAACCGAATTTTAATTCAATGGTTGAAGGATTAAGAGGTACGCCAAGGTATCAGCATTTTAATATGGACTCTCTTAATGAATACTCAAATTATTGGGAAACAATAAGAGAACATTATTATCCATTTGAATCAGGTTTAAAAGCAGGTACAGCAGAAGTTTATAAGCATGAAATACCTGGTGGACAATATTCAAATCTTAAATCACAAGCAAATTCATTGGGCTTAGGTGATAAAATGGTTGAAATAAAAAAAGCATATGCAGATGTTAATGAACTTTTTGGGGATATCGTAAAAGTTACCCCATCTTCAAAAGTTGTTGGAGATCTTGCTCAATACATGGTTTTTAATGGTTATTCAAAAGAAAATATTCTTGAAAAAGGAGATAGTATTTCATTTCCAGAGTCGGTGAAAAGTTTTTTTAAAGGCGATATAGGGCAACCACATGGTGGTTTTCCTGAAAAAATTCAGAAACTTATTTTAAAAGATGAAATACCTTATACTGATTTACCTAATGCCCATTTGAAACCCATTGATTTCGAAAATGAATTAATTGCTTTCCACAAAAAGTTCGATTCTAGTTTAAATTTCCTTGATTTACTTTCCTATAAATTTTATCCAAAAGTATTTGAAGATTATTATAAACATTTTCAGATATATGGCAATGTTAGTGCTATTCCAAGCATAGAGTTTTTTTATGGAATGAAAAATGGACAGGAAATTATGATTGAAATATTACACGGCAAAAATATAATTGTAAAGCTGGAATACATAAGTGAACCTGATGAAAATGGTAATAGAACGGTGTTTTTTAAGTTAAACGGACAAACAAGGGCCATTGAAATTAAAGACAATCATATTCAGATCGAAAAACTTGCTAATCTCAAAGTGTCGGGGGTAAATGAAATTGGAGCTCCTTTGCAGGGAATGCTTTCAAAAATATTTGTAAAAGTTGGAGATGTAGTAAAAAAGAATGCTCCTTTATTTACTATTGAAGCAATGAAAATGGAAACAACTATTGTGGCAAACCGCAATGCAAAAATAAAGGGTGTGCAGCTCAAAGAGGGTAAAATGGTGGATGCAGAGGACCTTGTGATTCAGATGGAGGGGTAATTGACAAAAAAAATCCCTGGCAGTTTTGCTGCCGGGGATTTATTGGTAAGCCTTAAAAGTTAAAAGCGTATCCCAAATTTATTCCTATAAAGCGATCTCCGATGAAACTACCTTGCTTTTTATAAGCTTCGCTGATATCCAGATATTGCTGACCATCAGAGGTTTCTTTGCCGTAAAGAACCTGACCAGCTATTAATTCAAAATATATTTTGCCTTTTCCTAGTTTATAATTCGCACCAAGACTGGCGTGTCCACCAAATCCACTTGCAGTAAAGGTGTGTTTGTAAACTGTAGGTTCACCATAAAACTGGCGAGTAGATGATACTTTTTGATACTGGTATCCAACCCCTAATTCTGCATACATCCCAAATTTACTGTCATGATTATTTCCTATTAAATAATAGGTCAATGTTAAATCAGAAATTAGATATAATCCCGGAGCATATTTTTCAGAATAAAAAGCTTTTGCCCGGTAACTGCATGTAATTAAATTAGTTTTAAGCCCAAAACTTAGCTTGTCGCTTTTTAAATAATCAAGCTTAAAATTCCCCCCATAGCCTATTTGCCTTGGAATAGAATAGGTTGCTCCAATGCTCAATGCATACTTTTGCGGAACATGCTTAGTTACTGTTTTGATTTCTTCTGCAACCTGCGCAAAAGTAAGTTGTGCAAGCAATGCTGTAGCTGCTAATGTTAAGATTTCTTTTTTCATGGTGTCTAAGTTTTTATTGGTTTCACTTAGTATGATGTTAGAAATTGAAATGGTGGCAGTATCATTTTTAGAAAAAAGCACCAGTTGTGCTTTTTGGGTGGCTGTATCAAGCACCAATACTGCATTTTTAGCCGAATTATTATTTTTTAAAAAAGTTTCAGAAGCGTTAGAATTTAACTCCTTTTTATATTCTACCTTAAGTGTGTCGTACACTTTTATAGTATCATATACCACAATTGTTTCATATACAAATAAGGTATCGGTTGTTGTTTGGCCCGTTAATTTTGCGCTTAGCAGGAATAAGGCAAATACATATAAAAAGTTATTTTTCATTTTGTACAGGTACTTTTTGAATAACGGTGTCGTGCTGGATAATTTTTTTATGAATAACAACCGGTTTTTTAATCATTGAGCTATCGGTTTTTTTAATAGCATTATTGGGGTTTAAATTTGTGGTGGGTTGAATTGTTTGTTTTCCAGATTGAACCTTTGCCGTTTGTGGAACGGATGTATTACTTGCTTTCGAAGAGGGCTTTACAACCTCCGCTTTGTTTGAAGTATCTGTAAAATGCTGTTCTGTAGATGTACTATCTGCTTCGGATGGCAATCTGTTTGTTGTTTTGGGTTCAATTACATTAGTTGTAGTATCGATATTATTCATTTCCGGAATCAATTTTTTTTCAGGGCTCGAAAAGAATAGAAACCAAATGCCCCCCGATACTACCAAAGCTGTGAGTGATACTAATAAAAAATTATTATTAATAACATTTCCGATAAGGGGAAATTTCTGAGTAGTATTTATAGCCGCAGACCCGCCATCGGAAAGCTTTTGTTTTTGCGGTGGTACTTCAAATGTTGTAAAAGCATCCTTATATAATTTGTCAATATAGTTTTGTTTAATAGAGAAAAGAAAAAAGAAAGCTCTTTTCTTATTTTTCTCTTTATTTTCGGCTCTTTCGAAAAGTAATTGTTGAATTTTTTTTCGGGCTCTAGCCAGATGAGATTTAGATGTTCCAGGGCTTATATTTAACATTTTTCCAATTTCTTTATGTTTATAACCATCTATAACATATAAATTAAATACTGATTTATGGTGATCGGGTAGTTGGTCAATTACTTCCAGCAATTCTTGTTGACTGAAGTTGGCTTCTTCAATAGTATTTCGTTGGGTTTCAGCCAGCTCTTCATCTTCTTCAACAGGTTCTGAATAATTTTCAACCAGGCTGTTTTCAGAAATAACAGCATTTTTATTTTTGCGCAAATACAGCAATGCTGTATTAATAACAATTTTGCGAAGCCAGCCTTCAAATAAACCTTTTCCTGAATAGGTGTCAGCCTTACTCATGGCAGTCATAAAAGCATTATGCACCAGGTCTTCCGCTTGTTGACTATCTTTGACATACCTTCGACAAACACCGAGCATTTTTGAAGCACTGTTTTTATAAATTGTATCCCACTGTTCCATATTCAAAGATACAATAAAAGTAAAAGGTGGCAGTTCTGGGGAAAATTAAAAAAGCCCCAGTATAAACCGTTCGCCTTTTAAAACAAGAGTAAAGAAGCAATCGGACATTATAGATAGACACTAATTATAGCGTTTTCTGAAATAAGTCCCAAGTAACAATCCCTACACTAACTGCAATATTTAATGAATGTTTAGTTCCTTTTTGGGGTATTTCAATTACACCAGCACTAGCATCTATTACATCCTGCGCAATACCTTTTACTTCATTGCCAAAAATAATTGCTAATTTTTTATTTTTTATTGGAGAAAAATCATTTAGCATAATTGAAGACTCTGTTTGTTCAATTGAATATACATCATACTTAATTTGTTTCAACTCTTCAACTGCATCAAGTGTAGTTTTAAAATATTTCCATGAAACACTTTCTGTAGAACCTAATGCAGTTTTTTGTATGTCTTTGTTTGGAGGAGTTCCTGTAATACCACAAAGATAAATTGCTTCCAATAAAAAAGCATCGGCTGTCCTGAAAATAGATCCAATATTATTTAAGCTCCTTACATTGTCAAGCACTATTATAATAGGCGTTTTAGAGGCTTGTTTAAATTCACTCAATGATTTTCTGTTCAATTCATTGTTTAATAATTTTCTCATTGTAAATAATTTTTATTTTAATAAATAAAAAATGAAAATTGGATCCAGTAATTTCTGTTTTTATTCAGATCCATATCTATTTTAAATAAATAATGTTCTTATCAATTTCAAAAAAATGCTGCCAATGATGCTTCTCACCAATTAGCATTATTTATTAGCAATGTCAGAGATGCATTAAGGATTCCTTAGTTGCAAAAAAATGGCTGATTCCTTTTATCTAAGTGAAGTTTTCGAAATAACTCCCGCAAATTAAATGGTTCAAAAGCTGTGTGTTTTTCTTTTGTCTTGATACCCTTCGGCAAAAGCTCAGGACAGGCTCCAGAAACAAAAAATCAAGAACAAACGATTCCTCCCCACCTGCAATACTGCATCGCTTTTGTTCATTCCTCACGCGCGTTTTCATATGCATGTTTTTTACAAAAAAAATGAAATCATCTGTGTTTATTAATATATCTGTTTTGTCGAAATTATTTTGAAAGCTTTACTAAAGTAATTTTTAACCTAAATAACGTATAAATGCTTTGCGTATTAAATATTTATTCATTTGAAAAGCAAAGCTATAAAACTATTGCTAAAAAAGTTTTAAAAACTTTGCATCTTCAGTATAATTAGGTTTTGTATATTTACAAAAGATGTCAAAAGATAAATTACTTAATAAAACTACTACCGCTGAAAGTGAAACTCCACTTATGAAGCAGTTTAATGGTATCAAGGCGAAATACCCTGACGCTCTTTTATTGTTTCGTGTTGGCGATTTTTATGAAACATTTGGAAGCGATGCCGTAAAAACTGCCAATATATTGGGTATTGTGCTTACCAAACGCGCTAATGGTTACGCTTCATTTATTGAATTAGCTGGTTTTCCATATCATTCATTAGATACTTATCTTCCTAAATTAGTGCGCGCCGGACAGCGTGTTGCCATTTGTGATCAGTTGGAAGATCCCAAGTTAACTAAAACAATTGTGAAAAGAGGGGTTACAGAATTAGTAACACCCGGTGTTACATTTAATGACAAAGTACTGGAACATAAATCAAATAATTTTTTAGCTAGCCTCTATTTTAATGTTAAACAATCCGGTGAATTAGATGGCAATTTGGTTGGCGTATCTTTCCTTGATGTTTCTACGGGTGAGTTTTTGGTGGCTGAAGGTAATTTTGAATACGTGGATAAATTATTGCAAAGTTTTAAGCCTAGCGAAATTTTATTTCAAAAAAACAAAAAGAAATTATTGATAGAAAAATTTGGAGATAAATTTTACACCTACGGCTTGGAAGATTGGGTTTTCAATTTCGAATTTGGTAATAATTTATTATTAAAACATTATGATACCAAATCTTTGAAAGGCTTTGGAATAGATAACTTTAAACATGGAATTATTGCTGCAGGTGCAGCATTGCATTACCTTGCTGATACAGCGCATGATAAAGTTAAACACATCACATCTATTTCACGCATCGAAGAAGAGAAATATGTATGGTTAGATCGTTTTACCATACGCAATTTGGAATTATTTAGTTCGCCAAATGACAATGCAAAAACGCTGATTGAAATCCTTGACCAAACTATTTCTCCTATGGGTGCCCGAATGTTAAAGCGTTGGCTGGCTTTACCATTGAAAGATAAAGCAGCCATTGAGGAACGCTCGGAAGTGGTAGATTATTTTTTGAAGGATAGTAGTACAACGGCCAATATTGTGCTGCAATTAGAATTAATTGGTGATTTAGAACGCATTGTCTCAAAAGTAGCCACTGGGCGCATTTCTCCCAAAGAGGTAGTGCAATTGAAGAGGGCATTACAAGCTATTGAACCAATTAAAAATATTTGCGAAAAATTGGAAAATACTTCTTTGCAAAATATTGCGCAACAACTTAATCCATGTAAAATTGTTATTGACCGCATCCAAAATGAAATAATGCCAGAGCCCCCTTACCTTATTGCTAAAGGAAATGTAATTGCTGAAGGGGTGAATATGGAATTAGATAATTTAAGAAAAATTGCATATTCGGGTAAAGATTATTTATTGCAGATACAACAGCGTGAATCTGAGCTTACAGGGATTTCCTCCTTGAAAGTAGCTTTCAATAATGTTTTTGGTTATTACCTAGAAGTTACTAATACTCATAAAGATAAAGTTCCAAGCACTTGGATACGTAAACAAACGCTTACCGCTGCTGAAAGATATATCACTCCTGAATTAAAAGAATACGAAGAAAAAATACTGGGGGCCGAAGAAAAAATACTTGCATTAGAAATAAAATTGTTTAATGATTTAGTAGTCGGCTTGATGGATTATATAAGTGTAATACAGTTAAATGCATCTTTAATTGCTCGGTTGGACTGCCTTTTATCTTTTGCTACCATAGCGCAAAAAAATAATTATGTTCGCCCACATTTATTTGAGAATGATATTTTGGATATTAAAGATGGCAGACATCCCGTTATTGAAAAACAATTACCGCTCGGTGAGGAATACATTGCAAACGATATTTACTTAGATAATAAAAACCAACAAATAATTATTATTACCGGCCCTAATATGTCCGGTAAATCAGCACTTTTAAGACAAACGGCATTGATTGTATTGATGGCACAAATGGGTAGTTTTGTTCCTGCAAAACATGCCAATTTAGGATTGGTTGATAAAATTTTTACAAGAGTGGGTGCTTCCGATAATATATCATCAGGGGAATCAACTTTTATGGTTGAAATGAATGAAACAGCAAGCATATTAAATAATTTATCAAATCGTAGTTTAATATTGTTGGATGAAATAGGTAGGGGAACTAGCACCTACGACGGGATTTCAATCGCTTGGGCAATCGCTGAATTTATTCATGAAAACCCAATGGTGAAAGCTAAAACATTATTTGCCACTCATTATCACGAGTTAAATGAAATGACAAACTCGATGTCTCGAATTAAAAATTTCAATGTTTCCATTAAAGAAATCAATAACAAAATATTATTCACCCGTAAATTATTACCTGGTGGTAGTGCGCATAGTTTTGGGATACATGTTGCTAAAATGGCGGGAATGCCTAAAAAAGTTTTAGACAGAGCTAATAAAATATTAGCGCAACTGGAAGGGGCTAGGGAAAATAAGGAATACGGAATAGGACGCTCCGAATTAATAAAGTCAAATTTGGTGCCGGCGGAACAGACCATTGGTGCTGAAGGAAATCAAGAGAATTTTGTTGGGGCTATCAATAAGCCATCAGAATTTCAGCGGGCTAAGGGAGGAAATCAATCGCCTGAAAAAATGCAGCTAAGTTTTTTTCAATTGAATGATCCGGTATTGGAGAATATAAAAGAGGAGCTTCAAAAAACAGATATTAATACATTAACCCCTATTGAAGCATTAATGAAGCTGAACGAAATAAAAAAAATGATTGGTGGATAGAATCTAATTATGCTAAAAAAAATATTTGTTATTTTATTTTTTCTTCTCATCTTAATAGACGGCTATGCGCAGGAAATTATAAAATTTTGCGGTGCCGATGAAATGCGTATTTCTTATTTGAAACAAAATCATGAAATTGCTGCTGCAGTTATTAAACGGGATGCAGCATTAGAAAAATTTACCCAGCAATTTGTTTCAGATTTTTACAGTAAAAAATCTGCTAATACTATTTATACCATTCCTGTTGTATTTCATGTTATACATAATTATGGTGTTGAAAATATTACAGACGCACAATTGCTAGATGGCTTATCTATTTTGAATAAAACATTTCGTAAACAATTATCGGATACAGCATCTATCGTTAATGATTTTAAACAATTGCATGCCGATTGCGAAATAGAATTCAGCTTGGCAAAATTGGATCCTCAAGGCAATTGCACCAATGGTATCAATCGCATCGCCTCTCCATTATCATTAATTGGCGACCACGCTGTTAAATCTCTCATTCAATGGCCCAGCAATAAATATTTGAATGTTTATATTGTATCAAATGCTGCTGGCTTAGCCGGTCATTGTATTTGGCCAAGTGATGCTGATACCATACCAGCATGGGACGGTATAGTAATGGGACATAATTATGTTGGTAGTATTGGAACATCTAACTATACCCAGTCGGTTGTTTTTGCCCATGAGTGTGGCCATTATTTGAATTTACAACATATCTGGGGTGGCAATAATGTACCAGGGTTTTATTTTTACCCCTGTGCCGATCCTAATAAGGATTGTAACATCGATGATCTGGTAGCCGATACACCACCAACCATTGGCTGGCAAAGTTGTAATTTAAGCGGGGCATCCTGCGGCAACACTATTGATAATGTACAAAATACAATGGATTATTCTTATTGTAACAGGATGTTTACTTATGGACAGAAAGCAAGGATGTTAGCATGCTTGAATTCCTCTGTCGCGGGTAGAAATAATTTATGGCAGCCAGCAAATTTAAATGCTACAGGCATAACAAGCATTCCTGTTGAATTGTGTGAAGCAGATTTTATATCTAATAAAAGAGTTGTGTGTGAAGGTTCCTCCAATGCAATAACTTTTACAAATATGTCCTTTAACGGTCCTTTTACAAATATTGAATGGTTATTTCCTGGCGGAAATCCATCCTCTTCCTCCGCCACTAGTCCCCTTGTAACTTATAATGCAAGTGGTAAATATGATGTTACACTAAAAGTTTTATATAATAGCGACTCTATGGTACTAAGCAAATCAAACTATATTTCAGTTTTGCCAAGTGCAGGCAATGCATACCCATTTGCAGAAGATTTTGAAACTATTGTCTCTCTAGATAATTCGAATTGGTTTGCCAATAGTTTCGATACCGTAAATAAATGGCAAATAACAAATACCACTTCTTATAACGGAACCAAATCCATCATGCTGGATAATTATAATAATGTGATGGCTACAAAAGATGAATTATATAGTGAAATAATTGATTTAACAGGAGCTACAGCGCTTAATTTAACTTTTAAATATGCATATGCAAAAAAGCTAACAACTAATAATGATCGATTACAATTATATATTACTAATAATTGTAATAATGCATGGCTACAACGATTAAATTTAATGGGCGATGCAATAGAAACGGCACCTTTAAATTCTTCTCCTTTTATCCCTTTGAATAATAATGAATGGAGACAATCCTCCGTTGTAATACCATTGTCATTTATGACTTCAGGTTTTCGGTTTAAATTTGTTTTTAGTTCTAGCGGTGGTAATAATTTTTATATCGACGATATTAATCTTGATGTAAATGCTGGCATTAATTACTTGGATGAAGTATATGCTACTTTTCAGCTTTTCCCAAATCCTACGATACAAAAAATTAATATTTCATTTTTATTATTAGAAGAGAAAAAATTATCTCTTTCTATATTGAACATATTGGGACAATCGATTTATAAAACAGAGAAAGAAAATTATACAGTGGGCATGCAATCTATTATAATTGATAGTGAAGGAATTTTACCCGGTATCTATTTTATTAATGTTTCGGATGGAATTGATAGTTTCAAGAAACAATTTATTATCATTTCTGATTAGCAAATATATGCTAGTTTACTGGCTATTTTAATTATGGTTTTTATCCATAATTACAAACATCAATTAAAAAAACTAAAATTTACATTGCCATATTTACGTTGCTCAATAAAATGTTCGTTGTTCGAAAAATTAGTTCTAGGGCCATGCTCTATAATAAGCCATCCAGATGGTGCCAGCATTTTTTTATTGAAAACTAATTCCGGAATTAACTCGAAATTCTTCAAATCCAATTCATAAGGAGGGTCTGCAAAAATTAATTGATAGGAGTTGGAGTTTTTTTTAAGAAAAGTAAAAACATCTGATTTAATTATATTTATTTGCATCATTTTATAATCAGCTATTGTTCTTTTTATAAAATCGCAACATTGGTAATTTTGATCCACACTTGTAATGCTACTGCCGCCTCTTGAAGCAAATTCAAAGCTTATATTACCTGTTCCACAAAACAAGTCCAGGACCTTTAATTCTTCAAAATCAATTATGTTGTTTAACATATTAAAAAGCCCTTCCTTAGCGAAGTCTGTAGTAGGTCTTACCGGTAATTTTTTGGGAGGATATATTTTTCTGCCTTTATGTGTACCACCAATAATGCGCATAATTCCGTTTTAGTTTAACTTTTAATGTTTTTATTATTAAAAATAATTTAATAATAAAATTGAAATTTAGGTATACTTTTTTTTATTCAGAAAGCGTCTCAGGAATAACTTTAATACCATCAAATCGTATTTCAATATCATTTTTAAATACAATTGTTAAGAATAAATAACCTGTTTCATCATAAAATTTCCAATCACCCTCTTTAGCACCTCCAGCGTACTTGCCCGTTTGCCTTTCATTACCATTCAAATAATAAAAAAATTGTTTACCATCGGGTATGCCATCAATAAAATTTCCTTTAAAACGTAGTTGGCTATTTTCTGTATAATAATGTTTCCATTCTCCATCACGTTTTCCTGATTTATAAGCCCCTTCTTCTCTGTAGCCTTGTAACTCATATAACCAAACACCTTCTTTTTGCCCATCCAGAAATTCTCCTTTTGTAATAACTTTTCCGCTATCGCTATATTCAATCATAACGCCATCTACCAAATTATTTCTATAGTTTTCTTCTAATAATAAATTCCCCGATTCATAAAACCATTTCCAAACACCTTGGGCTTTACCATTTCTGTCGTATATTCCTTTTTGTTCTATTTTTTCATTGTTGTGATAAAACACCCATTCCCCAATTCGCTTACTATTAATATATTCCCCTTGCGATTTTATTTTTCCATCTGGGTGAAATTCTTTCCATATACCTTGCTGTCTGCCAGTAGTATCTAGTATTCCTTCAGCAGTTAAAAAACCTTCCACGAATACTTGTGCCCCAATTACTTTCCCATTATTAGAAAATTCCCTATGGATACCCTCTGCAACATCATCCTTATAAGTTCTTGTAAAATGAATTTGCCCTGTACTAAAATATTCTGTTCTTACATCAAGTTTTGCCAATTCGGGTACATTGGTTTGTAATGCACCATTAATATATTTTGTTGTATTGTTAAGACTTCCAGCTATTGAATATTCTTTCAAATAGCCATTCATTTTATTATTTGAAAAGGGCACCTCTTGTTTGATATTGCCGTTAGGATAAAATTCTTTCCATACACCCTGTTTTAATGACATTAAATCTTTTCGGTTAATAATTTCCTCCTTTTGAATAAATCCCAATTTATATTCTGTAATAGAAATGATGGTACTGTCGGGTTCAAATTCGAAACCTGTGCCATCTTCCTTTCCATTTAAATAAGGAATGATTTGTTTTATTTTTCCAATATTGCTTTTAGTTCCGGAGGGTTTATAGTATTTGCTTGTATTTTTCTGTTTTATATCGTTTTCAAAATACTCGCTTGTAATTAAATAGTTTTCTTTGGCATCAAATGTTTTCTTTAATCCATTTTTTTTGCCATTAATATAATTAAATTCAAAGGCTAGTTCGCCTAATTCATTATAGAATTTCCAAATACTATCTAACAGAAATTTTTTTCTGTTGCCTTCTGACTTTATATGCCCATTTTCTGAATAGGTTTTCCAATAACCATTTGGTTTTCCATCGAGCATTGTTCCCTCGCTGGAAATTTTTCCATTATCGAAATAAAAGATATTGTAACCGTTATTGTTAATCGTTTGGTTCGGCTGAGCAATTAATGTTACGGGTAATAAAAATAAAATAATTTTTAAATAAATACGCATAGTATATTCATTAGCTTATAACAAAGTTACACATTATATTTAAAAAATGATAGAAGCATTGGTGGGGCTATTGTGCTCTGTTTTTTTTATTAAAATATGGATTTCGGCAAAACTTTATTTAATAATGATGCTGCTGTTTAAAAAAAATAAAATTGTTTTGAAAGGGAAAATGTTACTATTTAAGATTTTAAAATAGTACTGCCAATTTTTAAAATGAAAGATTAAGTCATTTTTTCAATTAGATAGTGGTTTCTGTTTACTGAATTTCTAGAAATCAGTTCGCCCAAAAATCCTGTGAGGAATAATTGGGTTCCTATTATCATGGCTACCAAAGCGAGATAAAACAATGGTTTGTCGGTAACATCACGGGTGGGGATGGAGTAAAATGATTTATAAACCTTTTCGCTAATCAACAAAAAAGATAAACCACCACCAAATAAAAATGATAATGTTCCTAATAAGCCAAAAAGGTGCATAGGGCGTTTTCCAAACCTTGAAACAAAAGTAATGGACAATAAATCCAAAAAACCATTTATAAAACGTTCGAAACCAAATTTGGTTTTACCGTATTTACGTTCATAATGCTGTACTTCTTTTTCTTCAATTTTGGTAAACCCAGCCCACTTAGCTATTACAGGGATAAAACGATGCATTTCTCCATATACTTCAATATTTTTTATGACATCTTTTTTATATGCTTTTAAGCCACAATTGAAGTCGTGCAAATTATTAATGCCACTTACCTTTCGTGTGGCCCAATTAAATAGTTTTGTTGGCAGCGTTTTACTAATAGGGTCGTAACGTTTTTTTTTCCAGCCCGATACTAAATCATTGCCATCCAAAGTGATCATTTTATATAAATCAGGGATTTCGTCTGGGGAGTCTTGTAAATCAGCATCCATAGTAATTATTACATCGCCTTCAGCTTTTTCAAATGCTACATTCAAAGCGGCTGATTTACCATAATTTCTGCGGAATTTTATTCCTTTAATATTGGGGTTTTTTGATGATAATGTTTCAATAATTTTCCAAGAATTATCTTTGCTGCCATCATCAATTAATATCAATTCATAGGAAAAAGCGTTAGCTGTCATCACCTTTTCAATCCAATTGCAAAGTTCAGACAGCGATTCTTCTTCATTTAATAAGGGAATAACAACCGATATATCCATAATGAAACAAATGTATAAATAAATCCATGATATTTTTGTTTACCTGTAAAAAAATAAGAATTTTTGTATTTTAATTGCTCTTGCTATATTTTGGAATTGGATAGTTCTTTTTGGTGATTGCTATTACCTGCTGTGTCTTATTTTTATTTAGTTTCGAATGTTTTTATATTAATTAACATTGTATGCTTTTAATTTTTATAGTTATTAGAGGCATTAAATTAAAATATTGTTTTTTCTAAAAAAATTATAAAATCTAATATAATCGTATGTTAAAGCTTCAAATTTTAATTCTAATTATTTTTCAAAAAATATTAGTTTTATCCCAAATAAATAACCCTTATTGTGTTTATTTGATTGGTGATGCTGGTTCAGATACTATTACTGGGAATGCATTACTTATGTTAAAAGAGGAGTTGTTATCACATCCCAATAGCACAGTAATATTTTTAGGGGATAATGTATACCCTAGCGGATTAAAATCGAAGGATCCCGTGTCGGCCCGTCATTTAGAGTCGCAGTTAAATATATTAAAAAATTATAAAGGAAATGTTTATTTCATTCCAGGTAATCACGATTGGCAAGCACAAGGCCATAAGGGCTTAAAAAGATTATTAAATCAGCAAATTTATGTAGAAGATTATTTAAAAAACAATACAAGTGTTGCTAATAAAGCTAGTTCAACTTTTTTGCCTAAAAATGGATTGCCTGGCCCTGAATCTTTGCTTATAAATGATAAACTTCGATTAGTAATTATTGACACACAGTGGTTTTTACATTTGTATAAAAAAACTATTGTTGTTTCTAAATCATATACTAAAAAATTATTTTTTGTACAGTTAGATAGCCTATTAAACTTTGCAAAGGAACAAGGCGAGCAGCTAATCATTGCCATGCATCATCCAATGTTTACAAATGGAAAACATGCCGCCAATAAGCAGCCGCTGCGTTTTTTAATTAGTTATACGCCCTTTCGCATATTTGGATTTTTTGGCTTGAATCGTTTGCTTTCGCAAGATTTGGCGCATCCAAAATATAAAAAAATGCGTAATGAAATGTTGAAATTATTTAATGAACATAATAATATAATTTGTGCTTCGGGGCATGACCATAATTTACAATGTTTCCTTTCAGGCACTAATCGTTATATAGTAAGTGGGGCAGGAAGTAAGTTGTCGCATTTCCATAGTAAAAATAAATTTAATTCGGTCTTTCAGGAGGATAAAAGAGAGGGCTTTGTTAAAATTGAATATGCTACCGATGGAAGCCACAAAACTTTTATATATAGGGTAGGGAAAAAAGAAATGCTGGTAGATAGTTTTTAATTAAGTGAAGTTTTTGAAATAAATCTGCAAATTAAATGGTTCAAAAATTGTGTATTTTTCTTTTGTCTTGATACCCTTCGGCAAAAGCTCAGGACAGGCTCCAGAAACAAAAAATCAAGAACAAACGATTCCTCCACACCTGCAACCCTGCATCGCGTTTGTTCATTCCTCACGGGCGTTTCCATAAGGATATTTTTTGCAAAAAATGAAATCATCTGTTTTTATTAATATATGTGTTTTGTCGAAAATTATTTTGAAAGCTTTACTAAACATAAAAATTGTGTTTTCCTTCTTTAATAATACCAATGCTTTCAGTAAATTAGTCCAATTGTGTTTCCGCCTATTTTTCTATATAAACCTTTTCCAAAGTTTCAAACTTTGGAAAAGGTAAATAATAGTTTGGATTAATTTATAACAAGCAATGGTATAATTTATCAATTGCCATCTTTACAATATTGATCTATTAATTTATATGCTTTCTCGTTATTTAAGCCATCAGCTTTAGCTAAATCTTTACAAGCACCTTTTTTATCCCCCGATGCAAATTTTACTGCAGCCCTATTTATATAGGCTGGTGAATAATCAAATTTTATTTTTATAGCCAAATCAATATCCTGCAGTGCTTCTTTGTATTTTTTTAATCCTCCTTTTGCTACACCCCTATTCATATATGCAACAATATTTTTAGGGTCTAGGATTATCACCTCGTCAAAATCGCTTATGGCACCAGCATTATTGTTTATATTTATTCGGCAAGCACCTCTAATTATTAAGGCATCAATATTGTTTGGTTCATATTCTATAAAGCGGCTGAGGTCTTTGTCGGCACCCGAGAAATCTTCTCCTTTATATTTTGTTTTTCCTCTCCAGAAATATGCATCATTATTTTCGGGGTTTAATTCTATAACTTTATTGAAATCAATAAGCGCAAGCACATAATCTTTATTTATACTGTTATATATTATCCCCCGTTTCATGTAAGCATTTTCAAATTTTGGCTGAATTTCAATTACTAAGGAATAATCCTCAATGGCTAGTTTGGATGCTTGCCTGGCAGCATAAAGTAAACCTCTTTGGTACAAGGCAGCGGCATCTTCAAAATTTATATTTATTGCTTTATTATAATCTAACAATGCTTCCTTACTTTTTCCTTGTGAAAATTGCAAAATGCCTCGCTCAAGAAAAATGGATCCTATGCTAGAGTCTATTGCTACAGCTTTATCAAAGTTTTTCATTGCATTTTTATAATCTTTAAGTTTTGTTTGTATTATCCCTAATTTGTAATAGCCTATATATATACTTGGATTAGCTTTTATCGCCTTTTTATAATCTTTTATGGCATCCGAATAAAATCTAGTTGCAACTTTTATATCATTGTACTTTAAATGTACGTTTCCCGAATCCGATTTATTATTACCCATCTCCAGATAGTTAATAGAAATCGGTTTCACAGCTTGATCTGTTTGCGATTGAAGCAGAAGTGGATATATTAAAAAAAAACTATAAAATAATATTAAGGTCTTCATAATTTTTATAGTAAATTATGTATGTTTTTTTTAAATAGAAGAAATATCAATTTGAATTAACAACTATTTGTATTTAAATAATGTGTTTTATTTAATGGTTCTTTTAATGATTAGTATTTGTTGCTTATTAATTTTAAAAAGTAATAATATTTAAACTTAGTTGTATTTTTTTATTCAAACAAATTGAAAAATATAGATTAGTGAAGTTTT
>Ga0114966_10001334_pt1 | contig 22969 bp, 15 predicted proteins | sample M_130207_XF_Meta_FD_87029 | JGI IMG/M metagenome (GOLD analysis project Ga0114966, IMG submission 87029) | Freshwater microbial communities from Lake Montjoie, Canada to study carbon cycling - M_130207_XF_MetaG | ecosystem: Environmental > Aquatic > Freshwater > Lake | place: Lake Montjoie... | reverse complement strand
TTGGTGATTATGCTGGCGTTGACCGGGTTAGGTTTGCATGAGTTCTACAGCATGGTTAATCAGCGGGGTTTAGCCTGTTTTAATCGGTGGGGTGTTGTTGGTGGACTCTTGCTCATGGCCGCCACGTTTATTTTTGCTTCTGGCCAATTTCGTCCCCTTCCTTCGGCTGGTGCGGTGAATGATTTTGAGACAGGATTTTTAGTATTTTTTGTTCTCGGTGCCTGTATTCGGCAGTTTTTTTCTAAGACCAACACCGCCGGATTTGTTGCAATCTCCACCACTCTCTTGGGGCTCTTTTATGTTTCGTGGCTCCTGAATTTTATTCAAAAGATCAATTTTTTCCCGCTCATCGACGGGCCTTTTTATGTGCTCTATTTCATTCTCGTCACGAAATGTAGTGATTTGGGGGCTTATGTTGTTGGATCCCTCGTTGGGAAGCACAAAATGATCCCGCGAGTTAGTCCGGGAAAAACTTGGGAAGGGTTTATCGGTGCCATTGTGACTTCCACACTGGTCAGTTTGATCTTCGCTCATTTTGCTCAGCACCGTCTGACGGGTATGACCTTGGTTCATGCCACTGCGCTTGGGTTGATCTTGAGCGTATCCGCAGTGTTGGGGGATTTGATTGAATCGCTGTTCAAACGTGAGGCAGGTGTGAAGGATTCTGGCCGGTTTTTCCCAGGAATTGGTGGAATTCTGGATCTGTTAGACAGTCTGCTGTTTAACGCCCCCCTGATGTATCTGTATTTGCGGTATATCCTGACTTAGCCCACTTCCACATGAAGAAAAAAGTCGTGTTGCTTGGAAGTACTGGTTCGATTGGCACTAGCACAATCAAAGTCGCGGAGGATCTGCCAGAGAGCATCGAATTGATCGGGCTGGCGGCCGGGAGTAATATCAACCTTCTCGCCGAACAGACGCAGAAGCATCGTCCTTCAACGATCGCGATTTACAACCCTGAGTTGGTTCCGCAGTTGCAGGCACTCTTGCCGCTGGGACCTCGAATTGTTTCGGGGGATGAGGGGTTGATCGAACTCGCGACTTTGCCCGAGGCCGACATTGTCCTCATTGCGATTGTTGGCACTGCGGGGCTTCAACCTGCACTAGCAGCCATCCGAGCAGGTAAAGATATCGCGGTCGCTTCGAAGGAGATTTTAGTGATGGCCGGTGAGATTGTCATGAGTGAGGCTCGAAAGTATGGGGTTCGAGTCCTTGCGGTTGACAGTGAACATTCCGCAATCTTTCAATGCCTTGACGGCAAACCGTCGTCATCCGTTCGGTGCTTAAGGTTGACGGCATCTGGCGGCCCGTTTCGTCAGACTCCTCACTCTGAATTCGCAAACATTAGCCTCGAAAGTGCCTTGAAGCATCCGTCCTGGGTGATGGGTCAAAAAATTACTATTGATTCCGCGACTCTCTTCAATAAAGGGTTGGAAATGATCGAGGCTCGTTGGTTGTTCGATATCGAGATGCCTCGCGTGCAAGTGATCGTGCATCCGCAAAGTATCATCCACTCGATGGTTGAGTTCGTGGATGGATCCATCGTCGCGCAGCTTTCGACACCCGACATGTGTCTGCCGATTCAATACGCATTAACTTATCCGCATCGGATGGCGAGTGATCGCGTGCAAACAGATTTTGCCAAGATCGGCACGCTTACGTTCGAGGAACCTGACACAGAAAGGTTTCCAGCGTTGTTGTTAGCACGGGACGCCGGTAATCGCGGAGGCACACTACCAGCAGTTCTGAACGCTGCCAACGAGATCGCAGTGGCCGCGTTTTGTAACCGACAGATAACGTTTCTTCAGATCACCCAAACTGTCGGTGAAGTCATGAGTGATCATCAATTGGTTGAACAGCCAACGCTCGACCAAATCCTGCTTGCAGACCGGTGGGCTCGGACGGCGGCGCGGAAGTATATTGCCAGTCAAACGCCTCGACAGTGATAAATCAGGGGCGACTCGATATTTCCAACATTCGGTCGATCGGTAGACGAGCCCGTTGAATTATGTCCGGAGCCAGTTCGATTTGTGGTGAAAGTCGTGCCATGCAGTCGTGAACTTTTTCGAGTGTGTTCATCTTCATGAACCGGCATTCGTTGCATCGGCAGTTTTCGGTGGGTGCGGGAATAAACGTTTTTCCAGGGCACTCTTTTTGGAGCCGATGTAACATTCCAGCTTCTGTCGCAATCACAAATTCGCGTGCTGGACTTCGTTGGCAGTAACTCACCATTCGCTCCGTCGAACAGACTTCATCCGCCAACATCCGTACGGCCTTGGTGCATTCCGGATGCGCTACAATCGGAGCGTTGGGATACTCTCGCCGAATTCGGCTAATCGCCTGATGGGTCCATTCGACATGGACGTAACAATCGCCCCGCCATAAACGCATGGGCCTTCCCGTTTGCTCGATGACCCACGCCCCTAAATTTTCATCAGGGACAAATAACAAGTCCTTTTCGATAGGTGCTGCATTGACGATTTTGACCGCATTACCGCTGGTTACAATTACATCCGACAACGCTTTGACTTCTGCACTGCAATTGATGTAGGCGATCGTCCAAAAATTTGGATTTGTAGCCTGCAACTCCGCAAGCTTCGAGGCAGGACAACTCTCCTCCAACGAACACCCTGCGTCCTTATCTGGCAAAATTACGACTTTATTGGGGTTGAGAATTTTGGCCGTCTCAGCCATAAAATGTACCCCGCAAAACACGATCACATCAGCAGATGTCTTAGCTGCCTGCTGAGCTAAGCCCAAGGAATCGCCTACAAAATCGGCAACATCTTGGATTTCTCCGACTTGATAATTATGAGCGAGAATCACGGCATTCAACTTCTTTTTCAGAACCAAAATATCGCGCGACAACCCACTCAACCGCTCGGGGGTAATTCCGGGTCGCACATCAACCCCGCTTCGGCTACGTGGCGTGTTCTCACTGACATCAATCATAAATCAACCCTAGTATCGCAGCCTGAGCGAGTCAATCGTGAGGGTTCAATTAACCTTGACCATCTTTAGGGTGAACTTAAGTTACTGAAAACTCTTAGTATATGAAACTGATCAAGACTTTGCCTTTTTTTCTCGCGATTATTGGAATGACTCACATGGGTTTGGCCGAGGGTAATGATGCCGATTGTCCCGACTGCGTTGCTCCAGTGAAGAAGGCGAAAGCAGCTAAAGCTGTTCCGCATGTTTATCCTACTTTTGGGAGCATCGAGTGTCTTGATCCTGCTTTTACTAAACTGATTCCAGCCACGGCTAAAATTGAAAAACTTGCTGAGGGTTTTAAGTGGTCTGAGGGACCTGTTTGGAACAAGAAAAATGGGGTTCTTTATTTCTCTGATGTTCCGAACAATGTCGTGTTTCAGTGGAAAGAGGGCGTGGGCACCCGTGAGTTTTTGATGCCTTCAGGTTACACGGGGGCGGCGGCTCGAGGTGGTGAACCGGGTTCGAATGGCCTGACTTTAGACCGCAACGGGAACTTGGTGCTGTGCCAGCATGGAGACCGGCAAGTGACCCGTTTGAATGCAAACGGACAATGGACTACCTTGGCGCGTTATTGGCAATTTAGCCGATTCAACAGTCCTAACGATTTGGTCTATAAGTCCAACGGAGATCTTTATTTCACGGATCCTCCTTACGGACTGGTGGGGAACGTCAACGATCCAGCCAAGGAGATAAATTTTAGCGGAGTGTATCGATTGGGGAAAAAAGGCGAGGTGACTTTATTAACCAGCGAACTTTCCTTTCCAAACGGCATCGCGTTTTCGCCAGATGAAAAAACTCTTTATGTTGCGGTGTCAGATTCCAAGGATCCCGTCATCATGGCTTATCCGGTGAAGGCAGACGGAAAACTTGCGAAGGGCAAAATTTTCTTCGATGCCGCTCCGTTAGCCAAAATGGGACTGTCGGGGTCACCTGACGGACTCAAGGTGGATAAGCTCGGAAATCTTTTCGCGACGGGACCCGGGGGTGTTTTGGTGATTTCAACGCAGGGAAAACACCTCGGAACAATCAACACGGGTCAACCGACGGCTAACTGCGGGTGGGGAGACGACGGTTCGACTCTTTACATAACGGCTAATCACATTCTTTGCCGCGTCAAAACGACGACGCGTGGTCAAGGTTTCTGATCTAAAACACACTTGCCGTGCGAATTACTTGCTTGTGCCTGATGGTTCTCTGTCTCGTGTGTGGCACGAGGGGGGAGGATTGGCCACAGTTTTTTGGACCGACGTTGGATCGAACCTCTCGTGAGACGGGGTTGTTGAAATCATTTGGTACCAATGGCCCCCCGTTGGTTTGGGAAAAGGAGGTAGGAACGGGCTACAGTGCTCCTTCGGTCCGTGGAGAGCGCTTGGTGCTCCATCATCGGCTCAAGGGCGAAGAAATTGTGGAATGCTACTCCACAAAAAACGCTCAAACCTTCTGGCGTCACTCGACTCCTTCGACCTATGTCGATCCCTATGGGTATAATAATGGCCCCCGTGCTACACCCCTCCTGACCGATTCTCGGTGTTACACTTTTGGCACTCAAGGGCGGTTGCTCTGTTTGAATCTCACCAATGGAACGGTTATCTGGGAGCGTGAAACCGCTAAGGATTGGAAAGTACCGGAGGCTTTTTTTGGTGTCGGTAGTTCTCCGATTCTCGAGGGTGATACGTTGATTGTCATGGTGGGTGGGCAACCCAATTCCGGAGTGGTCGGATTTGATGCGGCAACTGGTCGAACGAAATGGGAAAGTGTGGGCGAGAAGAATTGGCAAGGTCAACCGATGGTCGGATGGACTGGGGAGCGCAAGGTTGAATGGCAGGATTGGGAGAAACAGGCCAGCTATTCAACTCCCGTTGCCGCCACCGTTCATGGTGTGCGTCAGATTTTTTGTCTGATGCGACAGGGATTAGTTTCGCTCAATCCAACCAACGGCGCGGTGAACTTCAGCTTCTGGTTTCGTTCTCGTGCGAACGATTCAGTCAATGCAATGAACCCTGTGGTTCTGGGTGATTCTGTGCTGATTTCGGGAGCGTATTACAAAGTGGGATCCGTGTTGCTCAAAGTGAAACCGGATAACCAAGGTGTTGATGAAGTTTGGCGTGGACTGGGTTTGGAGCTTCACTGGGATACACCAGTGCTTCGCGACGGTTACCTTTATGCTTTTAGCGGACGCAATGAACCCGACGCCATTTTTCGGTGCGTTGAGTTTAAAACGGGAAAAGTGATGTGGGAACGTGACGAACGCTGGGCGGGACATACTTCACCGGCACCGACGTTCGGACGCGGTTCGGCCATCTTCGCCGACAACCAACTCATCGCGCTTGGTGAAGCAGGGTTCCTTGGGCTTTTTGACGTGAATCACGAAAAAATCGTCGAACGAAGTCGCGCTCAGATCCCACGATTAAAACACCCCTGTTGGGCGTCTCCGATTCTCGCCGACAAGCGACTGTATTTGAGGTCTGAGTCGTGGTTGCTCTGCCTTGATATGGCAAAGAAGTAGTGTTCGTTCTACGGTTCAGGAATGGATGGCTTTGAGTCGCGTGAGTAATCCACTATAGCGTCGTCCTGATTGCTGGGTTCTGACGGCGATCGAGAGAGCTTTAGGTTGCCCTATCAGTACAACCAAACGGCGTCCACGCGTGACGCCTGTGTAAATCAGATTTCGTTGTAGCAGCAGGTATTGCTGCGTTGCCACGGGGATGACCACGACTGGAAACTCCGAACCTTGCGCCTTATGCACTGTGATGGCGTAAGCGAGGTTGATTTCATCGAGTTCTCCAAAATCATAAACAATCTCCCGATTTTCAAAATGAATTCGTATTTCCCGTTCGCTCGGGTCGATGGAGAGGATGATCCCGATGTCTCCGTTGAAGACTTCCTTGTCGTAGTTATTGACGGTCTGGATGACTTTGTCACCCGACCTAAACTGCCACCCAAATCGTTGCACCATTTCTTCCCCCGATCTGACGGGGTTTAATCTTTCCTGAAGAGCTAGATTCAGTTCGCGGACACCTAATGAACCTCGGTTCATCGGGGTTAAGACTTGAATGTCACGAATGGGATCAACTTGGAACTTTCCAGGAATTCGAGTTTGCACCATCGCAAGGAGCGTTTCTGTGATCTCTTCAGGGGTCTCTCGCTCAATGAAATAGAAATCCGATTCTTGATTTCGCTCGCTCATTTCAGGCATGGCACCTTGGTTGATCCGATGAGCGTTGGTAATGATGCGACTGGCTGCGGCTTGTCGGAAAACCTCTGTCAATCGAACCACTGGAATTCGTTCGCTCGCGATAATATCTGCTAAAACGCTTCCCGGACCGACGGAAGGAAGTTGGTCCACATCACCAACAAGAATCAATGCCGCCTTCGGTGGGTGTGCCCGCAGCAGGGAATGCATCAATGGCACATCAACCATGGAGGTTTCGTCCACCACCACGAGATCGGCGTCGAGAGGTCGATTCTCGTTGCGGGTGAATCGCCCTTGCTTCGAGTCAAACTCGAGCAAGCGATGAATCGTTTGAGCAGGAAGGCCAGTGCTCTGAGCAAGTCGCTTAGCAGCTCGCCCCGTGGGAGCACATAGCAGCGGGCGTAGTTTCTTAGCGGTTAAGATCTGAAGGAGTGAATGCAGGAGGGTCGTTTTGCCCACGCCCGGGCCTCCTGTGATCACCAACGCCGAGCTGATGAGTGCTTGAGTCAATGCCGCTCGTTGACTAGGGGCAAGTTCACGTCCGCTGCGTTTTTCGCACCAGTCGATGGCCGTTGGCGCGTTGATGCTCGGGTAGTTCGGACGCGTGCAAAGGAGTCCGGTTAGAAGGGTCGCAATTCCTTCCTCAGCCTTCTTCAAATTTGGAAGGAAGATGAGATGTTCGTCCCCTATCAACTCCTCCACCAGAAAGCGTTTCTCCAACATCTGTCGCAGAGCCTCGGCGACTAGAGCTTCATTCACCTTCAGCAAGGTCGTTGCCTGTTCGATGAGAATCGAACGGGGTAGGGCACAATGGCCGTCTGAGAGGGCCTCCGCCAAGACGTGTTCTAGCGCGGCTGTTGCACGCAGAATTGATTCACGAGAGATTCCAAGTTTTAATCCAATCTGGTCGGCAGTAAGAAAGCCGATCCCTGGAATATCGTGCGCGAGGACGTAGGGGTTTTCTCTTACCCGATCAATCGCTGATTCGCCATAAGTTTTGTAAATGCGAACAGCTCGGGCCGTTCCAACTCCGTTGGAGTGCAGAAAAACCATAATCTGCCGAATGAATTTTTGTTCACCCCACGCTGCTTTTATCTTTTTTCTGCGCCCCGGCCCGATTCCATCGACCTCTTGGAGTCGCGCTGATTCATGATCGATAATATCGAAAATTTTCTCGCCAAATTTTTTAACGAGTTTCGAAGCGTAAACCGGCCCGATGCCCTTGATCATTCCGCTCCCAAGATATTTTTCGATACCTTCCTGAGAGGTCGGCGGGACACTTTGCAACAGCTCCGCTTTGAATTGTAATCCGTGCTCACGATCCCTAATCCAGCGACCTTCGGCGGTAACCCACTCCCCCGGATTTGCAGCCGCAACGTTTCCAATTACGGTGACCAACTCTTGTTGGCCCTTCGTTTTGACACGAAGCACCGTAAAACCGGTTTCATCACTGTAAAACGTGACACGTTCGATCAGTCCGGAGATTGTCTCAACAGGGACTGAGCTTAAAGTGGTCACGGTGCTAGTGGCTCAAACCACGGTCACTTTCGGGTAATGGCAGGCCCTTGGTCTCAGGTAGGAAGGGGAGGAATAGAATACCCAAGAGGAACACACTACACATGGTTAGGCCGGCATAACGCATAGGTTCGGGGTAATCTTTGAAAAACACCCCGGTCAACTGACTCAAGAACAAGGGACCTAAAGCGGCGACAAATCGTCCAACATTGTAACAGAAGGAGACCCCCGTGCTTCGTAAGTGGGTCGGGAATAATTCTGGAAAATAAACGGCGTAACCCCCAAACAATGAGAGGATGCAAAAGCCCATGATCGGCATCATCCAAAAGATGTCCGAGAACGAGCGCATATACCAGAACACCATCGCGGTGCTTAGAAACGCACAAACAAAGCCCAATGCAAACGTGGGGCGGCGGCCAATACGTTGGCTGAGAGCACTAAATCCATAGATACCGAAAAAAGCACCGAAATTGAGCATGATTGAAGTAATCCCGGCCCAAATGTTGAGTTTTCCGCTCAATTCCACACCTGTTAGACCCTGAGCCTCGAAAGTTTTTCCTAGAACACTGCGGCTGAGATCGATGCTGTAAAAACCGATACCCCAAAGCCCGATCACCCCCACGCACGCCAACCCGACACCGAACAAGGCGCGTTTTCTCCAAACTGGACTTCGGAATAATTCTGAATACGAACCCAGTTGGTTTTTACCTCCGGTTTGGTTCGCGATCTTTGCGGCTTGCCAACGTTCCGGTTCTTTTAACCGACGGCGGATGAACAAGGCGAGGAGTGCGGGGATGGCCCCGATCAGAAACATTAAGCGCCAGGCTTTGAAATTGCTGAGCAAGCCCGACTGTTCGAGTTGTCCCAACCCGATGCTAGTTAAAGCCGCTGTGATGTTGCCCACCGTCGAGAGGGCCTGAAGTAACCCGATGGCCTGTGCGCGAGATCGATCGGGCATAACTTCCGCCACGAGGGCAACTCCCACCGCAAACTCGCCGCCCACGCCCAGACCCGTGATAAAACGGTAGAAAGCAAAATCCCAAAAATTGTTAGAAAGCGCGCTCAAGCCTGTGCAAATAGAGTAGATCAGAATGGTCCACATCATCGTCTTTGCTCTACCAATGCGATCGCCTAGGACGCCAAACGCAATACCGCCTGTGGCCCAGCCAAGCAGGAAGATCGAGGTGGCATACCCTCCGTATTTTGCTACTTCAGCGGGGGTGGGTGGCAACCCGCCGGCTACCGTGAGCAATTCTTTCATCGCTGGAACACGGGCGAGGTTGAAGAGTTGCTGATCCATCGTGTCGAAAAGCCAACCGAGCGCGGCTACGATTAAGACAAACCAATGGTAACGGGTGAGACCTGCCCACCAAGGCGTTCGTGAATCCTGAATGTTTGTCATGATAAAAGAGTAAGCGGTTTCAGGCAGTTACTCGAGTGAGATGAAACTGTCTCGCGACCAGAGCCGGTAGTACCGCGAGGCCAGTTTCCGTTCGACTTAGAATAATGCTGGGCGACATCCCGTGATTCAGCACATGCCACTTGCCTTGGGCAAGCATGAAAGTGCAGTAATTCTATTTTTTAATCTTGCCACGTTCAGTCCGCTGTCCATTGTTTAGTTATGCGCATTCAGTTTCACGGGGCCGTCCGTACGACCACTGGCTCGATGTATCTGCTCGAGGTGAATCAGCAGAAAATCTTGTTAGAGTGCGGTTTATACCAAGGGCGTCGAGAGGAGTCGCGGGAACGCAACTGTTGTTTCCCTTTTAAGCCTGAAGATATTGACGTCGTCATCCTCAGTCATGCGCATATTGATCACTGCGGAAATTTACCAAACCTTTGCAAGCAAGGGTTTCTTGGAAATATCTTTTGCACCTTTGCGACCCGCGATCTAGCAAGCATTATGCTGGAGGATTCGGCTCGAATTCAGATGGCTGATGTCGAATACGTCTCCAAGCGGCGCGCTAAGAATGGGCTGCCACCGGTCGAGCCTCTTTACACCCCCGAAGATGCGGAACGTGCGTTGCGCCAGTTTGTCGCGGTAGGATACGATCGTCCGATTATCGTCGCGAAAGGAGTCAAAGTGACTTTTCGTGACGCTGGCCATATTCTCGGTTCTGCGCAAGTGATTTTGGATATTACGGAGGGCGATCGATCGTTTCGCTACCTGTTCACCGGAGATGTGGGACGAGGAGGTGACTTGCTTCTCCGAGATCCTGATCCTGTTGAAAATGTCGATTTTCTTCAGATCGAGAGCACCTACGGAAATCGCCTGCATCAACCTCGTTCTCATTTTAGTGCGGAACTGTTAGGTCGGATTTCAGAAACGTTCAAACAAGGAGGCAAGGTTATCATCCCTTCTTTTGCTGTTGGACGCACTCAACAGGTCGTTTACGCGTTGAACACGATCGTTCGAGATCACCAACTCCATCCGGTTCCGACTTTTGTGGATAGTCCGTTGGCGGTTAATGCGACTGAGGTGCACCGTTTGCATCCAGAATGTTTCAACGAAAAACTTTATGCATTCCTTCGAGAAGTCAGCAATCCGTTCGAAATGGATAACCTGATTTATATCCGAGCGGTCTTGGAATCGAAACGGTTAAACGACCTCGTCGGACCAGCAATCATCATTAGTGCTTCGGGGATGGCGGAGGCAGGACGAATTCTACATCACCTCAAGAACCACATTGGAAATCCGGCGAACTTAATTCTGTTCGTTGGTTATTGCGCTGAGCATACCTTGGGTGCCCAAATCCTTTCAGGCCGACCCTCGGTGAATATTTTTGGAGAACCCTATCAAGTGCGTGCCAAAATTGACTCCATTGATGCGTTGTCAGGTCACGCCGACAAGAACGAACTCCTCACCCATGTGAAACGCTTAAGTGGTGCGATGAAGAAGATTTTTATCGTCCATGGCGAAGAGGATCAGTCATTAGCTTTCGCCGATACCTTGAGGCATTTGAAGCCAGATTCCGACGTTCAAGTCCCGCAGTTACACCAGTCGTTTGAGTTGTAATCGGTGTTATGACCTGAGATCGATATCCTCGGGTTGAACATCGAGGCAATAGTCTTGATCTTCCCAAGTTACCGTAGGTAAAAAATTTAGAAGTTTCGGCATCAGGATTTGTCCCGCATCGACTAAAGAATCCTTAGCTTTTTCGGCTGCTTCGTCCAGTATTTCGTCGTAATTATCAGGCTGATCCTCATCACTCCAATGAGCTATTTCGTGGTTCAGGGCATAAGGTGCGGCCCAGTTGATGATGGTTCTTCGGAGTGGGGCAGGGATGTCCTCTAAAGGAACAGCGGTTCCGCCGCAATGATGGCAGCGCAAGCCTGATTCCAAAATTTCGCTGTTGAATAATACTAATAACGGAGATCGACAACAGGGAGCCTCGGTGTAGGAACTTGGGATGGTCACCAGTCGTTTATGCCAGATCTCTCGCTCATGGCCGACCGAAGCCGCTAGACGATAGGTTGCTACGAGTGGGTGTGATAACCGCCACGCATGGCCTTCCAACTGCCCGAGGGTTTGTGACATCCAACGGGCCAAGGTCAAATCGTCAAAAGTCTTGAAAGCTTGGGAGTATTCTACCCATAACCGGTCCGAAGGGTTCTCGTGCGGTCGCTTCATGGTGCAACGATTCTAAAAAAAGAATCTGAATTCAAACCAGTCCAGACTTTAGGCAGCAGCCGGGGTACGTGCCCCGAGTCCTGGGATGGGTGGAACTGACGCCTTAATAGGCTCGGGCACAGCAGTAACCGCTTGTGCGCCGGAGGGTGGTTCCGGATCCTTCAACGTGGGAGGTGGCGGAGTGAAACGACCAAATTTAACAATTTCTTCAACCTGCGCCCCGTCCAAAGTTTCGTATTCAAGCAGAGATTGCGCGAGCAATGTTAGACGATCTTTTTGGGCTTCGATCAAGCTCTTGGCTCTCGCATATTGTTCGTCGATAATCTTTTTGACCTCGGCATCGATATCCTCCGCGATCTTCTCGCTGTAATCTTTGCCCCGTGTCATTTCGCGCCCTAGGAAAACGTATTCGTTGTTTTCGCCGTATTGGATCATTCCGAGTTTCTCACTCATGCCCCAGTGACAAACCATTGCGCGGGCAGTTTGAGTCGCCTGTTGAATGTCTCCAGAAGCACCCGTTGAAATATCTCCTGAAATAATCTCTTCGGCGATTCGGCCTGCCATGGTCACTGCGATGGTATCCAGCATTTCTTTTTTACGTCGGCTCAGGACGTCCTGCTTCGGCAGAAACATAGTGACGCCTAAAGCTTGACCGCGTGGGATGATGGTCACCTTGTGGAGGGGAAATGAATGTTCCAACAGCACGCTGACCAACGCATGACCTGCTTCGTGCCAAGCCGTAAACTTCTTTTCTTCGTCGGTCATCGCGAGACTCCGTCGTTCACGTCCCCAGCGAACTTTGTCACGGGCTTCCTCGAGCTCAACCATTCCGATAGATTTCTTGTTGGTTCGAGCAGCCAGAAGTGCGGCCTCGTTCAAGAGATTCGCTAATTCTGCTCCAGAAAAACCGGGGGTTCCTCGTGCAATCACATCGAGATTAACCGAGGGATCTAACTTCACGTTTTTGGCGTGAACTTTAAGGATGGCTTCACGACCGCGCACGTCTGGCAGATTGACAGTGATCTGTCGGTCGAATCTACCGGGTCGTAGAAGCGCGGGATCCAAAACATCCGGGCGGTTCGTCGCAGCGATAATAATAATACCTTCAGTGGTATCAAAACCGTCCATCTCGACGAGGAGCGCGTTGAGAGTCTGTTCGCGCTCGTCATTGCCTCCACCCAAACCATGACCACGGCTGCGCCCGACGGCGTCGATTTCATCAATGAAAATAAGACAAGGCGTCGCCTTGCGGGCCTGCTCGAACATATCTCGAACGCGGCTCGCACCCACGCCGACAAACATTTCCACGAAGTCAGAGCCGCTGATCGTGAAGAAGGAAGCGTCCGCTTCTCCAGCGATTGCCTTAGCTAGAAGGGTTTTGCCCGTCCCCGGCGAACCGATCATTAGAATGCCTTTAGGGATTCGACCTCCAAGTTTCTGAAACTTCTTAGGATCTTTCAGGAATTCTACCAACTCGTATACCTCGTCCTTTGCTTCCTCGACCCCAGCGACGTCCTTGAAAGTGGTCCGATTCTTCTCCTTGCTTAGCATCCGAGCCTTACTCTTTCCGAAGCTGAGTGCTCCTTTGCCCGCCATCTTTATCTGGCGGATAAAAAAGAAATAAACGAGGAACGCCACCACCAAGATCGGTAGCACCGTGAAAAACAAACTCATCACGAACGTGTTAGGTTCGGCCGTGCTGAACACCGGCGAATCGAGCAACCGTTTTTCCAAATCATCGTTTAGCCGTGTTGTCGTTCGGAATGGCATCTCCACCTTGGCACCGCTTGCGTCATTGGTCAGAAACTTGCCAGATATTTCCTGCAGAACCGCCGATTGTGGATTGTAATGGATTGTGCCTGAGACGATCCGGTTGGTATCTAACAGCTCGACCAATTGATGACGGGCAAGGTTCGTATACTTGACCTCCGTATTTTTGCGTAGGACGAAAAGCAAGGGAATGGCCCCCACGATCAGGATCCAGAGCAAATAGGTGCGTGGCTGCGCCTTCGAATCGTTGACCTTCTTATCGTTCTTGTTGGGCTTGTTTTCTTCAGACATCGAAATTTATAATTACCGAGCATCCTACCACGAGAATTTCACAACCGCAACCTTTGGTTCACGTTTTACGGCTTCATTCAGGCTCGGGATTACGAACAACCTTACGCCATTCCCACTCAAGGAACTCGATTGTGTTGAGTGTCACTTTGTAGGGAGAACCTACTCCAACGGATTCAACCCAGACAATCGGACCGTCGCGTTGGGCCACCAAAACCAGCTTCCGACGGGTTGCAAATGGAATTTTGGCATTCACGAAAACATCCTGCAGTTTAGTAGGTTTTTCCATGCCGATTTTATGAAATTTGTCGCCGGGCTGCCAATGGCGTAGGAGTAGGTCGTTCGGCAGTGTCCTCGCGTCGAACCAAGCCGGATGATCTGTAAACTTATCCGGACCTGATGACGAACGACGAATGGTCAGTTGGAAGTCGCCAAAAATTGCTTGAGCGGTTTGGCTTTCGAGGGCGAGCGTTTGGGTCGATTGGTCGTACGGGAGTGCGTTTTCGGAAGGTTCCCTACAAACCAGGTCGCCATCTGCCGTTCGGTGGACAAAAATGTCGGCTGTCACACGGATCGCTACATCGGGATGATGCAGCAAATGTTGGATCAGATCGGTGCTTGGCTTCAATCCGTGCTGGATCAAGGCGTCATGCATCAACTGTCGCTGGAGAGCAGGATGGAGTGTCACAAAATCTGGGTGACGCTCCGTCTGCCAAACCTCGGCCTGATGTTCGAGGAAGCTCTGCTGCTCAGCGAGTAGTTGCATAAACCCCAGCGTGATCTCGGGAACCGGCCGCTTTGAGGCTTCTTGCAGTATAGGGAGGACGCAATGCCGAATTCTGTTGCGCTGATAGCTCAGGTCTTGGTTTGAGGAGTCTTCGCGGCAACTGACGTTTGTTTCTTGTGCAAAAAGGACTAATTCCTGCCGAGAAAAGTGGAGTAGGGGGCGAATAAGGTGAATGGTTTTATCAGCGGGGGATGGGCTGCAGGAACGCATACCGCTCAAGCCAGCTCCCCAAGTTCCACGCAACATCCTAATCCAGAAAAGTTCAGCCTGATCGTTGGCATGATGGGCCAGAACGATCCGATCGGACTGTTGATTTTTGGCGGTCTTCGCCAAAAATTGATGCCGAAGTTCTCGTGCAGCCATTTCAACGGAGAGGCTGTTGGCCTTGGCGAACGATCGCACATCACCAGCCTCGGTAAAAAATGGGAGACCCATTGTTAAGGCTGCCGCTTTGACAAACTCGGCATCGAGATCGCTTTCCGAACCTCTTAATTGGTGGTTGTAATGCGCCACCACCACTCGCCAAGAATACTCTTCCCTTAAGCGTTGTACGAGATGAAGCAGCACCATCGAATCCAAGCCTCCCGATACCGCGAGGACCAGTGTCGATCCTGGCGGCAAAAGATTATCGATGGCGCAAAGAGTTCTAAGTTTGTTGATCAGTTCCGACACTGTGCCCAGTCTAGCTGGAATCCATTGGGAGTAAATCAGGTGATTCGTGCCGCTGGGCCAGACCATTTTAAAATCGATTTGCTTTCGGTTCCCAACCATTGCTCGATGACCCCCGCGTAGAGGGAGCGGAAATCAGTGGTAAATTTCAAATCCCCATTGTGTAGATTGGTGGGCGTTAGGTCGGGCGCAGTTCCAAGTATACCTGGACGCACTTTTGACCCCACCATAAACAAGGGAGCTGCTGCGCCGTGATCCGTTCCGCCGTTGGCGTTTTGTTTTACGCGTCGACCGAATTCGCTAAAAGTCATCAATAGAACCTTGTCTAGGTTTCCTTGTGCTTTGATATCTTCGTTAAACGCCTTAATGGCCGAGCCCAGTTCTCCGAGCAAGCGGTCGTGACTACCGCTTTGGTTGGTATGGGTATCGTAGCCACCTTGCGAGACGTAAAAAACTCGGGTTGGCAAACCTCCTCCGATCAGACGAGCGACCAGTTTAAGTTGATTTGATAACGCGGAAACTGGATAGGAAACTCGATTCAGGGAGTTTTTGTTGAGTGCACGAATGCGGTCGCTACTCACCTGAGCATCGAGCGCGGTCCGCTCAAGGAAATCCAAAGGGTTCTGGTGCGATGCGATTGTCCCAGCGACGGCTCCAACACTGCCTCCGGTGTTCATCTCACCCCCGTTATCCAAGATATCAGGCCGATTCAAGTGTCGGTAAAAGGATTCGCCGCTAGCCATATTGCCTTGGGCTGGATCTGTATCTGCGAAGCGATAAGTTTCAGGTTGCTCAAGGCTGACTCCGAGCGGTTTCGGGCCAGCAAATGATTGGGGAGACTGACGCCCAACGCTGACTCCGACAGTCGGTTCTGCTCCCGCACAAGCATGGTCAAAATATCGACCGAGCCAACCGTATTTTTCGTTGATCTCGGATGCGCTGGCTGTTTGCCAGATTTCGGTTGATCGGAAGTGTGAACGATTCGGGTTGGGGTATCCTACACCTTGCCAGACTGCCAATTGGCCCGAGGCATGCAGATGTCGCAACCCGCCCAAAGCTGGATGCAGACCTACTTCATCGTTGAGTTTCAGGACGGTCCGAGCTGGAACGCCGAGATTTGGCCGTGCCTTGTAATAGTCATCGTTACTGAATGGAACGAGAGTATTAAGTCCGTCGTTGCCGCCCGCCAACTGCACGACGACTAAAATGTTACGATCCGTTTCTCCGGTTGAGGGACCAGCACGCAGTGTGGTAATCGTGCGTGATAAAAACGCGGGAATCGTCCAACTGAGGGATCCGGCGAGCAACGAACCTTGTAAAAACTCACGACGGGTTTTCAGGGTAGGGGGATTGTTCATGGCTGAGTGCTTAAAATAGGTTGATGGCTTCTGAAAAGAATCAGGTTAGGTCAATTGAAAATCCGGAGTCGACATCAGGAGTCGGATGGCGTGGAGAATATCCGTCGTGTCGAGGGGTGTTCGGCTGGCGAGATACTCACGAACATTAGCCCGTTGTTTTTCTCGTAAAGGTGCTTGAAATAATCGAGTTTCAAGGGTGCGAAGCAAGTGTTCAGGATCAACCCAATCCTCCTCCTCCAGCCACGCATCGAGACGGACTGCGCCAGCGAGCGGAAGTCTGCGAGGTTGGTTTGGTCCTTTTTTTGCTCGATTTGTGGCATAATTCAAGGGGTTTTCTCCGGAAACCAAATACTCGGCTGAGTTGTAGCGGGTAAGCAGATTATTAGTGGTGATCCACGCAAGACCTCCATCCCAGCCTTTCACGTTAGGTGGGGCAAACAGTTCCTGTCCCATCAATCGAAGTAGGTTATTGGTCGCCTCAGCGGGAGGTAGTTCTCGTTGTAAAATGCGGGCGGAATTCACTAACCAAAAGACGGGACTTTTGACCTGCTGCCGCATGACGGTTGGCGAATAAAATTCCTCCGAACGAAACACCGTCATCAACCATGGCCGAATTTCTTGGCCATGCCGAACGAACTCGGAGGCCAGTGCCTGACTCAATTCTGCGGACGGGGGTTGGCCAGCAAAAAAATTCCACAACTTTTGTGTAATGAATTCGGGAGCATTGGGTTGGGAGACAACGAGCTTTAGTACGTCGTTGCCGGTCCAATATCCACTTTGGCCCAGAATCGTTTTTGTCCCTGCATCGTGCCATCGCGGGCGAACCACAAATCGTTGGTCAGCGCGTTCATAAGCCCATCCTGTGAACGCACGAGCCGCTTCGGTCACGTCTTTTTCCGTATATTGTCCTTCACCCAAGGTGAACAACTCCATGACCTCTCGGGCAAAATTTTCGTTCGGATTTTCTTTTCGACTTTGTCCCTGATCAAGCCAGACCAACATCGCTGGATCCTTGGCAACTTCTGTCAGCAGGGCCAACCATTCTCCTGCGCCTTGTCGGCGAAACAGGTCGTTCTGTCGCCACATCAGATAGGCATCTTTTACCTTCTGCACGCTGGTGGCAAAATGCCCATGCCAGAATAAGGTCAGTTTTTCCTGCAACGGATGTGAAGTGCTCACCATCCTATTCAGCCACCAATGACGTAACTCCGTCATGTGGTTCCGCTGCATGCGCCGCCTCACTTTTTGCAATTCCTTGCGCTCCTCGAGCGAGGCTTTCCGAAATTCTTGCAATTCTTTGACTCGATCGGAATCAGGTTTTGTCCAAGCAGGTGGAGAAGTCAGGTCTGGATTTTGATCAAATTTGACAAGTTGATCAACCGCTTTTTCCAAGCCCAACGACGCCAGTTGATCAATTTGCTTGGGCGGCCCCCCAAAACCAGCCCGATTTAATAAATGAGCTGCCGAGGCGAATCCCCATTTGGCGGGTGCAAGAGGACTTAACATATCTTGATGAGACGCACCCAGATATCTAAAGGTTACCACGTGTATTGGCGAATTACCGAGGTAGCGAGGGCTTTTATGAGGTTCGTCGGTTCTTGCCTTCCTTCTCTGTTTCCTTTAATTCAACCGGATGTCACGCCGTTTTTTTCCTTGGCTACTGATGATTTGGTCATTGGGAATCGCTTCGGCAGCAATTGGCGATTCTATCGCACTTATCCGAGTTGGAGAACAGTGGAAGTTCATCCCGACCGTCGACGATCTCCAATCAACAGCGACTAATGATACCATTCCTCCGTGGATCAAGAGTTTTGATTACGATACAACCCGTTGGACGACTGGCATCTCAGGTTTTAGCACATCCTCTTACCAGTTCACTGGAGTTCCGATGGTCGGAGGCACGAATGGCACCGTCAGATTCCGTAAGTTTTTTTCAGTCGAGGAACCGGAAAAAGTGAAGTTGCTCACGTTACGAGCCGAGTATCAACATGGATTCGTGGTGTGGTTGAATGGGATCGAGGTGGCCCGAGTGAATGTGTCTCAGGCGGCAGGATTGGTTCCTGCGTTCTCACAACCGCTTACCAACCAATATTATCGGCCCGTCGAAGAAATTGACCTGTCAGCGAAAGCATCGCTGATTAAAGCCGGAACCAATCTTTTGGCGATTCAGTATCATGCTGGACCGCCTGCATCTCCGTCGGTGTGGTTGGTTCCAGAATTGTTTGCTAACTTTACTCGGGCCCCTGTGTTGCTGAATATGTCGAGCAATCAAGTGCTATTGCATTGGAAGACGAGCCTTACAACAACCGGTTTAGTGGAAGTTGTTAGAGAGGACAATCTTCACGTGCGAATCCCTACCACGGCACCCGGAACAAATCATTACGTATTATTGACGAACTTGGTGGGTGGTGCTTCCTATGAGTATTGCGTCATCAATGGAATCGGGGAGACTGAGATATCTTCGCCTTTCTATTCATTCCGCACGCTCTCCCCATCCAATACGTCGCTCCGTTTTACGGTATTTGGAGATACGGGTTACGGATATCTGCCACAATTCTTAGTCGCAAAACAGGTCAAAAATTTGCGCGGAGATTTTGTAATCCATCTTGGGGATCTGATCTACCCCTATCTCGTGGATGAACTTCTGGATCTGCGGATATTCAGCATCTATGGAACCTTTAACAACTCCATCCCCTTCATGCATGCACCGGGGAATCACGATTCATACAATTCAGGGCGGAATGTGTATCGCAATATTTTCAAACCGATGACCCGAGCTACTGACGGGATCGGACTTTTTAGGTCGTTTGATCATGGGTCTGCGCACTTCGTTCAGCTAGATGCTGACACCGATGCGGGAGCCCGCTACGAATCTGGATCTGAACAGTATCAGTGGTTGGAAAATGATTTGGCAACGACTCAGAAGCCTTGGAAGTTTATTTTTTTCCATCATGTCATGCGATCATCGAGCGCGCATCAGTATGATGATTATAATCGGGATGGTATTTCTGATGTAAAAGCTCTCGAACAATCGATCGGGTCCCTCGCCTCAAAATATGGTGTCCAACTGGTGATGACATCGCATGACCACAATTACGAACGATTCTCTCCGATGGATGGAGTGATCTCAATCGTGAGCGGCGGTGGTGGTGCGAGTCTTTATTCGATGCAGACTCGTGCGCTTGGCAGCAGTCAATTCTGGTCTCGATACCATTGCCTGGACATTCAAATTGAGGAGAACAAACTTGTTGGGCGAGCGGTGGACATGAACGGCCTCGTTTTCGACGAGTTTACGATTCACCGCTCGCCACCAGTTCCACGCGAATACAGTGCTGTCTGGGCGACACCGGAATTTCCAGAACAGGGCGCGAACGATTCGGATGGCAACATTTTTGGCCAGCGGTTCACTTTGACAGGGGAAGCAGTGCCGACGGCTTTGGGCCGATTCTCAGGATTGGGTGATGCTTATTTCAACAACGATGCTCGATTTCTCTACGTCGGTTTCGCTCGGACAATGCTTCAGAATGAGCAATCAATTTTCGTGTTCCTTCAGAATCCAGATCGAACGGGAGTTGCGTCGCTCGCCGGTTTGGGCAACGGTTTGGTGGATCCGTTGGATCAAGGAGTTGATGGTCTGGATTTTTTGGAAAATTTAGGGTTCACTAATTTTGCGCCAACGATTGGTTGCATTTTGGGGAACGAGTTTGCGGATGGTCAGGGACGCAATTTTACACGTCCAGTTCCATTCTTTCAACCGGGGCAGGGTGCTTTTTTTCTGGACGCAAATTTTTCAAACGTTCCGGGGATCAAACTTCAACAGTTTAATCGGTCACCTCAATTGAATACTGAGCGTGAAGACGAGAATGCAGATTTTATACAACTTGCTATTCCATTAGCTTCGCTGGGATTGCACCCGGGCGGGTTATTGCGAGTAGGGGCAGTCGTGGGGTTGGCACCAGTGGTAAGCAGTCTGGATCAAATCATTCAAGAACTTGATACTGGTTATCTCGGATCGGGGTTCGGGAATGTTCGATTGGCTCCGCTCTCCATCCGGTTGGCGACTGATCCTAATATGTCGGATGCCCTAGCACTCACGATCACCCCCGTTGGCGAGGATGGAATCGAGATTTTTTGGTTGGCTGATCCAGCCCGCATCTACACGCTGCAGTTTACAGATTCGCTAGCCAAGCCGTTTCTGGATCATCCCAACGCCACGGGGTTAGTGCCCACCGAGTCGAGGTCAATCACCTTCGTGGAATCTCCAGGAACCGTGACTCGTTATTATCGCCTCCTAATCCGCTAGTGCAGCATTGGGAAGTGATTTGGCAACCGGATAAGTTCAGCCTCGAGATCAAGATAGAAACTCAATCGTGTTTGTGTTTCTGTTGCGTCCAACTCTTTTGCCATCAGGTAGTAGGTTGCGTAATGGTTGCCTTCAGATTCAACTAAGCTTGCGTAAAAGGTTGCCAACTCAGGATCCAGAGTTTTTAAGGCGTCAGCGAGGATTTGAAATTTTTCACAACTCCGGCCTTCGATCAACGTACAGCAAATCAAATGGTCGATCACCTGATGGCGAACGCCGTTGCGGATGCTCTTCATGAGCCCAGTGATCCACGGACTTTTCTGGGGTTGGCCAAATGGAATACCCCGCCGTTTGAGTATTGCGAGGACGAGTTGAAAATGCTGCAACTCTTCGATAGCGATGGCGTTGAGTTCGTCCACTCGAGGAAATAAATCGCGGTATTTCTCAAGGTTGATGGAAGTGGTGGCGGCCTTCCGTTCAAGGTGAGCGTGATCGACCAAAACGCTGGGCAAGTTGGCAAGAACTTTGGGCAACCACTCAGCGGGGATTTTCTCACGAAACAAAAGCATCTTAACCTCTTACGGGTTATCAGCGTTCGCGCAACTTGTTTTTATGAAAAGTTCAGTTTCTCCAGAGTTGACAGCAACGTCAGTTTGTCGAAGCCTTGAAGCCCTTGATGGTTGACCGAGACGACGCTGTGCCTGTTGAAAAGGCCCGATCGCATCCGGTTTGAAATAGTTTCTATTATGCCAATAAAAGTACGTGAAGCCGCAGAATGTAAATATGACGTGATGTCCTTAGGCGAATGCATGGTTCGCCTTTCGCCTCCCGGTCACGGTCGAATCGAGTTCGCGAAAACGCTGGATGTCGATGTCGGTGGTGGTGAGTTCAATGTTGCCTATGCGTGTGCTCGATTGGGTCTGCGCACAGGTTTTGTGAGCAAGCTCCCCGATAATTACGTGGCCAAGATTGTGATCAATCATGCTCGGGCGATGGGGATGGATGTGTCAAATGTGGTCATTGAGAAATTTGACGGCGTGGGCCGAAAAAATCGGGTTGGCCTTAATTTTACCGAGGTGGGCACGGGTGTCAGGGCCAGTGTCACAATGTATGACCGTGGCAACTCTTCGGCGAGTAACATGAAACCTTCGGACGTCGACTGGAAAAAATTATTCTCCCAGGATGGCGTGCGATGGTTGCACACGGGTGGAATTTTTACGTCGCTTTCTGATGACTGCGCTTCGACGGTCACGACGGCCTTGAAAGCGGCGAATGAGGCTGGGACAATCACGAGCTACGATCTTAATTTTCGATCCAAGCTGTGGAGTAGCGAGCAGGCGATCGCGACGACAAAAAACATCATCAACAACGTTCAAGTGTTGATTGGAAACGAAGAAGATTTTCAGAAGGTTTTAGGATTTGAGGTTGAAGGCACGGATGCGAACCTCAAGGAGTTGCCAGTCGAGAACTATAAACGTATGGTCGAACGTGTCGTTGAAGCTTATCCCCACATCAAGGCAGTTTGTACGACGCTACGCGAAGTGAAGAGTGGTTTGATCAACAACTGGGGCGGGATTCTTTATTATGACGGCCAGTTTTATGAGGCTCGTCAGTTTAAGGATCTTGAAATCGAGGATCGCGTTGGGGGTGGTGATGGATTCTCAAGCGGTATTGCCTACGGTTTTACCACGGGCATGAACCCTCAGGATGTCGTCGACTTCGGTGCGGCTCACGGTGCGATGTTGCAAACAACACGCGGGGACACTTCAATGGTGACGTTGGAAGAAGTTACCCACGTTATGAAGGGTGGGAGCGCACGTATTCAGCGTTGATAGGCCCCATTAAAATTACAATAAAAAGCACTGACCCCATGGGGTCAGTGCTTTTTCGTTGTGGCGTCTCCGCAGATTCTTCTAGTTGGCAATTTTAGATACCGGAATAATAGGCATCTACCCTCGCGGACACATCCTTGTAGCCAATGTCCACTTCGTAAATCTGTTTAAATTGATCCATGGCTTCCTCCTTTTTACTCATTTTTTCTAGGACGCAACCGAGCATGTAGATCAGGCTCTTTTTCTCCTCATCGAACACAGCTTTTTCTTTCAGTGCGTTTTGGAACGTGCGTGCTGCTAAATCGTTCATGTTACGTTTTGAAAAAGCTTGTCCGAGATAATTCATCGCTTGCAGGCGACGGTTCGGGTTCGACTGTGCCTTCTGAAGTTCCTGAATCGCCTCGCCTATTTTGCCGTTCTCAAAATACAGCACTCCTAATTCAAACCGGAGTTGCAAATCAGTGGGATATTTCTCGACCCGTTTTTTCGCATGATCCAAAACCAGAGCTGTACGGTTTTCCTGAAGAACCGCTGACTGGGTTGAATGATCCTCAGAGGTTGGATCCAAAGCGGCGATTGCTTCATCCAGTTGCCGGATGCGAATATCTGACAGGGCCCGTTCTGTCGCGGGA
>Ga0114966_10001333_pt1 | contig 22980 bp, 16 predicted proteins | sample M_130207_XF_Meta_FD_87029 | JGI IMG/M metagenome (GOLD analysis project Ga0114966, IMG submission 87029) | Freshwater microbial communities from Lake Montjoie, Canada to study carbon cycling - M_130207_XF_MetaG | ecosystem: Environmental > Aquatic > Freshwater > Lake | place: Lake Montjoie... | reverse complement strand
TGCGCGTTGACCAACCCCGGAATGAGAGCGACATCCCCGAGATCGACCGCCGCCGGATCGCCACCGCGCCGCACGTCGATCCGCCCGTCCGACGTGACGCAGATCAAAACATCCTCGACGACATCACCCGTCGAATCGACGAACCAGCCAACGCGATACACAGGCGGAAGGGAGGGGCGAGAATTTGTCATGAGGCCCGCCATCGTAGCCGCAGTAGACGGCGAGGTCATTTCGACGAAGACGTCTTCGTCGAAATTGGCTTCACCCGGCCAATGCGGACACCAACCCGAAGCGTGAGCGAGGACGCGAGCGAAGCGAGAGCAAGAACTGAGTGGCGTCCTCGCTCACGCTTCGGGCTAGTGTGTCCGGCGACAAACCGTTCCATTTCGAACCCCTGGAGGATATCCCTGACGCGGACTCTGGCGAGTTGTGTCACCGTTGGCGAGACTCATGTCCTCACGAAGATCCCTCGCGCAAAGACCGGTTCACTGGAAGGCGTTTGTTTCTGATGTCGATCGCCACGAGTTCAGCCACTGAAAGTCAGCGAGAAAGCGTCGCGTGGCCGGTCCAGATTGCGGGCTGGTGCTGCGGGCTGGCGACATGCGTCGTCGCGATGCTCGGTTTGATCGCCGAGTGGGATCCGGGACTCGCCACCGCTCAGTTGCTCTGGTTGGCAGTGGCTCCGGTGGCGGTCATGCTGTCCCGATCACGGCGAGCCAAGCCGATCACACGAATGGAAACGCCGACCTCCGCACCACGCGGCTGGGCGACCGATTGGCTGCTGGCATTGTCCTTTGCGGCAGTCTCGTTCGCCGTTAGCTCCATGATCGCCACGCGGATCGGAGACCTCCCGCCCGCGTACCACGACGAGTACAGCTATCTCTTCCAAGCGCAGACGTTGTTGGCGGGACGGTTCTCGTTCCCGAGTTCACCAGTTCATCCCGAACTGTTCGACCAGATGCACGTCTTGAACGAAGGCCGCATGGCGTGTCGCTATTACCCCGGAACCGGTCTCTGGCTGGCACCGTTCGTCGCGCTGGGCCATCCGTATTGGGGGCCTCAATGGGCGGGAGCCATCGCCACGTTGCTTCTCTTCTGGACGGGGCGAGAGCTGGGCGGGAGGTTCGTCGGCACGATCGCCGCGCTGACGATGGCGTTGTCGCCGGGAGTCGGCCTGTTCGGCAACATGCTGCTGGCTCACCATCCGACGTTGCTTGGCTTGGGAGTCTTTTTGCTGGGGATCACACGACTCGGGCGAACACGTTCCGGTTGGGATGCGGCGTTGGCGGGGAGCGGACTCAGCTTCGCCATGCTCTGCCGACCAATGACTGCGGCGGCAATCGGGCTGCCGTTCGGAGTGGAAGTTGTATGGTGGCTGCTGCGCGGCGACTGCCAGGTCCAAACACCAACCCGCAGCGTGAGCAAGGATGTCGGGTTGTCCAGCGCGGACTCGTCCTTGCTCACGCTGCGGGTTGGTGTTGAAACCGGCTCTCGATTGCCGAAAGGCTCGCAGCGTCTGGCGGTACTGCTCGGCTTGGGACTCCCGCTCATCGCGGGCTTGTGCGTGATGCTCGCGTACAACCGTGACATCACGGGCGAATGGCTCACCTCGCCCTATCAGCTTTACACCGACACCTACACGCCACGGCATGTCTTCGGCTTCAACAACGTCGTGCGCGGAGAGCAGCACGTCGGGCCGAAAGTCATCGAACACTACGACCTCTGGGCCGAGAACCTCACGCCGACGCTGGCCGCTTCTAATGTCTTCACGCGTGGAATCGCAAGCTGGTTGTGGACGCTCGACGTTCTGCCGCTGCTCTTCACCGTGATCGTCGTTGCCAGCGGGATGACGCTTCTCGACCGACGCTGGCGTCTCGTGGCGGCCTCGATTCTCAGCCTGCACGCCGCTCACGTTCCCTACTGGTACGTCGGCATCATGGGCTGGCATTACGTTTTTGAGACAGCGCCGCTGTGGTGCCTGCTGTTGGCCGCAGCGACACAGCGACTGTTCGCCGAATGGACCCACTCGCGCCGCAATGGACTCAAATTGTGGTGGTTCGGCTTGCTGACGCTGTCACTTGCCGGGAATTACATGGCTCCGACAGGCGGTTGGAAACCTCGCATCTTTCGCGGAATCAACGCACTTGCGCACCCTCGACGCCAGCAATCCGAAACTCGCCGGTGGATTGAAGCCACGGTGAAAGAACGACCGGCGCTCGTACTTGTCGATCAGAGCGAGACCGAAGCGAGTCACCTCGACTTCGTCACCAACGAGCCGGGACTGTCGGGAGACATCCTGTTCGGGCGAATGCCGCAGCGCGACACCGACCTGTCCGTAATCGTCCGCGACTTCCCGAACCGCTCGGTCTTCGTTGCTAACCCCAAACGGAAGTCGATCCGCGCTGTTCAGCTTTCCAGTCGCCCGCGATGAGCCGCGACTGAAACAACTCCCGACTGAATGAGCCGGACCGAGACAGCGGGAATGACCACAAAGAAAAAAAAGAGGACTCGTCACAGCGATGTAACAAGCCCTCTTTTAAAGCACTCTCTCCACATCGCTCATGCTAGGCATGACGACGCAGCAGGCGTGATAATTCACGCGGCTGGCTTCGGAGCGTTCTCAACTGGAGGCTGAGGAGCAGCGGCTGGAGCGGCTGCGGGAGCAGCGACAGCACTGCAACCACTGGCGCAAGGAGCGGCAGCGGCGGTGCAGCAAGGAGCAGCAGCTGGCTTGCAGCATTGCTTTTCAGCCTTGCAGCACTTGACCTTAGGTGCCTTGCAGCACTTGACCTTAGCGGGCTTGCAGCAGCTACGAGCTTCAGCAACGCCACCCATTGCGAACACAACACCAAACGCCATCGCCAAACCAAACAAACGGTTCATACTGATCTCCTTCGATCCTAAACCAAATACCAAACACGTGGTGACCGACCTTCGGCACACCCACCTCCCGCAGCAGTTCTGTCCCTAGACCGTTCTGCGCGAGGAATTCTTTTGCGAAGACTGGGGAAGCTGCTCCGAGTTTCCCCCCCGCGAGGCAGCAGAATATCGGCAGGTTTCGGCATGTCAAACGACTGAGGAAAGTTTTCCCGAGAATAGGGATTGCGGGGGATCGTCCGATCAGCATGGAAATCGGCCCGAGTACAGAATATTTCACCGTTCTCGACTTGGTTGATCAGGCAAGCTGGTGAGTCGATTGTTTCGTGGATCAGTCGCTACGATTCTGCGAACGCACCTTGTTGAAAGGATTTATTCAATGGCAATGAAAGACAAATTGCAGACTCGCACCTGGACATTCGAAGGATTTCATCGCGAGCTGGGACAGGTGCCACTCATCATGGGAATCGTCAATGTCACACCGGACAGCTTCTCGGACGGTGGCCAATTTCTGGCGCAACAGGCTGCGGTGGATCATGCGATGAAGCTGACGACCGAGGGGGCCGACATCTTGGATGTCGGTGGGGAATCGACTCGACCGGGAGCCAACGAAGTGTCGCTCGATGAGGAACTGCGTCGCGTGATTCCGGTCATTGAGCAGCTCGTAAAATTAACGACCGTCCCAATCTCGGTTGATACTTCTAAAGCAGAAGTCGCGCGGCACGCATTGCGGGCGGGAGCGTGCATCGTCAACGACATCTCCGGATTGTTGTTCGACCCCGACATGATCGAGGTCTGCCGCGAGTCACGCTGCGGGGTGTCGGTGATGCACATTCAGGGAACCCCCCGAACGATGCAGGCCGAGCCGCACTACGACGATGTCGTCGGCGAGATTTGCGAGTACTTCGCCGAACGACTCGCCACGCTCGAACAAGCGGGCATTGCCCCCGAACGCATCGTGCTTGATCCGGGAATCGGCTTCGGCAAGACGGCTCAACACAATTTGGAAATCCTGTCGAACATCTCCGCCTTCCAAGCGTTGGGGCGCCCGGTCCTCATTGGTCATTCTCGCAAGCGATTTCTGAAGAAACTCATTCAGCGTGAAGTCGATGAACGCCTATTCGGTACGGTCGGTGTGACGTTGGCACTGGCTCGACAACACGTTGATCTCGTTCGCGTGCATGATGTGGCCGCCAACCGTGATGCACTTGCTGCGTATCAAGCCGTGTGCGAGCCGAGTATTCATTGAGAACTCTGCGATCTGCATGTGCAAGAAGGGCGGGGGGGCAGGGGGGCCACGCCTGCGTGTGCTTCCCGCTGCTGCTTCATCATTTTGTGACCCCTCATTCTGTTTGATCGGCCTGCGATGAAGGCGTGTCAGGCAAAATGATGAAGGTCACGGATCGCCACACAGAAACAGCTTGCTCGATCAGCATTTCTGATTAACCGAACTGTTCTGATTAACCGAACTGTATTGGGCTGCTCCCAATCACGGCTGTCCGTCTGACCGACCGGACCACCACGGTAAGCTCACGCCGCCATCAATGGTCAACGTGCTGCCCGTCACGTAGTCGGCGTCGTCACTGAGTAGGTACGCGACCGACTTGCCGACCTCGTTCGGTCGCCCCAATCGCTTCCACGGGAGCTTCTCGGCGCCCGCAGCGAGTTGGTCTTCCGTAAAAAACTTTCGCTCACCCGGTGTGTCGATCCAACCGGGATGGACGATGTTCACTCGAATACGGTGTGGCGCAAGTTCGATCGCGGCCGTGCGAGCCATGTGGTCGATCGCCGCTTTGGCCATGTTGTAGGCCATTGCCGTCGGGATCGGGATGACTGCGTGTGGCGAACTGATGACGACAATCGAGCCGCCCTTCCCCTGCTTGACCATCTGCAACGCGGCGCCACGAACTCCGTAGAACGCGCCCCACATCCCGACATCGATTGTGCGACGGAAGCCATCGAGATCGGCTTCGATCATCAACTGCCTATCGCTGTAGACCGCATTGGAGACGAACAGGTCGAGGCTCCCGAACTCTTCCGCCGTCTGAGCCACCATTTCTTCGACTCGCTCGCGGCTCGAGACATCGCCCTGAAGCGTGATCGCTCGGCCACCAGCCCCGCGCACGATCTCGGCCACTTCCTCTGCCTCAGCCTGGCGCGAGTGGTAATTGATGGCGACGTTGGCTCCTGCCAAACCAAGTTCCTCGGCACAGCCTCGACCGATCCCGCGTGAAGCTCCGGTGACGAGAACGTTCTTTCCCTTCAAGCTCATCGTAGTCATTCCCTTCCATCACGGATTCAGATCGTGACACTCAACACGAGTTGGCACTGAAGTCCGGCTTAATTTTGTTAGATCGACTTCAAACGCCGTTGAGCGGCGAACGCCCAACAAAAACAAAGCCCGACTTGAACCCAAGCCGGGCTGATTCGCAAGTCTCATCACGCAGTCCAGCCCTAAGCCGAGAAGCTGCTGCCACATCCGCAGCTCTTCACCACGTTCGGGTTGTTGAACTTGAAGCCGCGCTGATGCAATTCGTCCATGAAGTCGAGCGTTGTCCCGTCGAGGTACAGCGAACTCTTCTTGTCTACAGCCACCTTGATTCCGTGTTGATCACTTACATGATCCTTGGTGGCATCGGTCGTGGTGTCGAACCCGAGCGAATACTGAAAGCCACTGCATCCCCCAGCCGCGACACCAATCCGCAGCACAGAGGACTCGGGCAATTTCTGTTCACCCATGACGCGCTTGATTTCTCCAGCCGCCTTTTCAGTCAATGTCAGAGCCATGTTCTCAGTCTCCCAATCAGTGAATCGTCCGCAACCAAACGAGCCTGGCTGCTGCGGGCGAAGGGTATCCCCGAGTCCAACCAAAAGCAACAAGCCCCATCTGCTGTCATAACATCCAACTCATGCATCTCGTTCAACAATGAAACAAACGGACAGAACAAGAGGAACAGGCAACACGATCAATCCAGAAACTCGACCTCACCCCGTATTTGCACAGTCAACCCGCCGCCTGAAGTTGGTCCCTTCGGGGGCGGCGAAGCGCCGAGCCAGCCATACATTCTCAGCGCCGTGAATTACGTTTACGTCAGAACTCATCCGCACTAAAGCCTGCGGCTTGAATGGACGACTTCGCGGGTGAGCCGCCGGACGGCGATGCCGCTCCGGCTTGAGCGATCTGGATCGCTTCCCCCTTACCGATTTTGTCGCTCGCGGCCAAGTACAGCTCGTTCGCTTCGGACATCTGTGCGGCGAGGGCACTCGCGCGGTGTTCGTTGCTCGGGTGAGTTGAAGCGTACTCCACCGGCTGCTGGCTGGAGTTGCTCGCGCCGAAGCGTGTCCAGAATGTGGGGGCTTCCGACGGGTCGTAGCCGGCCTTCGACATGAGCATCAGGCCGATCTCGTCTGCTTCGAGTTCATGCTTGCGGCTAAACGGCAACAGCACGCCGTATTGCGATCCGAGGCCGTAGGCCTGAGCGATCATTTCCTGACGTTTCGCATCTTGATTTCGCGTGACAAACGCGACGGCCTGCTTGCCGCCGTTGACTAATTTGGACTGGCTCATGCGCTCGCCACCGTGTCGAGCCAGTGCGTGACCGATCTCGTGCGACATCACGACGGCCAGGCCGGCTTCAGTCTGGCAGACCGGCATGATTCCTTCGTAGACGGCGACCTTGCCGCCGGGGAGACAGAACGCGTTCTGTTGCTCGGACGCGAGCGTCCGGAACTCCCATTGAAAGTCATCTCGCCCCGAGACCTTGGCGATCCGCTGTCCGACGCGGTTCACCAATTCCTTGAAGTGCGCGTTCTTGGACTCGGCCTCTTCCTTGAGGATGCTCTGATAGGAGGTCAGGCCAAGCTGAGCCTCACTCCCTTCCGTACTGAGCAGCAACTGGCGACGGTCGGTCATCGGGACGGAGCGGCATCCGCAGCAAGCGGCCAGAGAACCGAGGAGTACCGAGCGACGAGAAACCGGGAGATCATTCCATGACATGACGGAGGCCCTTCAAAACTGAGCGAGTTTGACGATCAATCTGTCTATCGGACGCTCGTCAAAAAAACTCCAGTCACGTCGGTTCATTGCCGCGGGTGGGCGAGCTACAAACAGTCTTCACGCGAGTTCGTTCACAGGCAGCCTCAATCCATGACCAGTTCTTCTTCCGCCGATCATTCGAGCCGCGCGACGCTCACGGAGCGGCAGCGCGACGTGTTCGAGTTTCTGCGCGAAATGATCGTGTCGCGCGGATACGGGCCGACGGTGCGCGAGATCGGACTGCACTTCAAAATCGGTTCGCCGAACGGCGTGATGTGTCACCTGAAGGCGCTCGAAAAAAAGGGCCTCATCAAGCGCGAGGCCGGGATGTCGCGGGCGATCCAACTGACCGAGCCACCACAACCTCAGGCCGCGTTGCCGCTGTTCGGCCATCTCACCGCAGGCCAACCGCTGGCGGTGTTGCCAGAGCCGACGACGCGGATCGAATTCGCCGGGCTGTTTGCGTCCAAGTCACACGGCTGCGTGCGTGTTGTCGGACATGGTCTGCTCGACGATCACATTGCCGAGGGGGACTATCTCGCGATTCGTCGTCAGCCCGATTGCCGCGATGGTGAGCTGGTGCTAGCCATCGTCGAAGGAACGGGAACGGTTGTGAAACGGTACTACCGCGAGTCGCGCCGCGTCCGATTGGAGTCGCTCAACAAAAGCCTGCCTCCGGTGTTTGCTGACAAGGTGTCGATCATCGGGTTGGTCGTTGGTGTGTTGCGGCAGTTCTGATTTGTTTAACCGCGCGGGCAACACTCCGCGCGGCGTGTGATGTTGGAGTCTGTTTGCCGCTCGACGCGCGAGACGTTGCCAGCGCGGTTAAACGAGACGGTTGCCGCTCACTACGTTTCCGTTGCGACGACGCTCTGAACGGCCGCGAGAACCTCCTCGTGGAGCAGGCCGTTCGTCACGATGACGCCGCGATTCTTGAGGAGCATGTGGCCGTGAGTGAAGTCGAGCGGCTCGCCGTTCAAATCGGTGACTCGTCCGCCGGCTTCCTCGACCAAGATAACTCCACCCGCGTGGTCCCAGATGCGTTCGAAGTAGCCAACGCGCGTCGGCAGGCGGAGGTAAGCATCGACGCGACCTTGCCCCACCGTGGCGTACTTCGCCTGGCTGTCCATGCGCACGGGAGGCGCAGTCAAACCGAGCAGGCTCGCGATTTTCACCGAGTCATCGTGGGCGCTGTGTCCCGATTCAACCGACTCGCAAAATCGAGCGAGCTTCGGATCGGAGACGTTCGAGACCTGGATCGGCCACGGTGCGGCATCGCCTTCCAGAGGTAGCATGAACGCGCCGTGACCTCGCACCGCATAGCAGAGCATGTCGAGCGACGCCTCGTTGCGGGCGGAGACCGGAAGATTGGGGCAGCCGAGCACACCGAGTTCGATCCGACCGTTCACGATGAGAGCGAGCGAGACCGCGTACTGCCCCTTTCTGAGGAAGCCTTTCGTCCCATCGATCGGGTCGAGCGTCCAAAAGCGGGGCGAGTAGTCCTTGGCGTCGCCGCGATCGATCCACTGAAAGAGATCGTCGGGTGTCGCACTGACGCCGAGCCGCTGGACCTCACCAAGGATGCCGCTCAAGAAACCCGCATTTCCAGGCTGACGGAGTGCGGCCGAGTCCTCTTCAGCGATGATCGGATCGTTGGGAAAGGCGTCGCCAATCACGCGACAAACCAACGCCTGACTGCCGAAATCGGCGATCGTCACCGGGCTGTTGTCCTTCTTGTCGAGGACATCCGGGGTGATCGTGCGCTGTACGGCTCGACACAAATGTGAGGCTTCGCGGACGGCGGCGAGTGCGGCTTGAAGTTCGGTGGCGTAGTCGTGCATGAGCAGAGAGGATCCGTGGTGAGAGGAGCGAACGATGGAGTCTGCGAAGAGGCCTCAACCCCACCGGGCTTGCCCCGGTGGAAATCGGTGTTTGCACTACTCGCTTGTCGAAGCGGTTTCATTGGACGACCGGCAAGACGGGTCTGACCCACACCAACCCGAAGTGTGAACGAGGACGAAGTCGATCGACGGCCTCGTTCACACTTCGGGTTGGTGTGTTCGGATCAATCATTTCTTGCCGGTCGCCTTATGAAAATGCGAGTAGTGCCACAACCTGAATCCACTGGGCAAGCCCGGTGGGGTTGAGGCGATGACATGCGGCGGTTCGCCGCTCAACTCGACGCCGGCGGTTCGTCTGGCGGGGTGAGGGCCTTTTCGAGTTCGGTCAGCAGCAGCTCGACTTTGAACGGTTTGTAGAGCGCCAGTTTGAAGCCCATCTGTCTCGCGTTGACCATGCGGTGGGCACCGTCGTAGCCGAAGCCCTTCATGATGATGACCGGCAGGTGTGGGTGGATGCTGCGGATTTGAGTGAGTGCTGTGATGAGGTGCATGTCGGTCATCTCGGCGTCGAACAGCACCACGTCGTAATGAAAGCTGCGGATCATCTGCAGGGCGTCTTCACCCGAGTGCGTCGCTTCCACTTCGCAGTCGTAGCGGGCGAGCAACTCGTGGGCGGCCTGTGTCACCGGCTCTTCGGCATCCGCCACGAGGACGCGCTTGTGCTTGAGTTTCGGGTGCGGCGTGACCTGTGGTTGAGCGGGGCTGGTCGCGTTCGGGGCCACTTTCTCACCGATGCCGTGGATCAGTTGGCGAATTTTGCGAGTTTGCTTCAGCATCCGCTGCAAGCGCCCGACCGCTTCGGGATCGAAGCCGACGTACTTGTTTTGGAGCCACGCGATGTCGCTGAGGATTTCATCAACCGGTTTGGCCGCGTCGCGCAGCAGGACGTTGCAGCTCTCGGACGCGATGGCAACTCGCTCGAAGACGAGCAGTTCAAGCGTGTTCAGCGCGAGAGCTAAGTCGCGACAGAACAGCTCCAAAAATTGTTGGTCTTGCTCAGAGAAGGCGTTCGGCTGCGTACTCTCGACATTGAACGTTCCCAAAACACGTTCGTGTCGGGTGAGCGGAACAGTGAGAGAACTGCGTGCTCCCGCCGCACCTTGTAAATAAAGCTCGTCGGACAGCGTGTCGCGACAGAGGTAGCTCTTGCCTTCCGCCGCCACGAAGCCCGTCACACCGTTGTCTTGCGGTTCGGCAAACAGTTCGCGAGCGGCCGCTTCCTGAGTCATGCCCACGTTCAGCAGTGGTTCGAGTCGGTTGGTTCGTTCGTTGAGTAGTCGCACTTCGATGGTCTCGAAGTGCAGGACATCTTTCGTGTGGTGAATGATCCGCTGCTTCAGGAGTTCCTTCCGATCGACGACCGACAGCGAGGCCAAGTCTTCAGGGGAGAGGTCGCCCAAGTCTTGTCCCGCCTGATGGATCGCGGTGAGCTTCTCGCCCTGAAGTTGTTCCGCCGAGATGTCTCGCACGGTCACGACGAGCAGCGACGGGTACTCGGCGTTCGTGGCATAGGCCGGCGCTGCGAGGACATCGAGGTAGGTTCGATCGCCGACGCGGTACGTCGTACGGGCAGTGGAGCCGCCCCCGAGCGCGGTGTAGAACGGCGAGAAGTCCGGACCAATGATCTGAGGCGCGCCGAAGGCATCGTGAAAACTAAGGCCGATCGGCGACGCTTGGCCGGGTGCGTTGCGTCCGGTCAGCTCGATGAGTCGGTCGTTGCACCAGCGGATGTGCAACGTCGCGTCCAGAACGGCGACCCCCTCGGGCAAGTGCTTCAGGACGTTCTCAAAGGCGAGCAGGGCGGGAAGGCGACGAACAGAATCGCCGAGCAACACCGCGCCGGTCAATTCATCGGCGGCGGAAACTGGCTCCGTCGGCCAGCCCTCTTCGATCGTGGTGCAGACGCTGCACGACAGCGATTCGATGGTCTTCAACAGCGACCGGCCAGCCTCTTCGTCTGCACCGAGTACAAGAATCCGTGGGGGTTGGGACACCGAACTTCGCACTCCCGGTAGCTGCTTGATATACGCCATTGGCAACTCAAACACAGGTCTCAAACACGGACCAAGTATAGGTGTCTGTGCGGACACGGGCAACCGGGATATGACTGCACTCGCTCCATTGGTTTCTCAGGAGACAGATCCTGAATTGGCTCGCGCCGTTTGCCGGTCGCCAGCGCGAGGGCTAGACTCGGCCCGGCTTTGAGAACTCGTTCCGCATCTCTCCGCTGTGAGGCTCGATCCCGATGGCACACCGACTGATCTCGTTTTCGTTGGCACTTGTCGTACTGACCATGACGATGGCTTTCACCGCGACGGCTCAGGACTACACCGTCGTCGAGCAGGACGATGAGATTCAGATCTCGACCCCGCAGCTGGCGGCGGCGATTCGCAAGCAGGGCTACGTGACGGGAGTCAAAGCACAGTCGTTCGTGGACAAGAAAACCGGGGCGAAGGACCTCGGTTTCGGACTCGACATCGCCGACTGGATCATGGAGCCGGGAAGCGACGAAGCGTATCGCGAGCAGTTGGTCGGCGAGATGGTCTACAAGTTCGGCAACGAGTACCACGGGATGACCGCCAAGCGGAGCATCGAGGGTCCGCAAATCTGCACGCAGGCGAAGGTCCTCAAGCCCGAGGTCATTCGCGGGAAAGACTTCGTCGCCATCAAGCAGACGTTCCAGTACCGCACCGCCGCGCCGGGCAAGAAGACCGGCTCGACGTGGACGCAATGGCTGGTCTTCCCCGTCGGGCAGCGCTACTTCCTCTCGATGCAGCGGATCGACGCCGTGAACAGCAGCGACGCGATGTTCCTGCGGATCGACATGCCGGGGCACATCAAGCACAAACAAGGCGACAGCTTCAGCGAGGTCTATCTCAGCTATCACAACCAGGACGAGGGATTGATCCCGTCGAAGGAGTTTCTGACAAGCTTCGCCCCGGATGAGCGGTTCAACTTTCGCAGAGACCGGGACAAGTCGCCCGAGCGGATGATTCGCGGCTACCACATCCGCAACGTTGAGACCGGTCAAGCCGGGCCGTGGCTGGCCGGGATGACACTCGATCCGACTGTGGTCTCGGAAGCGTGGTGCCACCAGCGCGGATATATCTGCCTGATCGAGGAGTTCGGCGAGCGGCCCATCAAGGCGGGCGAGTCCTTTAGCGCGGCCTTCATCGTCGGCTTCTTCGACTCGACCAAAGAGATGCACGCGGTCTATGACCAGCACAAAGGCCACACCGGTCTCGCGGTGACGAGCGACGGCTGGAAGCTGACGAAGTGAGTCGGCATCACTGCTTTGTCACTGCGAACAGCCGAGGTGATGTTGCGGTGGCTGAGCCTGTGTCGGGAAGCTGAACGGTGAACTCAGTTGGCTTCTGTTCGCGCAGTAGTCGCTCGACTGCAACGGCTTCGTCGAGACCCCCGGCGTGTCCGACATAGGCGATCACCGTCAGGACTCCTTGCGGGCGAAGCAGCTTCAGCGCGGCAGTGATCGCGGTCACGGTTCGGTCGCCGCGCGTTGTGACGATCGCGTCGCCACCAGGAAGGTAGCCGAGGTTGAACATCACGGCGGCCACTTGCCCGTGATGTCGCTCGGGAATGACCTCGCTCATTTCGGCGTGGTCGCGATAGAGCAGGGTCACGTTCGTCAGCCCTTCGGCATCGAGTCGATCCCGTGTGCGATCGAGCGCTGCAGGTTGCACATCGAAGGCGAAGACGGCTCCCGTCGGACCGACCTGTCGCGCGAGAAATGTGGTGTCGTGACCGTTCCCTGCGGTTGCGTCGATGGCGGTGTCGCCCGCTCGAATCGCCCGTCGAAGGATGACGTGAGCTTGTTCAGTTAGCGGTGGCATCGGGTCTGTTTCCTGACTGGATCGGCTGTCTTGACACGTAGGATGGACGCCTCGTCCGTCCGAGTGTCGTCGTCATTCGCGGACGGACGGGGCGTCCATCCTACGGATTTCGACCGGGTGCGACTCGAGGATGTGGTGGTTGAGTTGACTCGCGAAGTACGGCGCGTGCAACGTCCCCTTCGAGCCGAGTCCGTTGAAGTAGCCGAGTTGGTTGTGTTCCGGATGTAGGCCGACGACGGGGTACTGATTGCGGTGGATCGGCCTCACGGCGGCGTGATGATCGAGGACCTCAAAGGGGAGTCGCAGGAACTCGCGGAGCTTGGCGGTGATCTCATCTCGCCCTTGGGCTGTCGGGCGATTATCGAGCTGCTGCCACTCATAGGTCGAGCCGACTCGGAAGAGTTCGTTGCCGAGCGGGACCAGCCACACGCCGCGATGGACGACGCGCTCTTCGGTCAGGCCGGGGATGCGGACGATCAGAATCTCGCCCTTGGCGGGCTTGAGGACGACATCGCGGAACCACGGGTTCGAGGCGAGTGCGGCTCCCTCGCAGAAGATCAGCCGCCGCGCGTGAACACCCAGACGAGGGATGCTGACTCGATTGTCGTTGAGGACCAGATCACGCTCGGGATCGAGGCTCGCGGTCACGTAGCCGCCGTCGCGCTGGAACGTTTCACGGGAAACGTTCAGGTACTGCGGGACATCAAGCTGACCGGCGCAGGGCATCTCGAAGCCGCCTCGTTCAGTGGAGAACTCGTGGTCGTCGAGGAGCGACTCTGGCTGTCGAATCAGCGCGAAGAAGTCGGCTGACTCGCGCCGGCGTTGGAAGAACTCGGCCTCACTGTCGGTGGCGAAGAGTCGAACCATCGGCCGCTCGCGGAACAGCAGCGTGCCGGTCGCCTGCTCCACACAGCGATAGAACTGGACGGCGGCTGGCCAGAGTTCGTCCAGCCGCCAGGACTTCACCAGTCTCTGCCCGGTGATCGGCGTGATGAGTCCCGCCGCGATCTTCGAGGACGTGATCGGTTCGTCACGATCGACGACCAGTACGCGCGAGCCGCTCCAGCGCAGTGACCATGCCAGCGCCGTCCCTGCCAAACCTTGGCCCACGATGATGCAGTCGAACTCAGACACAGTGGCCTCGGTGGTGATGCAGCTCTGATTGGGAAGCTGAAGAGGGAAAGCTGCGGCCTAGTGGTCGAACAACCTTGTATTGCGGCTGTCAGCACTAGCCCGACGCGCAAGCGAGGGCTTCACTTTCTACAACGGTTTGCCGTCGCTTGCGCGTCGGGCTGGTTGTTGCACAACCCCGCAATCTCAAGTTGTCCGACCACGAACGCTTCAACAGGAGGTGGAAGTCCCCCGCCGAACGTCCGGCCGTTCCACGTGAAACGGCGTAGTCTTGGTTGTGATCGACGTTTGTCACGAGCGTGAGTGCGTTGCGAGTTGTCCCGTTCAGTTCGTTTGCCACGGCAGGAATAAACTCCGACAACTGACACACCAACCCGAAGCGTGAGCGAGGAGTCATGTGGGCGCGAGCGTGTGAGTCGCGCCTCCTCGCTCACGCTTCGGGTTGGTGTTTACGGAGTCGCTGGTCGCGGTTCGAGGACCAGGCCAGCTTCGGTAACGTCCACGTTCAGCCCGTCGGCAGGAATCGTTTGACTGACCGACCAGAGAACGCCTTGAAGGACCAAGCGGCGGTACTCGACCCGCTTCCAGTTGTCGTGGTAGTGGAGTCCACTGAACCCGAAGGACCGTCCGTGATCGGGACGCTCCCACGCCCAGGCCACCGTCTGGTCGGAGTCCTCCAGCGAGACTCGGATGAGCGGGACGAGTCGCTCCACTTGAGGCGGTTGCTTGAGGGCATAGTAGAACTCGTCGTGGACCTCGACCGGAGCGATGCCATTCAGGATCGGATGCGGTTCGCTCGACGGGTTGATGGTCGCGGTGAGGACTTTGTATTTGCGATCGGGTCCGCCGTGACAGTGCCCGAACAACGAGACGAAGTTCTCGACCGGTGCCGCCTCGCGCGTCCCCATTCCCCAGTGCAGGACGGCCAACCCACCGCCTCGTTTGGCCAGTCGTTGAAAGGCAGAAAGTCGCTCGGGGTCCGCACTCACCCACTTGGCTCCCTCCGCCAGGAAGAGGACCGCACCGTCCGCACCGTCGAGTAACTCCGGACCGTCAGCCCACGGGTTGTCCGCCTGAACGACGACCGTTTGGATGCCGCCGCGATTCTGAAGGAGGTTCGCCAGCAGGCGGACTCCCGCCATGTACTCATGAGATTTTGCAGGGTGTCCGTCCGGCTTTTGGCCGAGCAGCAGCACTCGCTTGGGACGGGAGGTCGGATCGGCAGCGTCGGTCTCAACGGCGCGTCCGAACACAGCAGAGAGACCGATGAGCAGGATCGAGATGACTCGCGGAAGGTGCATCATGGGAAGTTGGCTCGCGCGGGAAGGACCGGAAGAACAGCGATGAAGAGGCGTTCGTTGCGTGGTTATAACTCACGCGGCCTGAAGTGAGACATCTGCCCAACGTCGGACTTGGTGAGCCGGGTGGCGTCAGCCCAATGGCACTCACTTTGAACGGCACGTCGCTAGCCGCCGGTGAATGGTGTTGTGCTTCCAAGCAAACAACCGGCGGCTAGCGACGTGCCGCTCACGGGGTGAATGACAAAGTGAGTGCCATTGGGCTGACGCCGCCCGGCTCACCTGATTCGAGCTTTTGTCGGTTCTGTCATGCCGGGCCAAGATTGTGCGAAATACTTGTACGAATCCCGGCCCTCATCGCCACTAACCTTGTGGTGGGGAGTTCTGGTGAGCGGAAGAGGATGAGAGGACCACGATCATGCGACTGACATTGCGGACGATGCTGGCCTATTTGGACGACATGCTCGAACCGTATCAGACGAAGCAGATCGGGCAGAAGATTCAGGAGAGTCCGGTGGCGGGGGTGCTCGTCAGCCGGATTCGCGAGGTGATGCGACGGCGGCGATTGTCGGCTCCGGACGTGAGCGGTTCGCACATCGGCATCGACTCGAACATCGTGGCTCAGTACCTCGACAACACCCTGCCTCCCGAGCAGGTCGCGGATGTCGAGCGAGTCCTGCTCTCCTCCGACGAGCTGTTGGCGGAAGTGGCGGCGTGCCATCAGGTCCTCACGCTGATCCTCGGTGAACCGTGCGAGGTCTCGGCTCACAGTCGCGAGCGGCTGTATGCGTTGGGACCGGTCTCGGCGTCCGATCAGCTTCGTGTGGACGACAGCTCCGCCACGGCAACAACTTCAGCGAGTGACAATGGAGCGGGCATCGCCGCCGGGATCGCGGCCGCAGTGGCAGTTCCGTCCACGGCAGCGGGTGTCCAGCTCGTGCGGCCCGGATCATCCCATGAAATTCCCGAATACCTCCGGCCGAGTCCGTTCTCGAAGGTCGCCGGTCCCACGATCGTGATCGCGGTCATCGCCGTCGCGTGTGTCGGGACGTTCCTGTCGGACCCCAGCTTCTTGAAGGGCGTGAATCAGGCGCAGCGCGAGCTGGCGAAGAACTCGCGCGGTGCGAGCAACTCCACCGTGCGAGAGGGTCTGCCGTCCACCACCGTGAGCGAGGCGGATGGCGTGCCGATGACGAACGATGCGAATGCGGTGAACACCACCGCGACAACTCGTTTGGACCCCGCTCCACCACCGGATGCGGCGGACGATTCCAAGATGGTCCCCGCCGCGACGGCCACGATCAACTCGCCGGGCGCGGCGACGGTCGCGGTCAAACCGAAGTCCGTGGTTCCCGGCCCGACTGATCCGGTCCCTCCGGCTCCCGCTCCCGTTAATCCAAAACCGGTCGTCGCACTCCCCGCGGTCCCGGTCCAGCTCGTCTCGAATGAAGGAGTGCTGCTCCGATTTAGCGATGTCGATCAGCATTGGTTCCTCGCTCCGAAGCAGTCCGTCCTGAAGTCGGGTGAGCCGCTCGCGTGTTTGGAACCGTACGAAGCCGTCTTGAGTTTTGACCAAGGAACCGTGCGAGCGACTGTGCTGGGAGACTCCGCGCTGCGTGTGATGGAAGCCACCGACCTGGCTGCAACGGGATTGGAAGTGCGGCACGGGCGCGTCCTGTTTCAGGGGAGCCGCCAGGACGGACAGCAACCGTTGGCGCTGGCCGTCGTCATCGGGCAGGACATCTGGAAGTTGGAGCTGCTCACCCCCCAGACCGTCTGTGCCCTCGAAGTTTTGCCAACACCCTCGACCGGCTTTGAAAAGGTGCGCGAGCCAAATCGGTACTCGGGCGTGTTGTATGTCCTCACGGGGACGGTGAAGTGGACGAGCGCGTTGGGCGCGTCGCAAGACGTGGCCGAGCGAACCGGGTTGCCGCTGTCATCCGATCAGGCGGCGGCCAATAAACAGACGGCCGTTTCCTTTCCGACGGCTCCCGATTGGACCGATCCCGCCAAGCGAAAGCTCGCTCCGCTCCGCCGGTATGCGCTGCTGTTCGAGAAAGAGTTCGCACTCGATCAACCCGCCGATCCCTCAATGCAGGCGTTGATCCAACACACGAACTCGAAGATCTCGGAACTCGCCGTGCGAGGACTCGCGCTGACGCAGTCGTACTCCGCGCTGACGCAGGCTCTCGCCGTCTGCCCGCACGAAGAGGGACGCTTTGCCGCGCGGGATGGCCTTTACGAATGGCTACCGCTTGGTGCCGATCACGGGGCGCTGCTGAAGAAGGAATTGGAGACCCACTATCCGCCGGCCGATGTCGAAATGATGTACCGGTTGCTGTGGGGCTACACCCGCGAAGACGGCCGCGACAAGCTGACCTCGCACCAACTCGTGGGACTGCTGCACAACAATCACGTCGTCGTGCGCGAGCTGGCCGACTTCTGGATCGAACGCCTCATCGGACGCAAGACGGAGTACCGCGCGACGAACCTCCCGGCCCAGCGCGAATCTCAAATCCGCCGGATCGAGAAGCTCATCGAAGACAACGGTGCGCTGGTCAAAGACGAGTGAACGAGTCGCCGTCGCTGTCGGGTGCGTGGAGTCTTCGGTACGCACCGCGTTTGGCTCAGGCCGTGCGTTCCGAAGACTCCACGCACCCGACCCGCCTCGGAGTTCCCGACCGTGACCGAACCTCTCATCCAATTCGATCGCGTGACCAAGAGGTTCGATGCAGTCGTTGCTCTGGAGGACGTTTCGTTCGACGTGAGGCCGGGAGAATTCCTCGCCCTGTGTGGCGAGAACGGGGCGGGCAAAAGCACGCTGATGAAAATCCTGTCCGGCGTCATCACGGACTACGACGGGCAGATTCTCGTCGCGGGTGAGCCACTCGTATTGAACGGGACGCGCGATGCCGAGGCGCGCGGGATCAGCATCATTCACCAAGAGCTGAACCTTGTTGGCGATCTGTCCGTCGCCGCGAACATCTTTCTCGGACGCGAACTCCGCTCGCCGCGGGGACTGCTCGACGACCGCCGGATGGAGCGTGAGGCGGCCGCGCAGTTCGAGTCGCTCGAATGCCGCATCGACCCGTGTGCGCCGGTCCGATCTCTCCGGATCGGCGATCAACAGTTGGTGGAGATCGCGAAGGCGTTAGGAGCGGGCAGGGGACGTGGGGCAGCAGCCAGCAAGCAGGAAGCAGTAGCCCGAGGCCTGTCTTCGGACTCCGGTCTCCCGACTCCATCCCGCATCCTCATCATGGACGAGCCGACGAGCGCGCTCACCGAGTCCGAGGTCGAGCGTCTGTTCCGCATCATCGCTCGGCTGCGCGAGCAGGGGGTCACGATCATCTACATCTCGCACAAGATGGACGAAGTGTTTCGCAATGCCGATCGCATCACCGTGCTGCGTGATGGCAAAGTTGTAAAGACTCTCGAACGGACGGCGACGACTCCGCGCGAGATCACGCATCTGATGGTCGGTCGCGATGTCGGCGCGAGTGATTACGGCGCGAATCGTCAGCCGGGCGAGACGGTGTTGAGCGTGACGGACCTCGCGCTCCCTTGGCGCGATCACGCGCGGCAGTGGCGCTTGAAAGACATCTCGTTCGTCGTGCGTCGTGGGGAAGTGATCGGCTTCGCCGGGCTGATGGGAGCGGGACGAACGGAGTTGTTGGAATGTCTCTACGGTGCGAGTGCCGAACCGCCACTCGGTCGCATCGAATTGGCAGGGACCGCCGTGGAGTTCGCTCATCCCGAACAAGCGCTGCGCGCGGGGATCGCCCTCGTCACGGAAGACCGCAAGCGGTACGGGTTGTTCGCGCCGATGAACGTGCGCGAACACATCACGCTCTCGTCTCTGCACACGGTCGCGACGAGTGGGTTCCTCAACACGACGGCGGAACGAGACGCCGCCGATGAGTCAATCGCCGCGCTGCGAGTGAAGACCGACGGACAGTCGGCCGCGATCAGCAGTCTGAGTGGAGGCAACCAACAGAAGTGCATCATCGCGCGGGCGCTCCGGACAAAACCGAAGTTGCTGCTGCTCGATGATCCGACGCGTGGCATTGATGTCGGCGCGAAGGCGGAGATCTACCGGCTGATCGATCAACTGTGCGCGCAGGGACTGGCGATCATCATCACCTCGAGCGAGTTGCCCGAACTGATCGCCGTCTGCGACCGCATCTTCGTCCTGTGTGAAGGCCGCCTGACGGGCGAGTTCGCACGCGGCGAATTCACCGAACAGAAGCTGATGGAAGCGGCGACCAAGCTGGCGTAGCAGCTTGTCGAAAAATGTAGGACAGCCTTTTGATGGACAGGTAGAAGTCTTGCCTTGGGTGCCACGGTCACGGCTGTGCGTGGCCGTGTCTTCGCGACAACCCAAGCAGGGCCACGCACAGCCGTGCCCGTGGCACCCAACTCAATACCTGCGTAAGTGTTATGGGCACGCTAATTCTCGGATAGCCTCTGAGTGGGGCGGCGTAAGAAAACGGGCTGACGCCCAAGAATCAGGGGGCTGACGCCGCCCCGCTCAGAAGCTCCTGACACGCCTTCCGCTCAGAAATGTCTCACGTTTGGCCGCGTGCGGTGCTTTCACTTGTTCTCCAGCACCCACTGCGTAGCGTGGCGGACGAGTTCGAGGCCGCTCTGGAGATCGAGCTTTGTCTTCATGCGGAACCGGTAAGTCTCGACCGTCTTGATTCCCACGTGCAATCGTTCAGCGATCTCGGCAGAGGTGAAACCTTGTCCGAGCAACTCGAAGATTTCCAACTCGCGGTCGGAGAGGCTGCTGATGGGGGATTGCTGCAAGGGCTGATTGCCGTCCCGCAGTTGTTGGAGGATTCGGTTGTTCACGGCTTCGCTGACGAAAATGCTTCCGGCGAGGACTTGCCGAATGGCGGCCACCAGTTTCTCCCGGGCTTCCTGTTTATGCAGGAAGCCCATCGCACCGGCACGCAGAGAGCGCTCGGCGAAGAGCGACTCGTCGCTCATGGAGAGGACGAGCATCTTGGTTGGCACGTTTCGGGCCTTGATCCGTTGGATCAGGTCGAGGCCGCTGCCGTCGGCAAGTGACAGGTCGATGATGGCGAGGTCGGGTTGTTTCGAGTCGATCAGTGCCAGGGCCTCCGCCATCGTGGCGGCTTCACCACAGACTTGCAGATCACGGTGACGCGACAGGATCGCGGACAGTCCTTCGCGGACGATCGGGTGATCGTCCACGATCAGGATGCGTGCGGCTCGAACCAGCGCGGGCGGTTTGGTAGCGACAGTCATTTTGGAAGTCCCTTGTCGAGAGTGCAGATGATGCGTGTACCGCGGTCGTGGGCTGTGTCGATCGTCAACGTCGCACCGATCAGACTGGCTCGGTACCTCATGGTTTTGAGGCCGAGGCCGGATGTCGCGGTGGCGAGATCCGGGAAACCGATGCCGTTGTCGCAGATGCTGAGCGTGATGTGGCCTTCGTCTTCGTCATTTAACGAGAGCGTGATGAGGTTCGCATGACTGTGCTTGATTGCGTTGGTGGTCGCTTCTTGGGCGATGCGGAACAGGTTCGTGGCCCGCGGGCTGTCGTCGATTTCGGCGGAGCCGGTGAAACGGCAGGTGACGTGGGTCTGTGCCGTGATGTTGGCGGCGAGGTCTTCGAGCGCAAGCTGGAGACCCTCGGCACTGAGCTCGACGGGGATCAAACCCTTGGAGACTTCGCGGACTTGTTTCAGGGCCCGGTCGAGACCTTCGACGAGCTTCTTCGCGGTGGCAGTGTAAGCCGCCGCATGAGCCAGGAAGGCCGCTTCAGGGGACGGGGAGTTTTCCGGAGAGCCGGCGGCGCGCCGGCTTGATTCCTCAGACGAAACTAACGGGCGAGCCGCCTGTCCTACGAGGGCTTCACTTCCCTGCAGCGACCGCTCCGCCAGTGAGTCGGCGAGACTCGCGGCGAGGAAGCCGAGGCCGGTCAGTTCTTGGCCGAGGCCATCGTGCAAGTCTTGGCCGATGCGGCGTTGTTCTTGCGACACGCTATTCAGGACTTCGCGTTCGATCAGTTGGCGTTCCAACGTCTTCTGATTTACTGCTGCTACTGCTATTACTGCTGCTGCTGCGCGGATCTCGGTCACGTCATTGATCCCCAGCAGAATGTGCGTCGGCCGACCCTCTGGGAAGCGGACGCAGCGGGCGTTGAGCAGCATCGTGCGGTGGCCGATGGTGGGAAAATTGTGCTCCAACTCAAAGCCGTCGAAGGACGTGTTCTGGGGCAGGATTTCTTCCAGCAGCACTCGCAGTCGAGGAATGTCCCACTGACTGTTGCCCAACGAGTAGATCAGCCGTTGTTCGGTCTCTTCCCGAGTCACTTGAAAGGACTCATAGAACGCGCGGTTGGCGAGCTGAACACGGAGTTCGGCGTCGAGCACCACGAGCGGTTGCATGCAGGTTGCGACGATGCTCACGGCGTAGTCGCGTGACACTTCCAAATCGTGCTCGCGACGCTTGAGGGCGTCGATGTCGGAGAGCTTGATGATCGCGCCGTCGATTTTGTTGTCGGTCGTTTTGTAGGGTCGCACCACCAGCCTGTGCCAACGGCCGTCGGTGTCTTGCACCTCGCGCTGCTGCATTTCCAGCGAGTCAATCACCTGCTGCAACATTGGCTCCAGATCGGGGACGTTGATCTTCAGTTTGAAGTCGCCGATCGGACGGCCGATGTCGCTGGAGATCAAACGGAAGAGATTCTGGGCACTCGGACTGAAGCGGCGAATGAGCAACGCGCGGTCCAGTAAGACCGTCGGAATATTGACCGCGTCCATCAGGTTCGTCAGGTCGTCGCTGAGTTGTACGGAAATCGCGATCCGGCATTGCAGTTCCTCATTGACCGTCGTCAGCTCTTCGTTGGTCGCCTGCAATTCTTCCTTGGCGGTTTCAAGTTCCTCATTCGTACTTTGCAGTTCTTCGTTGCTGGAGATGATCTCTTCGTTGGCCGCGGTCAGCTCCTCGTTGCCCGCTTCTTGGACCTCGATGACCGATTGCAGGTAGCTCTTGGTCGCGTCGAGTTCGTGCCGCAACCGCGCGAACTCGTCGTCCCGCGCTTTGAGGTCGGCCTCCGTAAGATCACCCGCAGCGTGAGCGAGGGCGGACGCTGCGAGTGACTCGGACGAGCCGAGGGATTCCGAATCTGGGGCGTCAGGGAGCGACCGCCCTCGTTGACGCTGCGGGCGACTTTCAGGGCTTCCTTGCTCACGCTGCGGGCGACTTTCAGGGCTTCCTTGCTCACGCTGCGGGGCGGTGTTGCTGCGTGAGAACAGCACGACAAAGAAACGCTTGTTCGCAGCGGGGATCAGCAGCGGCAGGACTTCGAGCGCGATCTCGTGCAACTCGCCGTTGGACCGGATGAAGACTCGGTCACAGTGCTGCGGCACGCCGTCGCGGCGCGCGGCTTCGAGTGCCTCACGCAACGCGACCAACAAGCCGTCCCGCGCCATTTGCAGCAGGTTGAAATTGGGCGTTCCCGGAGCGGGTTCCAAATACATCCCGGTCTGTCCGCGAAACTGCACGATTTGCAGCAAGTCATTGACGACGACTCCCGCCGGCGCGTACTTGGCCAACACGATCCGATCCGCTTCACGTGTCACGTCCAGCAGCGACCGTCCCGGATCGCTGGCCCGTTCGATGGCGGACAGTCCGGTGATCGAAGCCCGACCGGGAGTGAGGTCGAACGTCATCCGGCGCAGCGTTGCCCGGTGCAGCGTTTCCCGGCGCAGAAAGAACCGACGCGACTTGTCGGTTCATCGGGGAGATGCGTGCTGAGGGTTGAGAGAGTGTGAACATGCCGTTGTGATTAGGGGTTAGGAAACAATCCACCAGATCACAGGAGTCGGCATGTCCACGAGTTTGTTGTATCACAC
>Ga0114966_10001332_pt1 | contig 22990 bp, 37 predicted proteins | sample M_130207_XF_Meta_FD_87029 | JGI IMG/M metagenome (GOLD analysis project Ga0114966, IMG submission 87029) | Freshwater microbial communities from Lake Montjoie, Canada to study carbon cycling - M_130207_XF_MetaG | ecosystem: Environmental > Aquatic > Freshwater > Lake | place: Lake Montjoie... | reverse complement strand
CATCTAGCATCCGAATGATCAGTATTTCCCGCCCATCGCTATCGCTATAAATTGTTTCGTACAAACACTTGGCACGTACATATTCTTGAAACTCCTCGTATGTCATGTGTTCTTCTCCTCATCCTCAATCTTCACAGACTCAAGAAACTGCGCCAGCAAATAAACGCAAGGCAGTATCAGGTCGCGGCAAATCTCGTCGTTTACTTCACGCTCATTCATGCCCTGCGCTAACAGTTTCAGCGCACCGATGCGCTCGCTCACCAGCATGTCAAGGTGGTCAAAATCTAATTGCTTTACTTTTTCAATGTTTTTGTATTTATCCACCGTTCTTCTCCTTTATCCAACCGCCCTGTGTGTCGTAGCCGTAGGTGCATGCCTTGCAGACGTTGATCTTCCCGCCAACGTCGTTGCCATCCCAATAGCATCTGTAAGTCGCGTCGCAGACTGGACACTGGAATGATGGCTTCCTCCGCCAGAACGTAGGGCATTCAAACAGGTAGTGCCTCATCTTGCCCAGTAGGGTGAATTTGCGCGTGATTTCTAAGACTTCGCTCATTTCCCGCACTCCTTCATCCTCTTTGCGCCCTTAATGCAATTGGAGAACATAAACTCTCTTTCGCGGCATCCTCGCCCAGCTTGCGCCCACCACGACGTTATGGAGTTATAGGCGATTTCAGGATGTGACTCAGCCCATCTCAACAGGTCGGCATACTCCGCATCCTTCCGCAGCGCCGCAATTTCGGCCTTTGCTGCGGCAAGTTCGCGTTCAAGAGCGCAATACCGTTCCTTCAGTGCCCGGTACGCTTTGTCGCTACTCATTTCCCGCACTCCTTCACTGTGTAATGCCCCATTTGCTTCATGCGTATCAGACAATCGACAGCTTCATTGCCCCATGCCGCAAGTAGTGAACCACACCCCGCGCCGCCGCCTTTGGTGGCGCTCGTCGCGTCAACGAACTGCACCCGCCCTTTAAGAAACAACAACGCGTCAGCCTCTGCCACGTAATTGTGAAACCATTGGCAATCAGTGCGGGCAAACACTAGCGCAACTCCGTTGGCGTGTTGGTGCATCTTCTGCATCCACTTCCCAGTGTATTTACCATACGGGGGGTTGCACCACACCATCCCGTCCCACGGTTGCAATAGCCCATCGTCCTCAACCGTGTAGTGTTTAGCGGCTGGTATCCACGGCACACCACCTTTTGGCGAACAAGGGTCAAGCGCAAATTTGGCATCCATCAGGTCAAACACCCATTTGGGAGTCCACCAGTCAACGGTTACGTTGTTTTTGTCGTCGTGGGTAAACCCCATCTTTTTAGTCTCACTCATTTCCCGCACTCCTTCGTTGGCACTATTTTATTTGCCGCTATCGTCCCGTTGACCACACCGACAACAAAGGAGAGCGATGAGCAAAATGCAATCGCTAGCACAATGGCTTTCATTTCACCGCCTCCCGATACTGTGCGATTGTCTGCCGCACATCAGTTTGACCGGCTGGCGTCGGAATCCACTTGCCGTTGTCCAGCAGGTATTTATCCCGCGAACGCAGGTATGCAATAGCGGCGGCTACCTTTTCCTCGTTTGTCTGAATCATTTTCTTGTCTCCATGTATTTGTTATAAGCATTAGCTAACTCAAGATCGGCAGCTTTCCATGCCTTTGATGTCGTGCTAGTGGGTGAGTTCATGTAACGCCCGCGCGCAAGCATGAACTTTTCCAAAACCACCTTAAACTGCGTCAGCGTCATCTTTTCCATTTGGCCGTGGCTCCCTTCAGTATCTCAATACGCTCCCGCGATACCCGCAGGCTGTTATACCGCTGGTGCAGGCGCTCCAGCACCACGATGCGCCGCAGGTTGGCGCGTTCTTCGGTAAGCATGTCCAGCACCTCGGCCTCGGTTTTGGTGCCAAGGTTATGGTTTAGCTCACGCCAGGTTAGCTTTTTCAATTTGTGCCTCCAGTTTAGCAATCGTTTTCATTACCTTAATCAGCCCCCGTCGGGCGGCGTTATACTGCCGCGTGCGGATTACTAACTCCCGTAGTGCAATCTTCAGTTTGGCTTTCGCCAGTTCTTTGCGTGTCATTTATTTGCTCCTTGCAAATGCGCCGTGAAATTTATCCCGGGCTTCCGTAGCGACAAGTTCTGCCAGTTCAAAATCGCTAAAGAAACCAATGTGCTTGCGGGTCTTATTTACCCTTAAAACAACGCGCCATTTTTTAGTCTGTTTGTACCATTGGACATTCTTTGCACCAGATAGGTTGTCTGAGCGCAAACGAGCGTTGTACTGATTTTCAGTTCTAGTCGCTGCGCGTAAGTTCTTTACGCGGCTATTGTTGGGGTTAGCGTCAATGTGGTCTATCTCCCTAGGCAACCAACCATAGTGGTATAGAAATACAAGCCGGTGCAAATAGTAAATGCGATCGTCAATATGTATGGTTCTGCGCCCATTTTTTAGTCCGCACCCCGCTAAATCGCCGACGTGGATGCAATGTGAGCGAGAAATTTTCCAGTATAAAAGCCCATCAACGTAAGAAAATAGATGCTGCAAATATTGTTGTGTAATCATTTTAAAGAATCCATTGCTAAGTCAGATAAAGAGCGTTTGTCGTGCAGTGTTACGTAAATCTTCTCGTCGATAGTGTCCTCGGTCAGCAGGACGTAAACCCATACGTCGTGCCGTTGGCCGCTGCGGTGCAGGCGCCCGTAGGTCTGCTCAAACAGTTCCAGTGACCACGGCAGCGACAGAAACACCATGTGACAACCACCGAATTGCAGGTTCAGGCCGTGGCCGGCAGACTTCGGATGCACCAGCAGCAGCTTGACCTTGCCGGCGTTCCAGCGGTCGATGGCGTCCGGCTCGTCCAACGTCACGGCGCCGGGATAGCGGCGCTGTAGTTCGGCCAGTTCCTCTTGGTATTGGTAGGCGATGATCGTGTTGGCGTGCTGGTTCTCGGCCAACAGATCGGCCAGCGCCTCAAACTTGTGGTCAGAAAACCAGACCGCCGACTTGGTGGTGGTGAACTTGCCCGGACGGTCGCTTGGCGTTGTGCAAGTGTCGTAAACAAAACCGCTGCTCATCTGTTGCAGCTTGCCGGTGACGACCCCGGCATTGGCCGCTACGGCCTGGGCGTCGGGGAACTGCACCATAAAATCTCTTTTCATGGCCTTGTATTCCCACATCTCCATCGTGCAGCGCATCTCGACGATGTGCAGCGGCGGCAGCTTGTCCTTGTATTCGCCCGCGTCCAAGACGAAGGTAGCCGGCTTAATGCGCTCCATCACCATCGGCAGCGCATCGGCGCGCGGCTCCCAATCGCCGTAATCCCGGTTGATGCAATGAAAATACTGCTGCAAGAAGGCACCTTTGCTGCGCCCGAGTAGCGTCTGGTCGATCACCTTGCACTGGCCGAATACATCCTCCAGCCCGTTGCTGGTAAAGCTACCCGTCAAGCCCCACCGAATCGGGATAGCGTCCAGCACCTTCAGCAGCGCCTTGAACCGCTTGCCGGACGGATTCTTAAGCCGCGTCAGTTCGTCAAACACCACACCATCGAAGCGCAACGGTTGCTCGGCCAGCCATTGCAGGTTGTCGTAGGTGGCGACCACGATCTGCACATTAGCGTGTAGCGCCTTGACGCGCTGCGCCGGCGTGCCGGTGGCGACCGCCAGTGACAGGCCCGGTGTCCATAGCTTGGCCTCCGTCGGCCAGACCGACTCGGCTACGCGCTTTGGCGCCACGACCAAGAACCGCTGCACCTCGCCCGCCGCCAGCATGTCGCGCATGGCGGTCAAGGTCAGCGCGGTCTTGCCCGCCCCAACGGGTGCGAGAATCATCGCCCTGTCCGACTCGTAAAGGAAGTCGGCGGCTATTTCTTGGTAAGGTCTAAGAATCAAGATACGCTTCTATAAAGACTTGCGCGACTTGCGGGACGATGGCATTACCGTAGGCGCGCAGGCGTCCCACTCTGGCGGTAGCCCCATGAGCCAACGGGAATGTGCCGGGTTCAACTGGCCGCGCTTTTCCGTCGATGCAGGGGAGCCAGTCGCAGTCAGACCAGAAACTAATGTTGATTGTTGTGTCAGAGAGCTGCCGGTCATGTTCGGAGTCATCGTCCCGCTGCGCGTTCCGTCCGTTGCTGATGCGGTTGTCCAAGCGGCTAACCCCGCTACGGGGGGCAACTGATCTAGCCGGCTGCGCGTTGACCCGTCCGGGTTCGTTCCGGTCGTCGCCATCCCCGTCGTATCCTTCCAATCCCTCGCACTGGCTGTCGGCCAACTGGTCAACGTCACCACCTCGCGCAAATTGCCCGACACCGTGCGCCCCGGCCTGCCCGGATGGTTCAAGCGTTTCTCGTAATCCATCGGCGGCAAGGTGTCCATTGTTTGCGGCGTCGGCCACGAACCAGAGTCGTTGTCGGATGTGCGGTGCCCCGACGCCGCCAGCCGGCAGACCAACCGCCCCGCAGGCGTAACCTTCTCCTTCCAGGTCAGTTTGAACAAGATCGAGCCATCCGTGTTTAACCGCTGCTTCAACTTGCTCACCAAAGACGACTCCAGGGCGGCACTCGCGGATGAGATTGAACCAGACAGGCCAGAGGTGTCGATCATCAGCGGTGCCTTTTTGGGTACCTGCGGCGCTGAAGGGTTGGCATGGGCAACTGCCCGTCCAAACAGGTCGGTCGTCGGGCCATCCGGCAAGGCGCAGGGCGTGGCTCCAGCCACCAAGGCCGGCGAAGAAATGGCACTGCACGTATCCGGTAAGATCACTGGCTCTAACATCCTTGATGCTCCTTGTGTCTACATCGCCCTTGGCGATATGCCCTGCGTCAATTAAATTCCACAGCCACTGTGCGGCGTAAGGATCAAACTCGTTGTAGTAATTCATTCCACTCTTTCGCTATATGTATCGCGTTGGCTTCGTTAGTCACCACAGCGCCAGGTTGACTTGCAAAGGTCAAGCAATTGACCCCGTTACGGTTCATCACGCCCCACCACCCTATCGTGCCGCCTAAGTCCTCGGCGCGGTAAGGCGGGTGTGCAAAGTATTTTGCTGGTCTAGCATCCATACATCCACCTGTTCCTTTGTCCATAGGCAAGCATACCGTTGGCCCAATTGGCGCATGTCCTCGGCAAACAAGCCTTGCAGCTTGGATAGCCGACCGCCGGGCTTTTTCAGTTCCACAAACCACGTCGCCCCATTCGGCAAACAGGCGATGCAATCTGCCACACCGCGCTGCGCGGGTGAACGAAACTTGTAGGTTTGCCCGCCGTTAACCCGCACAACCCAATCAAAATACTGTTCGATTTCTTTTTCTAGCATGTTGGCTTCCTTTGTGATACGACCGAATCCTAACACGCTAAAAAAGTCTTTGACAAGTAATTTTTACTTGGCTTATAATCTGGCCTCCACTTCACTAAAGGAAAATAAAATGACTTCACACTCACTAATCGCCGGTGGCAGCACCGCGAAGCGCGTTATCAATTGCCCCGGCAGCGTGGCGCTGGTCGCAAAGATGCCGCCGAAGCCCAGTAGCACTTACGCCGACAAAGGCACCCTGCTGCACAACATCATTGCGTCTGTGCTGGACAGCGACACCATCACGCCGGAGTCCTTGCTTGGCGCAACCTACGCCAACGAAACCTTCACGCAAGACCTGCTCGACGAGAAAATTCTGCCCGCGCTGGCGGCGCTTGACGCAATCGACCCCGAAGGAGTAATGGAATATGCTGTCGAAACCGTGGTCGGGTTTGGCGCTTATATGCCGGGCGTGTTTGGTAGCGCCGATCTACTTGGTCGTTTGGGCAATCGCGCTGTTGTGCTTGACTGGAAATTCGGTGACGGTGTGGCCGTCAGCGCGGAAGAAAACGAACAAGGAATGTTCTACTCCGCAGCGGCAATGAGGACACCCGCGACGCAGTGGGTGTTCGACGGTGCCGAGGAAGTTGAGATCATCATCGTGCAACCGCCAGCCGTTAAGCGGTGGGTGACGACTGTCAAGCGCATCAAGGAGTTTGAGCGGTCGTTGAAGAAGGCCATCAAGATTAGCACCATGCCCGACGCGGCGATTGTGGTCGGCGAGCATTGCCGGTGGTGTGCGGCGAAGCCGACCTGCCCCGCTATGACGGGTGCGGTTGACCGCGCGCTGAAGGTGCAGTTGGACGCCCTCGACGACAACACGCTAGGCGCGTATGCTGCCAACGCCGTGCTGTTGCAAGGCTGGATCGACGACCTGAACGCGCTGGTGCAGACCAAAATTGAAAAGGGTTATAAAATACCCGGTTGGAAATTGGTCGCCAAGCGTGGCACGCGCAAGTGGGCCGACCAGGGCAAGGCGGCAGACGCGCTGAACGCGTTGGGCGTTGACCCCATGAAGTTGGAGATAGTTTCTCCGGCTCAAGCAGAAAAACTGCTGAAGGCTAAAAAACAGAATCTGCCTGAAGGACTGACGGTGTCAGTGTCATCAGGCGATACGTTGGCACCGGAGTCTGACCCGAGGCCAGCGGTTTTGCAAATCGCGTCGCAGATGGTTGCGGCGCTCTCTAAAATTATCTAGGAGTAAAGTAATGTCAAATATAGTCACGTTTGCAGGCAAACTCCCCGCTGTTGCTTCCCTCTCCACGTCGCTCCGCAAGCTGGAGGCCGACGTTGGCACGCCCGGTATGGTCATCCTCAAGATGGACAAGACCGGGCATTGGGTGTTCGGTGCTGACCAGACCGAGATCGAGGACGGTTCGCAGTGGGCTATCAACCCGTTTAGCTTTGTCCACGGCTTCATCGCGTGGGGTGACGGTGAGGTGTTGGGTGAGCGTATGGCTTCGGTCAGCGATCCGCTGCCGGAGTTGGACGCAGCGCCGCCGGGCGCTAAGAAGGGGTGGGAAACGCAGGTTGGCATGTCGCTGAAGTGCTTGAACGGCGAGGACGCCGGGATGGAAGCGAAGTTCACGACGACCAGCGTCGGCGGTAAGCGTGCGGTGCAGTCGTTGGCCGTCGCCATTGCCGGCCAGGTGGACACCGACCAGAGCAAGCCCGTCCCGCTGGTCGAGTTGGACACGGAGCATTATCAGCACAAGTCGTATGGCCGCATCTACACCCCGATCTTCAAGGTGTTGGAGTGGGTCAGCATCAACGGGGATGAACCGCCCCCCGTTGCCGCCAAGTTAGCTGCACCGGCACCGGCCCCCGCGCCGGAACCGGCAGCAGCACCGGCTGGCCGTCGCCGTCGGGTCGCGGCGTAAGAAAGGGTTGGGGGTTCCGTTAGCGGAAAGAAATGCGGAGTGAGAACCTCCGCTGCCCCCGCTTTTACTCACACATTAATCTAAGGTAAACCATGAAAACTCTAACCGACATTAAGCAAGACATGAGCGAGCTATACGAAGCAGTCAAGGCTGGCACCGTAGACCTAAAGACCGCAGGCGAGTTGGCGAACATCAGCGGCAAGTTTCTGAAGGCCGAGCAGTTGGAACTGGCAACGGCGGTGTTTCTCAATACCCTTTCACCTCGCATAATTGAGCAAGCACCGCAGATAACGGACGCCAGCCATGAGCACTAAAGCGTGGCGGGAAGCACACCCGGAGTATGACAAGCGGTATCAAAAAGAATACCGTAAGAATAATCCCGAAAAGATACGCGCAATCAAAAAGAAATACAACGCGGCTAACCGAGAAAAGAATGCGGCGTATCACAGAGCGTACTGCAAGGCTAACCCTGAAAAAATGCGTATGTTTTACGCAAAAGGTTCTTGGCGTAAGTATCTTAGCTCTGACGCGCCGCCCGAGCTAATTGATGCGTGCGCCATGTGGACGATGGTTCGTCATGAGATTAGAAAGTGATCTGGCTGGACTTTGAAACCCGCAGTCGGTGCAACCTACCGGCGGCGGGTGTTTACAACTATGCGCGCGACGCCTCGACCGAGGTCTTGTGCATGTCCTACGCGTTTGACGATGGCGACGTGCAGACGTGGCGCCCGGGTGACGCTTTCCCCGACATTGGCGACGCGCAAATCCGCGCCCACAACGCCGCGTTTGAGCGCCTGATTTTCTGGTATGTCCTGTGCCCCGAGTTTGGTATCCCCGAGCCGCTGCTGACGCAGTTCTACTGCACCGCTTCGCAAGCCCGCGCCAACTGCGCGCCGGGTAGTCTGGAGGACGTAGGCCGCTTTGCCGGTGCGTCCATGAAGAAAGACCATCGCGGCGCGCAGCTTATTCGCCTGCTGTGCATTCCCCGCGCCGATGGCACCTTCAACAACGACCCCGACCTGATGGCAGAGATGGTGCGCTATTGCGAGCAGGATGTACGCGCCATGCGGGAGATTAGCACCGCCATGCGTGACCTGTCCGACGAAGAACTGGCCGACTACCACGTCAACGAGCGCATTAACGACCGGGGCGTGCTGGTGGACGCGCCTCTGTGCCGCGCCGCCATGACCTACGCCGAGGCCGAACTGGTAGAAATCCAGCAGATCGTCCACGATGTGACCGACGGCGCCATCACCAGTGTGCGGTCGCCCAAGATGCGCGCCTGGGTGCAGGCCCGCGTTGGCCCCGAGGCCATCAAGCTGATGACCTTGCACATCGACGGCGTGGTTAAGTATTCGATTGATAAGACCGTGCGCGCCAACCTGCTGCTGCTGGCCGAAGAAAACCCCGACGAGGTGCCGCCCGACGTGGCAGACGTAATCCAGTGCGCGGATGACCTGTGGGCTAGTTCGGTCGCCAAGTTCAAGCGGTTGGCCGATCTGGCCGACGTGGATGACCAGCGGGTGCGCGGCGCGTTCGTGTTTGCCGGCGGCAGCGCCACCGGTCGGGCGTCGTCGTATGGCGCCCAGGTGCATAACTTTACCCGCAAGTGCGCGAAGGAACCCGACGCCGTGCGGCAGGCAATGGTGCGCGGGCATCAAATTGTGCCATTATATGGCCGGCGCGTGACCGACGTTCTAAAGGGGATGCTTCGCCCCGCGCTCATGCCCGCCGCCGGCAATGTGCTGGTGGTGGCCGACTGGTCGGCGATTGAAGGCCGCGTCAATCCGTGGCTGTCGAACTGCCCCGCTGGTGAGGCCAAGCTCAATGTGTTCCGGTCTGGGCTTGACCCATATAAGGTCAACGCGACGACAACCTTCGGCGTGACTTACGACGACGTGACCGACATGCAGCGCCAAGTCGGCAAGGTGCAAGAACTGGCGCTAGGCTTCTTAGGTGGCCCGGGCAGCTTTGAAACCTTTGGCCGCGTTTACGGCGTGCGGATGACCGAGGGCGAGATCGCCCGCGCTATTTCGACCTGGCGCCGGGCTAACCAATGGGCCATGAAGCACGGCCAAGACCTCGAAGCCGCCTACACCCGCGCCCTGCGAAACAAAGGGCATGAGTGCCCCGCCGGGCGCGTCTGTTACCTCTACGACGGTCAGCATCTTTGGTATAGCTTGCCGTCCGGTCGGGTGCTATGCTACCCCTTCGCCCGCTTAGAAAATGACGGCGTGTCCTACGCCAAGGCGTCGTGGAAACCTGCCGCCGACGCAACGGAATGGCCGCGCGCCCGTCTGTGGCGCGGTCTGGCTGTAGAGAACATCACGCAGGCCACGGCAAACGATATTCTGCGCCATTCGCTGCGCGAACTGGAGGGTGTGGTTTTGCATATCCACGACGAGATTGTGATCGAGTGCCCCGAGCGTATGGGCGAGGCGACCGCTGCCCGACTGCGTGAGGTGATGTGCGCGCCGCCGGCGTGGGCCGCTGGCCTGCCGCTAGGCGTGGAGATTAAGGTGCAGACGCGTTACGGGAAGTAGAAAAAGCAACGGCCCACGGGGGAGGAACCGTGGGCCGTCCAACGACCACTCACAGAGGAACTATAACATGGATTTTATCGATTTTGTTGCCGGGCTGGCGCCGGCTGGAGAAACCGCCCTTATCGTTAAGCAAAAGCCCCGCACCGTCGGAGGCGTTGAGAGCTACACATGGCCCCCGTTCCTACCTGAAAAATACCGCGCCGGCGGCGCGTGGTATGGCAATACCGGCAGCTTCATTCTCGACCGGATGCGCGACGGTAAATTGAGCGCCAGTGCCGCCAACTGCACGCACTGCCTAGTCTTGGTCTTGGATGACGTGGGCACCAAGGCGAAAGTGCCGCCGCTGGCCCCTACGTGGCGTATGGAAACGTCCCCCGGCAACTACCAATATGGTTACGTTCTCAGCGTTCAACCGACGTGCGGCGAGTTTACCGCAGCGATTAAGGCCATTGCCGAGGCCGGCTACACCGACGGCGGGGCGACCAACCCGGTGAGAAATTTTCGCCTGCCGGGCAGTATAAATCTAAAACCGGGGCGCGACGCGTGGGCGTCGGTGCTGGTGGAGTTTGAACCGGCGCGCGAATACACCCTTGCAGAAATCTGCACCGCCTTGGGCGTAACGCCCGCCGAGGCCGACACCGCCGGCCCGCACCGCATCGATCTGGCCGACGACGGCGGCGACGACGTGCTGGCGTGGCTGTCCGACACCGGGCACCTGACCGCCCGGGGCAATAGCGCCGGCTGGTGGGGCGTGGTTTGCCCGAACAGCGCAGCACACACGACCGGCGAGATTGAAGGCCGGTATATGCCGGTCAACCGCGCTTACACTTGCCTGCATGAGCATTGTCTGGAGTGGGATAGCGTCGCCTTCCTTGAGTGGGTCGCGTCGCAGGGCGGGCCAGCGCACGCGCCCGGCTTGCGTTCCGAACTGCTGGCGCCGGTCATGCAAGCTGCGCTTGCTAAACTGAAGCCCGGCGACCTGTTCAGCGTTCACACCGACGCGGGCGCCATGATCGCCGCCGTTGAGCGCAAGGAACTAGGCCGTGTCGAAAAAACGGGCTGGTATAGCCGTTTCGCCTATATACAATCCGACGAATCGTACTTCGACATGACCGACCGCCGCGAGGTGGGCCGCACGACCTTTAACGCCCTGTTCCGTCACATTGCCTGCTACTCCATACACGCCGGCTCGAATGGTGGCTCGCGCCGTGTCGAGGCGTCGATCTGCTACGACGAGAACCGGCAGGCGATGGGCGCGCCCGCACTGGTCGGCATCACCTATTCCGCGGGCGACGCCGTGCTGGTGACGCGCGACGGCGACGTATTCGGCAACCGCTGGCGCGACGCCCGCCCGCCGATTAACCGCGATGCCGAGGTCGATATCACCCCCTGGCTCCAGCACGTCGAGGCGCTGGTGCCCATCGCCGCCGAGCGCGAGCATTTATTTAACGTGATGGCCTGCAAGCTGCAAAATCCGCGCGTCAAGATTAATCACGCCGTCCTGCACGCGGGCGATGAAGGATGCGGTAAAGACACCCTATGGGCCCCCCTGCTTTGGGCCGTGTGCGGGCCGGCGCTGCGGAACCGTGGCATCATGGATAACGACACGCTATCGTCGCAGTGGGGCTACGCCCTTGAGGCCGAGATTATCATCCTCAACGAACTGAAGGAACCCGACGCCAGTTCGCGCCGGGCGCTGGCGAACCGCTTGAAACCGATCATCGCCGCCCCGCCCGAAATGCTGTCGATCAACCGCAAGGGCCTGCACCCGTACGATATGGTGAACCGGTGCCTAGTGCTGGCGTTCTCGAACGATCCCGTGCCGATTTCGCTGGCGTCGCAGGATCGCCGCTGGTTTTGCGTCTGGTCGAGCGCCCCCCGGATGCCGCCCGCCGCCGCCGCTGCGCTGTGGCAGTGGTATCAGGCCGGGGGCTTTGCCGCCGTCGCCGCCTGGCTCGCGCGCCGTAACCTATCGGCGTTCAATCCCGCTGCCGCGCCGGGCGAGACTGAATTCAAGCAGAACCTGATCGAGCACGGGATGAGCATGGCCGAGTCTTTCCTAGTCGAGATGATGCGCGCGCGTCAGGGCGAATTCGCCGCCGGCGTCATCGGCTCGCCCTTTCACCCGATATGTGACCGGCTCGCTGGCATGGCGCCGTCGGGCGTCAAGGTGCCGCAGCCCGCCCTGTTGCACGCGCTAAAAGAGGCCGGCTGGCTCGACTGCGGGCGCCTAGCTGCCGTCGGCCTGACCACGAAAAAGCACATTTTCGCAGCGCCCGATGTTGCAGCGCGGTATAACAAGTCGGAGTTAAGGCGCATGATTGAGGCGCCGCCCGCCGTCGCCGGCGTGCGGGTTGTGAAATAGAAAAAGGGGCCGTGAGGCCCCTTCTCTTTTGTTCTGCTACGGTTTACAGGTCAAACATAATCGCCATCAACGCCACCAGCAGCAGCACGCACAGCGCGATCATGCGTCGTCCTCTAACGCTTTTTCCGCGCGCCAGTGCCAGCTTTCCGCGTCGGCGTCGGCGCTGGCTATCCTTGCGTCGGCGTCGGCGTCGGTCAATTTGACGCCGTACGCCTTGCGCGCCGCCGCCCGGCGCATGTGCGCCGTATTTTCGATTGCTTCCCGCACCAGCGCGCGCAACTCGCACGCCTGATTTTCTAGATCGATCACCCGGCCCCAAACGATCGCCAGGGGCGTATCGTTTGCCGCATACGCAGCGCGTTCGCTTTCTTCCGTGGTCAATTGCATGATTTTCTCCCTGTTAGGTAACGCCGCTACCCTTTTTTTGCGTGAATTGTTCCCATTGAACGACTCCCACCACCACGCACTATTACCCGGCGAATCCCACGCCGCCACAAAATCGTGATTGGTAGATTTCACGGCCATTTCCATGGCCGCCCGTGCTGTCTCGCAGTGTTCCGCGCAAAACCGCGCCGCCGATTGATTTTCCATGTTGCTCCCGTGGTTAGGTTAGGTTAAGCAAACGGCCAGCGCCAACAGCAGCGCCGTGGCAAGTACCGTTACAGACAAGGCAAACAGCGCCTCGATGATCTCGCCGGGGCGCGCCGGCCTGGCGCGTTTCATATCGTGCATATGGTAGGCCATTATTCGCGCTCCTTTAGTTAAACCAACGCGCAGCCAAACCGCGCCCGTATTCGCGTTTAAAGCCGGCGCGCAGGTAGTCGCCTGGGCTTGTGGGCGGAACTGTTGCGCCTCTAAAGCTGTCGGGCATGCACTGCGTCCGTTTCCAATTCCAGAGCACGGACGCCATGACAGCGCAAACGGCGCGCCGGTATTCGGTCGGGAAGTACTGCCCCGTGCAATAGTCGATGGCAATAGCGCCATCGTCACGCGTGACGATCGTCAAGCGCCCGCTGTAGGCGCCTTTCGCCGCGACCAGGATATCATCGGCGCTGATTGAATCGCGCAGCTCCACGTCGCGTATGAGCTGGAGCGCGTCGTGCCGATCTTTAGTTATCGCGCGCTGTTCCGCGCGATAACTTTTGACGTCGCCATAATTGCCGAATTCAAGCCCGGCGCGCTGGCCGATGAATGCGTACATCGCCGCGATAATCTGCTGTTTCTTATCCATAGTTTACCCTTTCGATTAGGTTATGACGCAGTGCGCGCCCCATAACGCCCGGCATGCCGGGCGCTATAGGTCGGGCGCTAGGCCGCAGCGGCTACCGGTTCGGCTACCGGTTCGGCTACCGGTTCGTCGGCCACTGGCGCCGGCAAGGCTTCGCGCGCCCAGGCTATCAGCGCCGGATCGGCGACCGTGTTACGGATCGGCATAATGACCGCGAACGCTTCGCTACTGAATACAGCGATACCGCTACCGTCGCCGCCCTGTTTAAAATCAAAATGGCCTAGTTTATTGGTATTCATATCAACAGCCGCTTTGCTGCAACGCACCAAGTATTCGGGCTGATAAAAGGCTGGCGCGCCGTTAACGTCGGTCGGGACTACGCGCATGTAATCCGGGAATTTGCCGTCGATCAATCTGAACACGCATACATTACCGCACCAGGCCGCGCGATGTTCGCCGGCGAGATCGTCGGCGGTGGTAATGACCACCGGTACATCGTTCGCGCTTTTATACGGCGCTTTCCAGCTTAGAATCGCTTTCACGGTATCGGCGGGCATGATGCCGACGAATGAGCCTTCGTTGTCGCCCTTGGCGTCGTCGCGGCTTGCGAAAAGCGTATGCCCGTCGGTGGACACGATACGCGATTGCATTTCGTTCGATTCGATTAGCACGCCGTTCAGGTAGTAGCGAATATCCTGATTGGCCATAAAGCGGCTAGCGGCTTTGAGCTTGTTACGATAGATATTGATTGTGGCCATGGTGCGATTTCCTTTAGTTTAGATTACTAACATGCGCGCCGGGATTGGCGCGCATGGATGTTGCAAGGCATTAGGTTACGCAAATAACTTTTGCAAGTTATTAGCTTTAGCTTCATCAAGCGCGCGCAGGTATAGCGCGCATAGCGCGCTTACTTCGTCGACGTCAGCGCTTATATTGTCCCCGTAACCATCGCACGCTTCCGACCATACGCCGTCAGCGTCGTCCGGCATCAACTGGACCGCCGTATGCAATTTCAAGCGCTTGCCTTGTGGCGCCATTGCGTGCAATTCGCGCTTATACGCCAAGCCCGCAGGATTAGCCGCTTCCCATCGCGCCAGCGCTGCGCGCGCGCTTTCCAGCGCGCTTTCTGGCGTGAAGCCGGCTTTTACCGTACTAAAACGCTTCCAGCCATCGCCCCAGTTTTTTAGCACCTTGCCGTCGGACATATACGCCTTGGTCGACGTCGTGTACACGACGCGGCCGACTTCGATTCCGTGCGCTGATAATTTTGCCATGATGTTTGCCTTTTAGGTTAGTTTAGAATCCGCGCGCGCCGATCGTGGCGCGCACGGTTTACTACGGTTTACAGACTAGCGCAATATTGCTGTGCGTCTTTACGGTTTACAAAATACGCCAAGCATCGACCTGACGTGGTAACAACGCTGAACGGAAAACCTTTACGGTAAGAATCCAGAATTACATACTTGATATGCGCGTATTGATTCATGGCGTGTTTTCCTTGTGGGTTAGCAGCAGGTGCAGGTATTGAATGGTTTGGGTTAGGTTAGGTTCTTGGACAGCGGATTCATTACATCATACCCATTTACACTTTGCAAGCTTTTTACATACAAATATTTTAGGGCGGGCAAACATGGGTAATGGCATGGGCGCTTATCTGGGTAGTCAAAAAACAGGCGCGTATCATAGTGAAATGGGCATTATTGGCAATTGCTAGGTAGTAGTTTGATTTTTGTATTTTTGTAAGGTAATCCCATGCAACAGCACAGCGCGCGCGTGTACCGTTCTAGCCGCGACTTAAATGTGTATGCCAAGACTGCCCAGATTGCCCATGATTGCCTAGCCTCAAAAGCTGGTTTGCAAGGAGGCTACATGCAAACTGCAAGGAGGCTACATGCAAACTGGCGTGAACGATTGCTATGTTTGCAAGGCGACTACATACAAAAGGCTGGTCGGCCTGCCTGCCTGCCTGCCTGCCTGCCTGCCTGCCTGCCTGCCTGGATGCGTGTTGCAGTGCAGCATGGGGGAGGGAGGCCCCGGCGCTGGCCGTGTCGGTCACGGCATCGTTCGTGAACAATTTTTTATTTTTTAGCCAACATGCAACACATTCTCTTGCAAACTACGGCATAGGCAAAATTGTCATATTGGCAAACGGAAAACAGTCGTGCTATAACAGGCTATGTTCAAGTCACTCCCTTTTGCACCCCGCGTTGTCAAGGCGACCGAGCAGCGTTTGAACGCTATATACACTGCATCTAATTTGGGGTTAAAAGGAGACTCACTGGCGCTAGCTGCCGGGATGCTCCCTACGGAGTATCGCCAATTGTGCCAATTTGACCCATTGGCCGAGATGGCCGCGCAGAAGGGTAAGGCTGACAACGAGATGCAAACCGCCCGCCGTCTGAACGAGGCATCGGAACAGGGCGACGCTAAAGCGAGCCTGGCGATCCTACAACACGTCCATGGTTGGACGGCCCGGCAAGAGATCAGTGTGGACGTGTATCAGAAGATTAGCGTCATCACGGCGCTGGAAGAAGCCCGCGCAAGGGTGATCGAAGGCCAAGCGGTTGAGATTGCCGGGTAATGCAACAGCCGGTCTATAAGTCAGACGAAGAACAGAAGTTGATGGTGGAGTTGTGGTCGCCCGCGCTGGCCGACGACCCCGAGGCGTTCGTGTTGTTTGCGTTTCCGTGGGGGCAGAAGAACACCCCGCTGCATAAGTTCCGTGGCCCAAGAAAATGGCAGCGCGAGGTGCTGCGCGACATTAAGAAGCACATCGACGGTAACAAGGGTAAGGTGCAGATGGACACCTTGCGGGAAGCGGTGTCATCTGGGCGCGGAATTGGCAAGTCGGCCTTAGTGTCTTGGTTGGTGCTGTGGATGCTGACCACCCGCATCGGCGGCAGCATCGTCATCAGTGCCAACTCGGAGAGTCAGCTAAGGTCGGTGACTTGGGCTGAACTGACCAAGTGGGCGGCGATGACCATCAACAACCACTGGTTTGAGATCAGCGCAACGAAGCTGGTGCCGGCGCAGTGGCTGTGCGAACTAGTCGAGCGCGACCTGAAGAAAGGCACACGCTACTGGGCGGCAGAGGGCAAGCTGTGGTCGGCTGAGAATCCAGATAGCTACGCGGGTGTCCACAACCAGGACGGCATGATGCTCATCTTCGACGAGTCGTCAGGCATACCCAACCCGATATGGGAGGTGGGCGCCGGGTTCTTTACGGAAAACACGCCAGACCGGTATTGGTTTGCCTTCAGCAACCCGCGCCGCAACGAGGGTTACTTCTTTGAGTGCTTCCACGCCAAACGAGCGTTTTGGAACACCCGCAGCGTCGATGCAAGAACGGTCGAGGACACGGACAAACAGGTATACGAGCAGATTATTGCGGAGTATGGCGAGGATTCACCACAGGCCAAGGTCGAGGTGTATGGCGAATTTCCCGACGCGGGTGAGGATCAGTTTATTAAGCCCATGCTGGTCGAGGACGCCATGAACCGCGAACGGTGGAAGGACACTACTGCGCCTATAGTATTAGGTATAGACCCGGCCAGAGGCGGCGCTGACTCGACCGTGCTGGTGGTGCGCCAAGGGCGGGACATTGTGGCAATCAAACGCTACTCGGGCGAGGACACCATGACTATAGTTGGGCGGGTAATCGACGCCATCGAGGAATACAAGCCAATCCTGTCGGTAATTGACGAAGGTGGCCTTGGCTACGGCATACTTGACAGGCTGACCGAGCAGCGTTATAAGGTACGCGGGGTAAACTTTGGTTGGAAGGCCAAGAACTCTATTATGTGGGGCAACAAGCGGGCTGAGATGTGGGGCACCATGAAGGATTGGTTGAAAACAGCTTCCATTCCAAACGACCGTCAGCTAAAAGCCGATTTGGTCGGCCCCATGAAGAAGCCTAACAGCAGCGGCACCATTTTCCTTGAGGGGAAAAAAGAGATGCGTAGTCGTGGATTGGCATCACCGGATGCTGCTGACGCGCTGGCCGTAACCTTTGCCTTCCCCGTCGCGCACCGCGAGTATCGGGAACCGGCCAAACGCAGCGCGTCATCGCACGCTGGCGTGACTAACTCCTGGATGGGGTCATGAAGAAAAGCGTATCGCTATCGGTTGGCCGGGGAGAGAAGCGCCCGGTCAGCAAAGGCGCTGGCCTGACCGCCAAAGGGCGCGCTAAGTATAATGCCGCGACCGGCAGCAACTTGAAAGCCCCGGCACCGAATCCTAAAACACCCGCCGCAAAGGGGCGCAAAGCGTCGTTTTGCGCCAGAATGTCGGGCGTGGTAGCCAAGGCCAAAGGCCCGGCAGAACGTGCTAAAGCATCCCTTAGACGATGGAAGTGCTAATCATGAAACCCGGACTCTACGCCAATATTAACGCCAAGCGCGACAGAATAGCTGCGGGCAGCAAAGAGAAAATGCGTAAGCCGGGTGCCCCCGGCGCGCCGACTGCCAAGGCGTTCAAGCAATCGGCCAAAACTGCAAAGAAACGATAACATGCCCCTTGTTAAGTCACCCAGTTCAATGGCCTTCCGCAAGAACATCAAAGCGGAAGTTAAGGCGGGCAAGCCGATCAAGCAGGCCGTGGCGATAGCCTATTCTGTCAAGCGCGCTGCGGCGGGCAAGAAGAAGGGCAAGTAGTGGCCTATCAGGACACAGGCATTAACGAAGCCGGCGCCGTGGCGTCGGGCGGCACTAAGTCCGACCGTGACAATGGCGAGATGCTGGCAACCATGCGCACACGCCTCACAATGGCGATCTCGGCGTATTCGGATTCCCGTGAGGACGAACTGGACGACCTGCGCTTCCGCGCGGCCTCGCCCGACAACCAGTGGCAATGGCCGGCAGATGTGCTGGCAACACGCGGTTCGGTGCAAGGCCAGACGATTAACGCGCGCCCCTGCCTGACCATCAACAAGCTGCCGCAGCATGTGTTGCAAGTGACCAACGACCAGCGGCAGAACCGGCCAAGTGGCAAGGTTATCCCCGCTGACGACAAGGCCGACATTGAGGTGGCCGAGATATTCAACGGTTTGGTGCGGCACATAGAGTATATCTCGGACGCTGACGTAGCCTACGACACGGCGTGCGACAACCAGGTGACGTTTGGCGAAGGTTACTTTCGCATCCTGACGGAATACTGCGACGACAACACTTTTGAGCAAGACCTGCGGATTGGGCGTATTCGAGACTCGTTTAGCGTCTATATGGACCCGACGATCCAAGACCCGTGCGGTTCGGATGCCGAATGGTGTTTTATCAATCAAGAAATCACCAAAGACGACTACGAACGCCAGTTTCCTAACGCGGCACCGCTGTCAAGCCTAGCCTACGGCGTGGGCGACGGGCAGCTAAACGCGTGGATTAACCAAGACACAGTGCGGATTGCGGAATACTTCTACATCAAGCATGAAGCCAAGAAACTGCACCAGTATCACAGCGGCATCACCGCAATGGCTGGCTCGCCGGAGGCCAAACAGGCCGAAATGATGGGTTTAAAGCCTCTAAAGACCCGAGATGTGGACGTTAGGTCGGTCAAATGGTGCAAAACCAACGGTTTTGAGGTGCTGGAAGAACGCGATTGGGCGGGCAAATATATCCCCGTTATCCGCGTAATTGGCAACGAATTCGAGATAGATGGCCGTATGTACGTCAGCGGGCTGGTGCGAAACGCCAAAGACGCCCAACGGATGTATAACTATTGGGTTAGCCAAGAAGCAGAAATGCTGGCGCTGGCGCCGAAGGCACCGTTTATTGGCTACGGCGGTCAGTTTGAGGGTTACGAAACGCAGTGGAAAACGGCCAACATCAACAACTGGCCGTATCTGGAAGTTAACCCCGACGTAACCGACGGACAAGGCGGCGTGCTACCGTTGCCGGCGCGGTCACAGCCGCCAATGGCCTCCAGTGGTCTGTTGCAAGCCAAAGCGGGGGCGGCAGACGACATTAAAAGCTCAACGGGGCAATATGACTCTAGCCTTGGGGCAACCAGCAACGAACGCTCCGGGCGAGCTATTCTGGCGCGGGAAAAGCAGTCGGATACGGGCACTTATCACTACGTAGACAACTTGGCGCGCGCCATTCGCTACGCGACGCGGCAACTGGTCGATCTGATTCCGAAGATTTACGACACGCAACGCATTGCTCGCATCATCGGTCTGGATGGCGAAACCGACCAGGCTATGATTGACCCGACGCAACCAATGGCGGTCAAGAAGATTGAGAACGAGCAGGGCATTGTTATCAAGAAGATTTACAACCCCAATGTCGGCAAATACGACGTTGCGGTAACTACCGGCCCGAGCTACATGACCAAGCGGCAGGAGTCGCTCGACGCCATGAGCCAACTGCTGCAAGGCAACCCGCAACTGTGGGCGGTGGCCGGCGATCTCTTTATCAAACACATGGATTGGCCGGGCGCGCAGGAAATGGCCGCACGGTTTGCCAAGACTATCGACCCGAAACTGCTGTCCAATGAGGACGATCCTGCGCTTCAAGCGGCCAACCAGCAGATGCAGGCTATGGCTAAAGAGATGGAGCAGATGCACGGCATGCTGCAAAACGTCAACAAGTCGATGGAAGCGCAGACGCTGAAGGTCAAAGAGTTTGAGGCCGAAGTCAAAGCTTACGACGCGGAAACTAAACGCATTAGCGCGGTGCAGGCCGGAATGAGTGAAGAACAGATACAAGATATTGCAATGGGTGTGGTTGCAGCGGCGATAGAATCGCAAGGCATGATGAACCAAATGCCGGACATGCGCGAAGAATCTATGCCCGGTATGTCCGAAATGCCCCAAGAGGGAATGGAACAGATGCCACCGGAAATGCCACCTGAAATGATGCCACCGCAAGGTATGGAACAAATGCCACCGCAAGGAACGCCACAGTGACCAAAGCATGTGACTTTATGGGGATGTTGTTTTTGGCGCGGGACGTGGCGCATAGCGTCCATCTCAACACCCGCAGCTACTCAAAGCATGTAGCCTTGAACGTCTTTTACGACCGTATCGTGGGCGCTGCTGACGATTTTGCAGAAGCCTACCAAGGCCGGAATGGTTTGATTGGCCCGATATCGCTTATGTCAGCCAAGAAAACAACCAACATCATTGAGTTCTTGGACGACCAGCTAAAAGAAATTGAAGCCAGTCGATACGATGTGTGCGACAAGTCGGACACGGCGTTGCAACAGCTTATTGACAACATCGTTGAAATTTACTTACGCACACTGTACAAACTTCGATTCCTAGCTTGAGGTAAATCATGTCAGCCAACTACAAAAGCATTAGCGCAACTAACCAAGTCAAAGTCGGGTTTACGGTCTTGAAAGGCATCTTTGTTAGCGCCGCAAGCGCAACGCCGCTTATCACGGTTTACGATTCCGGCACCGCAAGCACTGGTGACCCGACAATACTCGGCGTGTTTGCCCCTACCGCTGCGGGTAACTATCTGTTTACCAATAATGGTATATCGGCAAGCAAAGGGCTTTACGTTGTCATATCGGGAACGGTAGTCGCAACAATCATATATGAGTAAGCAAAAATGACCGTCGGCCTTTCTCCCGTTGCTGGCGCAGGCTGGCAGTTTTTTGATGCTAACGGCGTCCCATTGGCCGGCGGCAGGTTGTATACCTATGCCGCAGGCACTACGACGCCGGAGACTACATACACCAGTAGCACCGGCGCAACCGCTAATTCAAATCCAATTATATTGAACGCTGCGGGGCGTGTTTCAGGCACTACCGAAGTCTGGCTAACCATTACGACGGCATATAAATTTGTATTAAAAACCGATGCCGATGTTCAGTTGTGGAGCGCCGACGATATTTCCGGCATAGCGGGTGTCGGTAATCCCCTTCCGGTTTCGTCGGGTGGCACGGGGCGCGCAACGGCTACCGCCTACGCGGTGGTATGTGGTGGCACTACCGCTACAGGCGCGCTGCAATCTGTAGCTTCGGTAGGAACCACGGGGCAAGTGCTGACCAGCAACGGCGTTGGTGCTTTGCCAACCATGCAGACGGGGTTCGCCACAGGCATGATTCTTTTGTGGTCGGGGAATATTGGGTCTATTCCTACCGGCTGGTTGCTGTGCGATGGCACCTTAAGCACGCCAAATCTTCGGGATCGGTTTGTTGTAGGCGCCGGGTCTACCTACGCAGTTAACGCAACGGGTGGGTCTGCCGATGCGGTTGTTGTAAGCCATACCCACGTTGCAACAGTTACCGATCCGGGGCATTTCCATAACTTGCCTTTTACATCTGCTGCTGCTGGCTCAACGGGCGGCACGTATGTAATCGGCGGGTCTGGCTCGGTGAGCAGTTCTGCCGTTACCGGCGTTACGGTAGCAAACGCCGTTCCAGCCGGAAGTGTAAGTGGAACCAACGCAAACCTTCCTCCGTATTACGCGCTGTGCTACATCATGAAGTCATAAATAAACCATGGCAAACGTAAAAATCTCCGCGCTTACCGCAGCAACCACACCTCTGGCCGGCACAGAGGTATTGCCGATTGTTCAGTCTGGCGTAACCGTTAATGTTGCGGTGAGCAACTTGACCGCAGGCAGGTCTGTTAGCTCTACCGCCATAGCAATAACGGGAAGCACGTCCGGCACTGCTACCATCGTAACGCCTGCGGTAGCGGGAACGCCAACGCTAACCTTGCCCATTACTACGGATACGCTGGTCGGCAAGGCAACGACGGACACGCTGACGAACAAGACGTTGACCGCGCCGGTCATAGCTACAATTGTAAACACCGGCACGTTGACCTTACCAACCTCTACCGACACCCTAGTAGGCCGCGCGACGACGGACACGTTGACGAACAAGACGCTGACCGCGCCGATCATAGCTACGATTTCAAACACCGGTACGCTTACGCTTCCGACTTCTACCGACACCCTGGTAGGCCGGGCTACCACGGACACCCTGACGAACAAGACGCTAACTACGCCGGTTCTGACTAATCCGACTGTTACAGCTTACCTCGAAACCGCACCAGCTATTGTCAATTCATCAACTTCACAAACTATTTCGCTTGCAAACGGAACGGTTCTTTCTTACACGTTGACCGGTAACTGCACGTTTACAATGCCAGCAACGACTAGCGGCACTTCGTTTATCGTGAAGCTGATACAAGATGGAACGGGATCAAGAACGGCAACCTTTACTGGTGTCAAATATCCCGGCGGGACAGTGCCGACAATTACCACTACCGCTACGACTGGCACAGATATTCTTAGTTTTGTCTGCATTAACTCTGTCTGGTATGGCACCTTTGCACAGGCGTTTGCGTAATGTTTGCTGCACCTAATTTCTTTTTTACTCGTAAAGCTGCGGCTAACGTAACGCCAACGGTTGAATACCTTGTTGTCGCGGGTGGCGGCGGTGGTGGTTGCGGTGAAGGCGGAGGCGGCGGTGCGGGAGGATATAGAACCGCAGCAGGATTTGCGGTAACTGCTGGCGTTTCTATAACTGTGACCGTTGGCGGCGGCGGGCCCGGCGGCATAAATAATAACGACAATCGCGGGACCAATGGTAATGATTCTGTTTTTTCTACTATTACTTCCTCTGGCGGTGGTGGTGGTGGCTCTTATCGAGTAGCAAATCCGGGT
>Ga0114966_10001330_pt1 | contig 23013 bp, 18 predicted proteins | sample M_130207_XF_Meta_FD_87029 | JGI IMG/M metagenome (GOLD analysis project Ga0114966, IMG submission 87029) | Freshwater microbial communities from Lake Montjoie, Canada to study carbon cycling - M_130207_XF_MetaG | ecosystem: Environmental > Aquatic > Freshwater > Lake | place: Lake Montjoie... | reverse complement strand
CGTGGCGATTTCGCGGGTTGATTTCCGTTTCCCGCCCGCACATTTTCCCCGCAACCCACGCCGCGCCGGTGCGCGGCGTGGCACTTTTTTTCGCATGTCTTCCACAGCCCGCAAAGTCACCCTCGGTCTCGTCCAGATGCGCTGCTCCCCGGAGCCGCGCGAAAACCTCGCGAAGGCGCTCGCCAAGACCGCCGAGGCGGCGGACCGCGGCGCGCAGATCGTCTGCCTGCAGGAGCTTTTCACCTCGCAATATTTCTGTCAGGTCGAGGATCACAAATACTTCCAGCTCGCCGAGGAAATCCCCGGCCCGAGCACCGCGGCGATGGCCCGGTTGGCCAAGGAGCGCGGCATTGTGATCATCGCGTCGCTTTTCGAAAAACGGAGCGCGGGCCTCTACCACAACACCGCCGCGATCATCGACGCCGACGGCGCCTATCTCGGCAAATACCGGAAGATGCACATCCCGGATGACCCGCTGTTTTACGAGAAGTTCTACTTCACGCCCGGCGACCTCGGCTTCCGCGCGTGGCAGACGAAGTTTGCGAAGATCGGCGTCTGCGTCTGCTGGGACCAGTGGTATCCCGAGTCCGCGCGGCTGACCGCGCTGGCCGGTGCGGAGATTCTCTTTTTTCCCACGGCCATCGGCTGGCACCCCGGCGAAAAAGCGCAATATGGCGCGCGCCAGCACAGCGCGTGGGAGACGATCCAGCGCTCCCACGCCATCGCCAACGGATGCTACGTCGCGGTGCCGAATCGCGTGGGCCATGAGGCGCCGGACGGCGGCGCAGGCATTGAGTTTTGGGGGCAAAGTTTCGTCGCCGACCCGGCGGGGCAGATCGTGGCGAAAGCGTCCGTGGGCGACGAGGAGACGCTCATCGTGGAGGCCGATCTCGACGCGCTCGACACCCAGCGCACGCACTGGCCGTTCTTTCGCGACCGGCGCATTGATGCGTATGGCGACATCGGGAAGCGCTTCATCGACTAGAAAGAAAATCCGAAACTCGAAATCCGAAACAAATCCGAAAGTTTTGAAATGAGAAAAGCTGCAATTCCCCGAGCCGCGTCCCCAGCCGTTTCCCCACTTTCCCGCATTTGGAATTTGTTTCGGATTTCGAGTTTCGAATTTCGGATTTTCCCACCCCGCTATGTCTGAAACGGCCACCATCAAGCCCAGCTCCACGCCCGCCGCCCTCGGCTACCGCATGCCCGCCGAATGGGAGCCGCACGAGGCCACCTGGATGTCCTGGCCGCGCCCGGACGGCATCAGCTTTCCCGACTCCTACGAGCGCATCGTGCCCACGCTCGCCGAGATGGTCCGCGCGCTCGGGCGGTCGGAAAAAGTTCACATCAATGTCTGCGACGCAAAACACGAGGCGCTCGTCCGCGGCCACCTCCGCGCCGCCAATGTGAGCACCGATCACGTCACCTTTTTTCACATCCCGATCAATGAACCGTGGTGCCGCGACCACGGCCCGATCTACCTCACGCGCGACGCCGATCCGCGGCTCGCCATCGTGGACTGGGACTACAACGCCTGGGGTTGGAAATATCCGCCGTTCGACTTCGACGACGACGTGCCCAAGCGCATCGCCGAGCACCAGAAGCTCCCGATTTACTTTCCGAAAATGGTCCTCGAAGGCGGTTCCATCGAGGTCAACGGCGCGGGCACGCTTCTCACCACGAAAGCCTGCCTCCTCAACCCCAACCGCAACCCGGATCTCACGCAAAAGGACATCGAGCAGCGGCTTCGCGACTACCTCGGCGTGACGAACATCCTCTGGCTCGGCGACGGGATCGAGGGCGACGACACCGACGGCCACGTGGACGACCTCACGCGTTTCGTCAGCCGCACCGCCGTCGTCACCGTCGTGGAGGAGGACGAAAACGACCACAACCACGAGCCGCTCCAGGCCAATCTCGAAACGCTGCGCAGCATGCACGCCGAGGACGGCACGCCGCTGGAAATCCACGTCCTGCCCATGCCCGGCCGCATCGTGCGCGACGACCAGCGCCTGCCCGCGAGCTACGCGAATTTCTACATCGCCAACAAGGTCGTGCTCCTCCCCGTCTTCGCCGACGCCAACGACAAATGGGCCTGCGCCGTTTTGGAGAAAGCCTTCCCCGACCGCGAAATCGTCCCCATCGACTGCCGCGAACTCATCTGGGGACTCGGTGCCTTTCACTGCCTCACCCAGCAGCAACCCCGCATCCCATGAAGCTCCTCCTCGCCGCCTTCCTGGTCGCCGGCGCGTCCGCCTGCGCCGCCCCGCTCGACCTGCTGCTCGCGGGGGAAAATCTGTGGACGCAGAAGGCCAGCGACTTCATGGCGGCGGCCGGCCCGCTGGGTTATCGCTGGACCTCCAACGCCCAGGATTCCGCGCGCGTCGCCCGCCCGGACATCACCGTTTACGGGCAACCGGCGGTGGAAAGCGTGGCCCGCTTCGAAGGCGGCGCGCTCAAGGAAATCACCGTCACGCTGTATGGCCGCGGCGATGCCGGCGAGCTACCCGAGGACAAATTTGACGCCCTCGTGCGCGCCTCCGCCGACGCGGTCACGAAGGCGAGCGGCGTGAAATTCACGGTGCGCGGAAAAGACCCCGCGAGCGCCGTCAAGGCCGAGGGGCTGCTTTGGCTCACGCCTCAAGCGCGCTTCCTCCTCGAGTACAGCAAGACCAAGGCAGTGAGAGCGCGCGACATCCCGTTCCGCGCGGAGTTTGTGCGTCTCGAAATCACCGCGCCGGAGAAAAAGGCCAGTCTCCTCGCCGGCGCGACGACCAGCCAGCGCGCGAAGTTTACCGGCCCGACGCACGTGAAAAAGGACGCGACCACGGGCGACGTGTGGATCGGCGACGTGCCGATGGTCGATCAGGGGCAGAAAGGCTACTGCGTCGTCGCCACCGCCGAACGCGTGATGCGCTACTACGGCAACCCGGTCGATGCCAACGAACTGGCCCAGATCGCCAATACCAAAACCGACGGCGGAACGAGCACGGACGCCATGTTTGCTGCCCTGAAGAAAGTCAGCGCGCGCTTGAAGGTCCGCGTGCGCGACGTGCAGCAGGGCGACACGATCAAGGACCTGCTCAAGCTCATCGCCGACTACAACCGCGCGGCGAAAAAAGCCGGCGTCCCCGAGGTTCCCGATCCCGGTCGCATGATCGACGTGGGGGCCGTGTATCGGGCGATGAAAGGGGACGTGCTCAAGGAAGTGCGGACCAAAAACAAGTCCGACATGGCGCGCTTTCAGCGGCTCATCCAGAGCCACATTGACCAAGGGATTCCGCTGCTCTGGACCGTGATGCTCGGCCTCACCACCGAGGCTGGCATCCCCCAGACGGCCGGCGGCCACATGCGGCTGATCATCGGTTACAACCCGCAAAAAGAGGAAGTGCTCTTCTCCGACTCCTGGGGTGCCGGGCACGAACTCAAGCGCCTGCCCCTGGCCGACGCCTGGACGATGACGACCGGTGCCATGAGCATCGAGCCGCTGTAGCGTCGGTCGGGTCGGGGCGGGGTGCTTGAGGGCGCGGTTTTCTCAGCGCCGCGGTTGCGCAAAGCGCGCGCCAGCCCATCGTTCAGGCAACGAGAAGATGAGCTGGTACGACCACTGCTTGTTTTCCATTCCCGATGATTAAAGCCAATTGTCGGGAACGCTTCACGGCGGCGGATTTTGAGTTCGTCGTCCAAACCCTCGCCCGGTCCGAGCGGGACTCCGTGAGCCTCGTGGAATTGCTCACCGACGCGGAGGCCCGCGACTCGATTCTCGACAACCCGCGGCTGGTGGAATCGGTGCTCGCGCAGGACGGCACGCTGGGCATTTCCCCGCAGCTCTACTTCTACGTTTTGATCAGGCATGTCTTGCAATCGACGGGGCTGACCGACCGCCGGGTCAGCGACTATCTCGCTTCGCTGCTCGAAACTTTTTCCCAAACCGCCCGAATGAAATCGCCGGCGGACGGTAGCGCAAACCCGGTGCAATACGTCTCGGACATGCTCATCGCGCTGCGCCACGCCTCGCCCGCGCAGACGTTTCTGATCCGCGCGCACGTCGGCAATTATGCGCTCTTCATCACGGGAATTTTCCACGAGACGGTCGAGCGGCGGAGCCGGCGGGGTGCGCCCGATCTGGATTTTTACGAGGAGGTCGGGAGCGCGAATTTCAAGGCCGTGGCCACGCATGAGGTGGCGCGGTCGTGCGCGCTCGGCGGAGTTTTCGACACGCTGGCGGACGGCTTTCACGAAGCCCGGCTGGCGCTGAACCGCCTGTCCGATTCGCTGCTGCACCTCGACTCCGGGCCTGCGGCAAACCTCCCGCTGATCTCATGAACGCCACGCTCTTCAGCGACATCCAGCGGCTTTTCGAGCGCACCTACGCGCAGGTGGGCATCAATCTCGAAGACTGCCTCATCGACCGCCCGCGCTGTGGCCAGCTCAGTCGCGCGGCGGGTGCGGCGGCCCGCGAGCTGAGCGAACTCGCCCGGACCTTTCTGCGGCGGGCGGACGGCCACCTGCACATCGGCATCTACTACTCGCGCTGGCTGATCGAGCAGCTCGAGCGCAACGACCCGCGCAAGGGACTGAACGACGCGAACATTCGTTCGCTGATCGCCTTCGTCGAGGAGATCAACCACGCGCTCCACGCCGCGCTCCAGTTCCAGCGCGGGGTGCGGGAGATCGCCAGCGAGGACTTCGCCCGCAATCTCGAACTCCAGGCACAGGTCGATACCTACCTCGTGCTGCTGCTTTTCGTCACCTTCTTCCGGAAGACGCAGAAGGTCTCGCGCACCGACCGCCGCTGGCTGCGTTTTCATCTTTTCGCGCAGCAATCTCCCCAAGCGTTCGCCGATCACAACCTGCGCGGACGCTACCTCGAAACCGGGGAGCTGGCCGCGCGCTACACCCGCTTTCTCGATGCGCTCAACGGCGCCCGCCGCGTGGATGAAATCCGCATCTTTCACGCCCTCGACTACGCGGCGAAAAAACAGCGCATCCTCGCGCTCATGGACGCGCCGCGTCCCGCCGAGGGGTAACCGAAGGCCCGCGGCAGACCGCGGGGCCTCAGCTCCACATGAAGCTCTCGATCGCGTCCATGTCGTGCAGGACATCCGCCCAGCACGCTTCCACGGTCGGCAGCGAGAGCTGGAGCTGATCGAGGGCAAACGGGTGCAGCCCGGCTTTGAAGTCCTCCCACGATTTGGAACCCGCATGCACTTTCGCGCACTGATTGGCCACGTGGACGAGATTGGCCAGGCCGGGACCGTCGAACTCGGGGGCGTGGTGAAAGCGCACGCCCTGCACGATTTCCGTGGGCAGATTCCAGCGTTCGAGGATCAATCCCCCGATCTCCGCGTGATCGGCACCGAGGACTTCGAGTTCGGCATCGGCCCGCTCGATATGGCGTTCGGTGCTGATTTGCAGGATGCGTGTGGTGTCGGCGCTCGGGGCGGAGTTGATGGCCATTTTCCCAATATCGTGGAGCAGACCCGCGGTGAAAGTGAGGTCGGGATCCCAGTGCGTGCGTTCGCAATAGGAACTGAGGTAGCGGCAAGCCAGCGCGGTCTGCACGGAATGCCGCCAGACGGCGTTCGGATCGGGGCAGTAGTCCGTCTTCCGCACGGCCAGCAGGCGTCCCACGGTGATGGACATCGCCTTTTCGGCGATCACGCCATTGCCGATGCGGAGCACCGCTTCGCGCAGCGAGGAGACGCCGCGTCCGCGGAAAATCACGGAGTTGCAGAGCCGGAGAATGGTCGCCGTGAGGGACGGATCGAGGCTCACGAGATCGACCAACGCCTCACAGGTGTAGTCGGGGCCGCGCGTGAGCATGAAAACCTGGAACGCCACGGGGGGCGCGACGGTGATGGACTGCGTGCTGTCCACGAGCGCTTCCGCGGTGCTCCGCCGCTGCTCGAAAGTCGGAGCATTCGCGGTCATTTCGAGGCCGATTGGTGTCATTGCTTCTTTTTTCTAGCAAATGGCGGGCCCAGCAGCTGGCCGGACTTTCCGCGCGAATGGAATTTCCTCCGCGAGGTGTAGCGGGAGGCTGCCCGTTGGGTTCATCCGGAGCACGACGGCTCAGGGCCGAAGGCCGGTGGTTGAGGTGATCCGTTCTTTGCCGACCGCCGACCGCCGCGGAACTGCGTGGGCGTCTGGCCCGTCGCCGACTTGAAGGCACGCGTGAAAGCGCTGTGATCGTAAAAGCCGCAGGCCACCGCGATGTCCGCGACCTGCTGCCCGGTCTCGCGCAAAAGTCGCGAGGCCGCGGCCAGCCGCGTCTGCGCGATGAGCTGGACGGGCGAGAGTCGGAAGAGCCGCTTGATCAGCCGCGCGAAACGCACCGGCGACAGCCCGGCCCGCTGCGCCAGCGAACGCGGCGAGACCGGCTCGGCGTAATGCGTTTCGAGATACTCCAGCACCGGCGCGACCGCCGCCGGCAGACTCCGCGCATCGCCCGGCTCGCGCAGATCGCGCGAGATGCCCACGAGCCCGACGACTTCGCCGCGCCCATCCCGCAGCGGCAGCTTGGTCGTCAGGCACCAGCCGGTGCGCCGCCGCGGATACCAGTGCAGTTCCAGCCGGTCGATGATCGCCCGCCCGCTGCGCAACACCGCCTCATCCTGCGCCGCAAAACGCTCCGCCAGCTCGCGCGGAAAAACCGCCGTCACCGCCTGGCCCAGCAGCTCCGCTTTCGTCCGCAACCCGCAGCGTTCGACGAGCGTCTGGTTCGTGGCGAGATAGCGGCCGGCGCGGTCTTTCACGAAAAAGACCGTGTCGGGCACATGATCGAAAAGCTGCTCGATCACGGCCCAGGCTGGCGGCGCGGTGGTGGTGCTGGTTGTGCCGGAGTTCACGGATGGGCTGCAAAAATACTCCATGAAGCCGACCCCGCCGAACCCTAAATCTGGCGGCCAGCCAAAGCCCGTGGTGCTCAGCGGCGGCCCAGACCGGCTCCACATGCCGGCGACGCGCGGCGGAAACTCACCGCGGGCCTGACCAACCACGGTTACCTTTGAGGTCATGGCATTGAACGCCCTCTCCCTACCCAAGCCCACCCCGCCATGACTCAAAGCCTACTTGGAGGTTGGGTTAGGCGTTTGTTGGAGTGAGTTTGACATGCGGATACTCCAGAATCTTAACGTCCAAGGTCAAAAGCGGAGCATTGAGAATGCGAGCCGTCGCCACGATGATTTGGTCAGCGGGGTCGCAGTGGAACTCGCCCGGGAGCTCTGTGGACTCGACGCAGATGCGGGGCGATAGCTCAATGAGCCGGACGCCGGGATACGCAAGTGCCTGCTGAATCCAATCGAACACGGGGCACGGCAGAGTAAGCCGACCGCGCTCGACGAGCTTGGCGACCTCCCAGCACGAAATCGCGCTCACCGCGAGGCCGGTCTGCTCGGAGGAATCAAGTAGCTCACGGTTGGACGCCGAGAGCGTAGAGTCGCCGTGAACCCACCAAACTCAGATGTAAGTATCGAGGACAATCACCCGACCGCCCCCCAGTCAGCCTCCGCCACGGGTTCGGTGGGAGAGAGAAGCGTGACCGGAGTGCCGCGGAGGGGGTAGCGGGAACCCGATGCAGCAACTGCGGAAAACGGAAGAACGATGACCTCGACAGACTCCCCGCGACGGAACGGAATGTCGCGCAAAGTGATGACGCCATCCTCGGACAGGGTAGTTTCAGCGCGGTGAGCTTGCATGGCGGGAGAATAAAGAGGCTTCTATTCTGGGGCAAGTGCGCAACAAGCCCGTAGCGCATGGTTGGCGCTTCCGGTCATTGCGAATGGGCGAGCCTGCGGGGCGGCCTACGCTGGGGGGCGCGGCGAGGAGGGTGGTGCTGGTTGTGCCGGAGTTCACGGATGGGCTGCAAAAATAAGCCAAGACTCCGAGGCCGACGATCCATAAAACTGATTCGAGATGAAACCTCATCGCTGCTGCGGCCTGCCCGCCAACACCACCCGCCCATGAGCACCGCCGCCGCCAAACAGCCGCATCCGCGCGGCCTGATGACGCTCTTTTTCACCGAGATGTGGGAGCGCATGAGCTACTACGGCATGCGCGCGTTGCTCGTGCTTTTCATGGTCGATGCCGTGGACAAAGGCGGGCTGGGGCTGACGGACAAAACCGCGACGGCGATCTACGGGCTTTACACCGCGATCGTCTATCTCGCCGCGCTGCCCGGCGGCTGGATCGGCGACCGCCTGCTCGGCGCAAAGGGCGGCGTGTGGTGGGGCGGCATCGTCATCGCGCTCGGGCACCTCGTGCTCGGGCTGCCGTGGGACGCCACTTTTTACCTCGGCCTCCTCGTCGTCGCGCTCGGCTCGGGTCTTTTGAAATCGAACATGAGCGCGCTCGTCGGGCAGCTCTACCCGGAAGGCGGCGGACGGCGCGACGCGGGGTTCACGATTTTTTACATGGGCGTGAATATCGGCGCCTTCATCGGCCCGCTGATTTGCAGCTATCTCGGCGAGAAAGTGGGCTGGCGCTGGGGCTTCAGCGCCGCCTCTGTCGGGATGATCCTCGGCCTCGTGCAGTTCAAGCTCACCGAGCGGCACCTCGCCGGCACCGGCATCCGCCACCCGCATCCGGGGCAGAACGTGGCGCGCGACTGGACCGTGCTCGGCGTCGGGATGGCCGTGCTCAGCGTCTTCACCGTGCTCTGCATGGCGGGCGTGGTGCGGCTGGATCCGGTGTCGCTGGCCAAGAGCACGACGGGCGTCATCCTCGGCATCGCCGGGTTGTTTTTCGTCTGGGTGTTCGGCTTTGCCGGCCTAAATCGCGAGGAAAAGAAACGCTACGGCGTGGTCGTGGTGCTCTTCGCCGCGTCGGCTGTTTTCTGGGCGGGCTTCGAGCAGGTGGGCTCGTCCTTCACCATCTTCGCCGAGCGCTTCACCGTGCGCACCCTGGGTTCGTGGGAAATCCCGACGGGCTGGTTCCAGTCGGTCAATCCGCTCTTCATCGTCGTCCTCGCCCCGGTCATCGCGTCGCTCTGGGTCACGCTCCAGCGCCGCAATTCCGAGCCGTCGCTCTCCGTGAAAATCGCCGCCGCCCTCATCGCGCTGGCCCTGGGCTTCCTTGTCGCCGCGTGGGCTTCGCAGCGCGCCCTGGCCACCGGCCCGGTCTGGCCGACCTGGCTGCTCTCCGTCTATCTGCTGCACACCATCGGCGAACTTTTCCTCAGCCCCGTGGGCCTCAGCGCGGTGACGAAGCTCGTGCCTCCGCGGCTCATTGGGCAAACGATGGGCATCTGGTTTCTCGGCACCGCGCTCGGCAACCTGCTCGCCGGCCTGCTCGCCGGCCAGGTGACTGGGAGCGAGACCGCGGCCATGCCCGCGCGCTTCCTCCAGGTGGTCGGCACCGCCGGCGGCGTCGGCCTCCTCCTGCTGCTCTGCGCCCGGCCCATTCAGCGTCTCATGATTGGCATCAAATAAATGAAACCACCGCTCCTCCTCACCGCCCTCGCTTTGCTCGCCACCGCCCACGCGGCCGAACCGCCCGCACCGGTGCTCGCACCCGCACCCGCGCTCGCGTCTGTCCAGCCCGTGCTCAAGCCCACGCCTGTGCCGCCCGAGGTGCGCGAGCAGTTCAAGCTCGCGCCCTTTTACCAAAAGCACATCGGCGTCGGCGGCCTGCCCATCGTCGGCTCCGCGAAACTCTCCGACGCCGCGCTCGCCGAGTGCGCCTGGCTGGTCGTCCAGATGCTCGGGCACCGGCCCGACCTGCTCGCGGCGATGGCCAAAAACGGCGTGCGTTTCGCCGTCATGGCGCACGACGAATACACCACCGACGTGCCCGAGCACGCGCACCTCAAGCCGCCCGTTTACTGGGACCGCCGCGCCCGCGGCCTCGGGGCCACGCCCACCGCGCTCGCGGTCAGCGCCGCGGAGGAAAACCTGCTCAGCTTTCCCGGCGATCCGTATCCGCGCGAAGTCATCGGCATCCACGAATTCGCCCACGCCATCCACGAGATGGGCCTGAGCAAGGTGGACCCCACCTTCGACAAGCGGCTGAAGGCGGCCTACGAAAAAGCCATGGCCACCGGCCTCTGGAAAGGTACCTACGCCGCCGTGAACCGCGCCGAATACTGGGCCGAAATGGTGCAGGTCTGGTTCGACAACAACGCCGCCAACGACGCCCTCCACAACGACATCAACACCCGCGACAAGCTCAAGACCTACGACTCCGACGTGTCCGCGCTCTGCGCCGAAGTCTTCACGGAACTCCCGTGGCGCTACACCAAACCCGCCACGCGCACCCCGGCGGATCGCGCGCATCTCGACGGCTTCGATCTGGCGAAAGCCCCGCACTTTCGCTGGCGCGCCGCGGCCACGCCGGAGCGTCCGCGCATTAGCTTCGATTGCGCCGCGGGCAGTGTGGAATTCGAACTCACCAGCACCGCGCGCGATCGTCTCACCCAGTTCCTCGCGCAAGCGCATGACGGCTACTTCAGCGGCGGCAGCGCGGAATTTTCCGACGGCGTCCTCAAAATCGCGCCCGCCGAGCGCACGCCCTCCGGCGCGCCCGTGCCGGCTGGCGAGGGACACTGGACCATTCACCTCGAAAAAGCCCCCGCCGACGCCATCTCCGCCAAAGTCGTCAAAGGCGCCCGCTACATGCCCAAAATCCTCAGCGACAAAACCGCGCGCGTGCAGCGCATCGTCCGGCAAAACTAAATGATCCGCCGCGTCCCCGTAATCGACTCCCACACCGGCGGCGAGCCCACGCGGGTGGTGCTCTCCGGCGGCCCCGACCTCGGCGGCGGCAGCACCGCGGACCAGCTCGCCGTCCTCCGTGCACAGCACGACGATTTCCGCCGCGCCGTCGTCAATGAACCGCGCGGCTCGGATGTCCTCGTCGGCGCGCTGCTCGTGCCGCCCAGCGACCCGGCCTGCGTCACCGGCGTGATCTATTTCGACAACGTCACCTTCCTCGGCATGTGCGGCCACGGCACCATCGGGCTCGTCGTCACGCTCGCGCACCTCGGGCGGATTGCGCCGGGCGTACACAGCATCGAGACCCCGGTCGGCGTGGTGAAAGTGACGCTGCACGCGGACTGCTCGGTTTCGCTCGAAAACATCCCCGCCCACCGCAAGGCCAAAGCCGTGAAGATCTCGGTGCCCGGCCACGGCCAGGTCACCGGCGACGTGGCGTGGGGCGGGAATTGGTTCTTCTTCGTCGAGGAGCACGACCTCGCGCTCGAACTCGCCAACGTCGAGGCGCTCACCGCTTTCGCCTGGGCGATCCGCCAGGCGGTGAACGCGCAGGGTTTTCCCGAGGTGGATCACATCGTCCTGCTCGGCCCGCCGCATACGCCCGGCGCGAATGGGCGGAGCTTCGTGCAGTGCCCCGGCAAAGCCTACGACCGCTCGCCCTGCGGCACCGGCACGAGCGCGCGGCTGGCCTGCCTCGCCGCCGATGGCCGGCTCGCGGAGGGCGCGGAGCTGGTGCAGGAAAGCATCGTTGGCAGTTCGTTTCGCGGATCGTTTCGCTGGGTCGACCGCGAGCGCGGCATCATCGTCCCAACGATCACCGGCACCGCGCACGTCACCGCCGAAGCCACCCTGCTGCTCGACGAGCGGGATCCATTTTGCTGGGGGATTCGCTAAAATGAGCAAACATATCGTCATTATCGGCGGCGGGGTGATCGGGCTGGCGGTCGCGTATTACGCGCAGCAGCGCGGGCATCGCGTCACCGTGCTGGAGCGCGGCGCGGCGGGTCACGACTCGTGCTCGCTCGGCAACGCCGGGATGATCGTGCCCTCGCATTTCACCCCGCTCGCCGCGCCCGGCATGGTCGCGCTCGGGCTGAAGTGGATGTGGAATCCCGAATCGCCGTTTTACGTGCAACCGCGGCTCGACGGGGATCTCCTCGCGTGGGGCCTGAAGTTTTGGCGCGCCGCCACGCCCGCGCGCGCCCGCGCCGCCGCGCCGCTGATCCGCGATCTGTCCTATGCCAGCCGCGCGTGTTTCGAGGAACTCGCCGCGCAGCCCGGCTTCGATTTCGGTTTGGAAAAGCGCGGGCTGCTCATGCTTTGCCAGACGCAGCACGCGCTCGACGAGGAGGCGCAGACCGCCGCAAAAGCCCGCGCACTCAACATCCCCGCCGAAGTGCTCGATGCCAAAGCCACCGCCGCGCTGGAGCCCGGCGTGCGCATGGACATCGCCGGCGCGGTGCTGTTTCCGCAGGACTGCCACCTCACCCCGCAGCGTTTCCTCGCCGACCTCCAGCGCGCGGTCATCGGCGCCGGCGGCGAGGTCCTCTTCGATTCCGAGGTCACGGGCTGGCGCTGCGAGTCGCGGAAGATCGTCGCTGCGCGCACCGCCCGCGGCGAGATCGCAGGCGACGAGTTTGTGCTCTGCGGCGGCGCGTGGTCGGCGGAACTCGCCCGCGAGTTGCGGCTCGCCCTGCCGATGCAGGCGGGCAAAGGCTACTCGCTCACCCTCCCTCATCCGCGCCAGCTCCCGAAACTGTGCGCGATCTTCACCGAGGCCCGCGTGGCGGTGACGCCGATGAATGGCACCCTGCGCTTTGGCGGCACCATGGAAATCGCCGGGCTCAACGAGCGCATCAATCCCCGCCGAGTCGCCGGCATCATCAAGTCCGTCCCGCGCTACTACCCCGATTTTTCACCCGACGACTTCGCCAGCCTCCGCCCGTGGAGCGGCCTGCGGCCATGCTCGCCGGACGGCCTGCCCTACCTCGGCCGCACCCGCGCCTATGAGAATCTCTGCCTCGCCACCGGCCACGCCATGATGGGCCTCAGCCTCGGGCCGATCACCGGCCAGTTCATCGCCAGCATCCTCTCCGGCGAAAAACCCGCGCTCGACCTGCAGCTGCTCGACCCCGATCGCTACGCCTGAACCCGGAACCGAAGAAGAATAGAGACCTACAACACCCTAAGCTTTCCGCACCCACCCGATTGAACCGACACCGCATCCCAACTCCAATTCCATGACCACTCCCAACTCCACCCTCCTCCTCGCAACCGCCGCCGCCCTGGTCACGGGCACCGCCGCTTTCGCCCAGGCCCCGACCCTCGACGAACGCTACGGCCTTGAGGCCGCGAAGAAAAACATGGCGACCTTCAAGACCGCCGACGGACTCAAGGTCGCACTCGTGGCCGCCGAGCCGATGATCCAGAATCCGACGAACATCGAGGTCGATCCGAAGGGACGCATCTGGGCGGTCGAATGTCTGAACTATCGCCGCTGGATGAAGACGCGCCCCGAGGGTGATCGCGTGGTGATCCTCGAAGACACCGATGGCGACGGACTGGTGGACAAGGAGAAGACCTTTTACCAAAACCCGGAAATGACCAACCCGCTCGGCATCTGTGTGCTGCCGCAGGCGAAGGGCACGAAGGTCATCGTCAGCGCCGCGCCGAATATCTGGCTGCTCACGGACAGCGACGGCGACGACGTGGCCGAGGATGCGAAGGTCATTTTCAAAATCGGCGGAACTTGGAATTACGATCACCAGGTCCACGCGGCTGTCTTCGGACCGGAAGGCAAATTCTATTTCAACGCCGGCAATTCCATCACGGAGCTTTTCTGGCCGGATGGCTCGATCGTGAAGGATCTCGCGGGCAATGAAATCACGAACAAGGGCAAGCCCTACCGGCAGGGCATGGTGTATCGCTGCGACATCGATCTCGAAACCGGCAAAGCCAGCAACGTCGAAACGCTCGGGCACAACTTCCGCAACAATTTCGAAACCTGCGTGGATTCGTTCGGGACGATGTGGCAGTCCGACAACGACGACGACGGCAACAAGGGCACCCGCATCAATTACGTGATGGAGTTTGGCAACTACGGGTTCACCGACGAAATGACCGGCGCGGGCTGGGGGGCCGCACGGACCAATATCGAAAAGGAAACCCCGCTCCGGCACTGGCACCTGAACGATCCCGGCGTGGTCCCGAACCTCCTCCAAACCGGACAGGGCTCGCCCACCGGCATCCTCATCAACGAAGGCTCCGCCCTCGGCCCGAAGTTCACCAATCAGGTCATCCATTGCGACGCCGGTCCGCGCACCGTGCGCGCGTATCCCGTGGAAAATGACGGTGCCGGCTACAAGGCCACGATGGTAGATATCCTCACTTCTTCGGACTCGTGGTATCGCGCCTCCGATGTCGCCATCGCACCCGACGGTTCGCTCTTCGTATCGGATTGGTACGATCCGGGTGTCGGCGGCCACAACATGGGCGATCGCCAGCCCGGAAAAATCATGGGCCGCGTTTACCGCGTCAGCGCCGTCGGATCGACCGCGAAAGCACCCGTGCCAAACGTGAGCACCGCGGCCGGTGCCGTGCAGGCGCTGCAATCGCCAAACAAGCCGACGCAATACATCGCGTGGCGGGCACTCCACGGCATGGGCGCGGCCGCCGAGACCGCGCTCCTCGGACTTTGGAAAAATGAAAACCCGCGGTTGCGCGCCCGCGCGCTCAGCCTGCTCGCCCAGATCAAAGGCAGCGAAGCGAAATACCTCTCCATCGCCGTAGCCGACTCCGATCCCAACCTGCGCATCGCCGCCATCCGCCTCTCGGGGATACTCGCCTCCACGCGCGGCTTCGACGCCAAAGTCCACGCCGGATACCTCGCGAAACTCGCCGCCGATCCCAACCCACAGGTTCGCCGCCAGGTCGCGGTCGCACTTTACCAGGCCAAGGACAGCGCGAAACTCTGGGCCGCGCTCGCGCAGCAGCACGACGGCAAGGACCGCTGGTATCTCGAAGCGCTCGGCATCGGCTCCATCGGCAACGAGGACGCCTGCTTCGACGCCTGGCTCGCCGCCGTCGGCACGAAATGGAATACGCCCGCCGGCCGCGACATCGTCTGGCGTATGCGTTCCGCGAAAAACGCCGACTACCTCGCCCGGATCATTACCGACGCAGCCACCACGGACCTGGACAGACCGCGCTACTTCCGCGCCTTCGATTTCTTGCCCGCCAGCCCTGCGAAAATGACCGTGCTCGCCTCGCTCGCTGCCGCCGGTGCCGGTGACCTCACCGTCCGCGAAGCACTCCTGCGCCTCAAGGGCCTCGACCTCGCCGCGAATCCCGATGCCGCCAAAGCGATCAACACCGCCCTTGACCGCACGAAGGACACACCCGCCTTCATCGACCTCGTCCGCGATTTCCGCGTCCCCAATCAAGGCCCCGCACTGCTCGCGACGGCCATCGCCATCGCCCAGCAACCCGCCGCATCCGAGGCCGTGAAGATGGTCCTCAAGGAGGCCAACGCCGAGCAGGTCATCAACGACGCGCTGGCCACGCCCAAAGCCGCGACCGTCGTCGAACTCCTCGGCAATTCCGGCACGCCCGCCGGCCTCGCGCGCGTCGAGGCGATCGTCGCCGCCGGGAGTCTGAAACCCGAAATCCGCGAGCAAGCCGTCCGCGCCCTCGCCCGCAGCCAGTCCGGCGCGGAAAAGCTCATCGCCCTCGCCCGCGACAAGAAGCTCCCGGCCACCCTCGCGCCCGTCGCCGGTCGCGCCCTGCGGCTCGTCGAGTATGCCAGCTTGAAAAAAGACATCGACGAACTCTTCCCCGTGGCCGCCGCGCCAGGCGGGAAAGCCCTCTCGACCGTGGCCGATCTCGTAAAGCTCCAGGGCGACATCGCCAAGGGCCGCTCCGTCTTCGAGCGCGCCGAAAGCTCGTGCGTCCTCTGCCACCGCATCGGCGACAAGGGAGCCGATTTCGGCCCCGGCCTCGGCGAGATCGGCGCGAAACTGCCGAAGGAGCAGATCTACGAAAACATCATCAATCCCAGCGCCGGATTGAGCATGGGCTTTGAAACCACCCAGCTCACGCTCAAAGACGGCAGCACCGCATTGGGCATCGTGCGCAGCGACACCCGGAACGAAGTCGTCCTCGCCCTGCCCGGCGGAGCGACCAACCGCTTCGAGAAAGGGCAGATCGCCAAGCGCGAGAAACTCACCACCTCGATGATGCCCAGCGGGCTCAACCAGTTGCTCAGCCAGGACGACCTCGTCAACCTCGTCGAATACCTCGCCTCGCTGAAAACAAAGTAGGCGCATTCACCCCGCAACCCGCCGACCCATTCCCACCGAAAGGCGACTTCCATCATGAAAATCAGCCTGCTGCTCCTCACCCTCCTCGCCACCACCGGCGCGTTCGCCGCTGACCCTGCGCCCGACGCCGGCCCCGCGCCCACCGCCGCCGAAAGCAAGGCCGTCGACGACCTCGCGAAGCTCGGCATCGACGCACGCACCATCGCCGCCAGCCTCAACTGGCGCACCGCCCTCGTCCGCCTCGGCAAGGAAAAACCCGACCCGAAAATCTTCGCCGCACTCAAGGACGTGGCGAACCTCGCGGAACTCGACCTCGCCGGCGTGCAACTCGCCGACGCCGACCTCGCGAACATCGCCGGGCTGAAAAACCTGCGCGTGCTCCATTTGGAAAAAACCCCGCTCACCGACGCGGGCCTTGAGCACGTCAAAGGGCTGACGAACCTCACCTATCTCAACCTCTACGCCACCGCCGTCACCGACGCGGGCCTGGCGAAGCTCAAGAGTCTGCCGAACCTGAAATCGCTGTACGTTTTCGAAACGAAAGTGACCGACGCCGGCATCGCCGCGCTCAAGGAAGCGCTGCCCAAGGTGAACGTGGTCAAAGGCCTGAGCGCGGAGGAAATCGCCAAGATCACCGCCAAGCCCGAGGCCAAACCTGAGACAAAGCCCGAAGCCAAGCCTGAGGCCAAACCCGAGGAAAAGCCTCCCGTCGCCGCCGCGCCTGCCGCGCCCGCCGCGCCGAAACCCGAGAACAAAGCCGCCGAAGGCGAGCTCGCGGAAGCGCAGAAGAAGCTGGATGCCCTCAACGCCGAACTGGCCAAGCGCACCGCGACCCGGGGCAAAGCCGCCTTCCTCCCGCCGAAAACCCCCGATGCCCTGCCGGAATTCACGCCCGAGTACGCCGCTGCCGACAAGCTCGTGGAGGAACTCAAGCCCGAAATCGCCAAAGCCACCGCCGCCCTCGAAGCGGCGAAAGCGAAGCTCAAGTAGGCTCCGGCGGAAATGCGCGACGCGGAGTGGGGGCGTCGGTGAATCGTGATTAGCCTAAATGCGGCGATGGGATGGAAAACGCAGCGGCGCAAAGGCGCAGAGAGCGCAGAGGAATGGGGGCAAAGCCCGCGGCTCCACAGGCGCACCCAGCAGGTGAACATTTTCAGGTCCGCCAGGGCCCCGTAACTCTGCGTCCTCTGCGCCTCTGCGTTAAAAAATCCCAATCCCGCTGCTAGGATTAGTGATTAGCAGTTCGCCCCTAATCACTAATCACTAATCACTAATCACCAATCCCTCCCCTTACAACTCCGCGATCTTGATCTGGCGATACTCGCACTTCATCTCGACCGCCGGGTGAATCTGCAGGCCGAGCGGGCTCGCGCCGGAGAATTTCGCATCCGTGTATTCCGACGCCTTCCGGCCATTGATCCAACAGGTGAAGGTGTCGCCCTTGGCCTCGATGCGAAAGGTATTCCATTCGCCGTCGGGTTTCAGCAGCGCCTTGGCTTCCTTGGCCTGACCGGCCTCGGGATACCTTTCCTTTCCGCCGGTGTACCAGGAGCCGGTCATATCCACCTTCAGACCGCCCGAGACGCCGAGTTGGAGCTGGATGTGCGGTTTCCGCATTTCGATCCCGGTATCGACCCCGCGGGGCGTCGTGGACTTCCAGCGCACGTCAAACTCCAGCACAAAGTCGCGGTATTCTTTCTCGGTCCAAAGGTAATTGCCTTTCTTCGCCGCGTCATTTTCCCCGATGAGGACGCCATCCTCGACGCGCCAGTAAGCCTTCGACGCCTCGGCCTTGAATCCGGTGAGGTCTTTCCCGTTGAAAACCGGCGCGAACTTGGGTTCTTCAGCGGAGCCACGGGAGATGGCTGTGAGCGAAAGGATCAGGGCGAGAGCGAAGGGTCGAAGGGTCATGCTGCGGAGGCTATTCCCCGTCTCGGTCAGAGGAAAGCGGATTTTCCGCGCTCGTGCTTCGCTGGGTGTGATTCAATGTGATGCCATGCGCGATACGCGCGGTGGCCCGGAGGGACGATGGAAATTAGCCACCGGATCGCGGAGAAAATGAATCCGTCCCGGCAGAGGCGTTGGGATTTAAGCTGGAAGCGGGATGGGGATTTTTAACGCGGAGGCGCAAAGGACACAGAGTTCCGGAGCCATGGCGGACCTGAAAATGTTCACCTGCTGGGTGCGCCTGTGGAGCCGCGGACTTTTCCCCATTCCTCTGCGCTCTCTGCGCCTCTGCGTTTTCCATCCCCCTGCCGCATTGCGGTTTAACCGCGACGTCCGTCCGCTGCCCCTCCGGAGCGGGTTCGCTCGGCGTGCGGTCCGATGGCCGACGCCAGCGGCTAATTTCCGCAGTCCCTCCGGGACTCCAGAACTCGCTGCAGCACATTTAACCGCACCCCTCCGCGCGGGCTACTTATCGCGGTGCTTCCGACCGGCGATACAGGACCGGGTTGAGCGGCGTGGCCACGGCTTCACCGATTTGCGCGCCGGGCATCCAGCGGGCCCAGTCCGCTTCGTGGTTCTTGTGCCGGGGTGCGGTGAGTTTGATGCCATCCTCGATGTAGATCACCGTCATGACGGCGCGGGGACGGTCCGAGGTATTGGGTGAGGCGCGGTGGAAGGTCCAACCGGCGTGAAAGCTGACTTCGCCGAGATCGAAGGGAGTTTCATCCACGGGAAAATCCTTCAGCTTGAAAGCCATCTGCTTTTCGCTGTCGTCCCCGATGGGCAGTTCGCGGCCTTTGTCAAAGATCTGGCTGCCGATGCTGAAGGCGAGCGGCCCGAGGGCGAGCGGGGTGGCCTGAAGCGGCACCCAGACCGTGCAGGTGTTGCTATTGCTCAACGGCCAGTAGAACTGATCCACATGCCAGGGCGTGACCCCGCCGCCCGGCTCCTTGTAGAGGGCCTGGTCGTGATACAGGCGCACGCCGGCCACACCCATCAGTTCGGCGGCGATGCGGGCCAGCCGCGGGCTGAAAGAAAATTCGCGCACGGTTTCGTCCTGCTCCCAGATGTTCATGATCTGGAGGAAGGCTTTCCCGTAGGTGTCGCGCTCGGCCAGCGGCGTGTGGTCGGTATTCAGTTCCACCACCTTCCTGGAAATGACGCTGCCGTAGAAGGCGATCACCTCGGGCGAGAGCACTTGCTTGAGTTTGACGTAACCGTTCTGGCGATACGCTGCGACGGCCGCCGCCGGTAAGGCCAGGGGTGCCGCCAACTGCTCGCGCAGCGCCGCGCGGTTCGGTGTAAGTGCGGAAGTCATGGCGTCCAGCATGGTCGGATGGAGGGGTAAAGTCGCGCGCTTTGAATCACGCCGGGCCGGGGCGGCATGCCGCCGGAGGTCATTGGCTCGCCTGCGGGTCGCGAGGCTGCGGGCACCTTTACTGCGGCACGGCGCGGATCGTTTGGTAGGCGTCCAGTTCTGGCCGGCACGGGGTGGTGCCAAAGAGCGCCTTCGTGTCGGAGATGATCATCTGATAGATGCGGTCGACGACCTTCGCCGGCTCGGCGAAACCGGGGATTTCGAGCGTCACGGACTTTAGATCGGCACTCACCTTCACGCTGGTAATTTCATCGGGCCGCTTTTCGTTCTCGCCAGAGCCGTAGCGCTGGGAGTCATTGTAGGTCCAGGACTGGATTTTGATCTTTTGCTGCAAGATTTCCGGCGTGGCTTCTTTCGACAAAGCCGCCGTGAAGTGCACGGTGAGGCCGGTTTTTCCCGTCTTCACCGAGCTGATCTCGGCGGGGACGGTGGTGCCGTCCCAGGAGATGCGTTGCAGGCTGGCTTCCTTGCCGCCTCGGGATCCCCAGCCGCGTCCGGTTTGCCCCAGGAGCAGGGAGCCATCGGGCAGGAAACAGGGCCGCATCACACCCGAAGCCAGTCCTTTGGCGAAGATCATCGCGGTCCCCTGATCGGTGGAGCCGACCTTTTCCGTGGCGACGCGAATCACCGTCGAGAGGGTCTGGTCGCCGATGAACATCTGTCCGGCGAAGGGGCCAAACTTGCCGCCAGTCGTATCCCACGCGGGGCTGCCGGGCGAGTTGGCATACTTGCCATGCGGCAGCCAGAGCGCCGAGCGGTGAGTCTTGTCCTTCCACAAGTCGAAGGCGATTTCCGGGGAGTCAGGCGTCATGCCGGGGAGCGCCACGAGTGAGGACGGGTGCCCGTAGAAATCGCCCTTCTTAAGGTAGCTGATTTTCGACGAGCCCATGTATTCGCCCTGGTTGTCGGCCAAAACGATGCGGCCATCGGGGCCGATGCCGAGGCCCGCGGGACTCCGCAGGCCCGGGGCATAGGGTTCAAACACTCCGGACGGTGTGACCCGGCAGGCCCAGCCGCGGAAGCCACCCATGCTGCCCATGAAAGGACCACCCGCCCGGTAGGATGCCTTGGCATTGCCGGTGTGGGTCAGGTTGAGCAGGAAGTAATAGTTACCCTCGGCGTCGCGCACCGGGCCGTGGGTGTATTCGTGGTAGTTGCCGTGGAAGCCGTAGTCATCGCACACGGTGATGAATTGGTCCGCGCGTCCGTCCTTGTTGGTATCGCGCAGGCGGGTCAACTCGGGTTTCTGCCCGATGACAATGGTATCCCCAGCATCGTCCTCGATAACCAGCCCGAGGCACTCGTAGGTGCCTTCGGCAAACAGCTCCCACTGCCGGTTTTTCAACCGCCAGATGCCCGCCGTGCGGGTGCCGAGCACGATCGTGCCGTTCTTCGCAACCGCGATCGCCGTGGGCTCGAAGAGTTGCTTCCGTCCGTAGGTATCCGTCGGAGCCATCCACGACTCGGCCTGGTAGCCCGGCGGCAGGGTCGCGGTGGCGGGCTCGACCTGCAAAGGCTGCGGCCCGAGATTTTCCGCCACGGCGAGCGCCGTCCGCCCGATGAGGCCTTCGCCAATTTTGATCTGCATGCGTCCCGAAACCTTCTCGCCCGCGGGCAGCGTCCATACGCCGTCGGCCAACTTGCCGCCGGTCACGGTCACGCCGCCCAGCCCGGCAGCGCGCACTTGAAACGCCTGCGGGATTTTCAGACTGCCGGAAACCTCGACGACCATCCAGCCTTCCGGCGTGAACGTGATGCGCTCGTTGATCGTGTTCTTCCCGACCCGGAAGGCGAAGTCCGGCTCACCCGACGCGGCCAGCGAGTAGCCGAGAAACGCGGAGTCCCACGCGGCCAGTTCTTTGAGGAAATCGCCGCCCTTCCAGAGATGTTTGGCTACGGTGGCCTCGTCGCCCACATCCGGCTCCTTGAATTCGAAATCAATGGGTTTTTGGTCCGCGGTCAGCGGCACCAGCAGCGGCGTTTTATCCAGGAGAATCTTCGCGCCTGCGGCGGGAGCGGAACCAGGGTGGCCGCGGCCTTTCATTTCCGATTCCATATTCAGAAATCCGCCGCCCCAAACCATCCGCACCGAAAACATGCGCGGATCAAAGGTGTAGTTCATCCCGTTTGGCAAACCAACGTGAATGGCGCGCCCGCTCGAGGTATTCATCGGGGCGCGATAAACCCGTGGCCGTTTGGTGACGATGACCTCGCCGGGCCGGTCCATAGCGTTCTTCGCGACCTTCACGTTGAGTTCGCCCATGACGACTGCAGGTCCCGCGTTCGGCGCGTCCCCGGCATTCCGGAGGAAATGCCAGATGGCTTCGAGGTCGGCATCCGTGACCGACTCCGTCGGATACTGCGGCATGATCGGCCCGAAGGCGGTTCCCTTCGTCGGCCCGCTCTCGGCGATCTTCAGGAACTCCGTCGGCTTTCTGACCGACTGCATGAAATAGTCGCGATCCCCTTTGGCCGTGGCTTTCTTCCCATCGGCGGTCGTCCCCGCAAACTCCCGCGGCGTGTTGAGGAAGAGGTTGTAGAGCGACGGGCCGGTCTTGATCGAGTTGTCGTCCTTGGTGGTGACGTGGCACTCGGCGCAGCCCCAGAGATGAAAAGTCTTCCCGCCGTGTTCCACCATGTTGACCTGCTCCGCACAGAGCTGGCTGGCGGGGAGGGCGGCGAGGATGAGGGCGACCGCGAGGCGCGCGGTTTGGAAAGTGGATGCGGTCGGAGATGCGGGGATCATGCGGGTTGGTGAGGTTGGGTGATGCGGCGGGATAAAGCCGGGAAGCTGCGTGAACTTAGGAGGCTGTTGCAAATCATTTCGCTTCCGCGGTTCGCGGCGAATGCGGCCGCGTCACGGCTTCAACGCGATGGCGTGGAGGTGGGTCATCGTGGCGATGTAGAGCGTGCCGTTCGCGGCGGTCGCCGTGGCGCTGATCGGCTTTTTGAAATCCACCATCGCCAGCACCTTCTTCTCGCGGCCCGCCGCCATGATCCAGAAGTCGCCTTTCCGCGAGCCGATGAAAACCTTCCCATCCGCCACCAGCGGCGAGGCCCAGAAGTCGCCGACGGTGTCGTGGACCCACACCGCCTCGCCGGTCGCGGCATCCACGCAATGAATGTGGCGGGCCGTATCCGTGGTGAAAACCAAGCCGTCCGCCACCGCGGGCGTGGACATGGTGTGGCGTCCGAGCGGATACGACCAGACCTTCGCCTGGCTGGTGATGTCGCCCGCGCCGGCGGTGCGCACGCACTGGAGCCACGCTTCGTTTTTGCCCCAGAAAATGTCCCCGCCTCCGCCGACAAACAGGCGGTCGCCGAGCACCACCGGCATCCCGTAAATGTTGCTCGGCCCCTGCTGGCGGTTGCTGAGAAAGCGCTGAACGTCTTCCTTCGGCGCAGTGGGATCGGGGTCGTAGCGCCACACCGGTTGCAGCTTCGCGACCTCCCCCGCGGGCGGCGCTTTCGCCAGCGGCTCAAAGGCGCGCACGATCCCGTCGCCACCGCAGAAGATGATCGCGTCGCGCCCACCGACCTGACCGAGCGCGGGCGAGGACCACGTCGCGTGAAAGATCTTCGGCGCGATGCCTTCGCGCTCGCGCGCCACGTAGCGCCCGGTCTTTTTCTCCAGCACGATCAGGCTCGGCGCGTCCGG